>Ga0075163_10010601_pt1 | contig 12055 bp, 12 predicted proteins | sample JI1023141ADNA_FD_71478 | JGI IMG/M metagenome (GOLD analysis project Ga0075163, IMG submission 71478) | Wastewater effluent complex algal communities from Wisconsin, to seasonally profile nutrient transformation and Carbon sequestration -... | ecosystem: Engineered > WWTP > Effluent > Algae...
TCAACCGCCTTGGCGATGGCGAGATAGGTCTTGCCCGTGCCGGCGGGCCCGAGCGCAAGCACGAGATTGGAATTGTCGATGGCGTTCATCAGCTTCGCCTGGCCCTCGGTGCGAGGCTGGACGTTCTTGACGTAGGCCTGCTCGCGCGGGCCATCCGTTGGCGCGTGCTGCTGGTGGCCATGCTGTTGCTGGTCGCCGCCGCGCTTCTTCTTTCTGCCGTAGCTGTCGTCGCCGCCGACGGGGTCCCATCCCCCGTCTATCACGTTGAGACGAACCCCCGAGCCTTGCTTGTTATCGCGCGCATCGAAATCGGCGCGGACGCGGCGGACGGCGGAACGCTTGGCCATCTAGAACTCCTGGGTTGGAAGTCGGGTTGGTTGAACGCAGGCACTAAAAACAAAAACGCCGCAGGCCGGTGAGGCGCTGCGGCGTGGATGAAGCCGGATCGAACGGGATGATGGTGGTGGAGACAGAAGTGGCGGCGGTCGCCGTGCGGCGAGGGCGGCTTCACAGGATGATTGGACTAACGAGTCCTGCAATCCTTATCCCCGTTTCGCGAGAGACTTCGCCGCGGGCGAACCCGCATCTCTCGAATCAGTGACCACTAGGAGTAGACTAGTTGCGCTTTAACGGAACAATAATCATGCAGCGGGGCGAATGGTTCCGTCCGTGAATGTTTTGCGTCAGTTGGCGGAAAACGAGGCAGATGCGCTTCGTTTCGAGTCGATCATGCCGGTAGAAGTGTGGCCTGCGTGCAACGCAGGCGCTGGAGATGACAATGGCCCTGTTTGAACTCGACGGCATCCGCCCCGAAACGGAGGGCGATCACTGGATCGCCGACAACGCGATGGTGATGGGCCACGTGATTTTGAAACATAACGCGAGCATCTGGTTTGGCGTGACCGTGCGCGGCGACAACGATCCCATCGTGATCGGTGAGAACTCCAATGTGCAGGACGGATCGGTTCTGCACACCGACATCGGCCAGCCGCTGACCATCGGGAAAGATTGCACGATTGGCCACATGGTGATGCTGCATGGCTGCACCATTGGCGACAACACCTTGATCGGCATCGGCTCGGTGGTCCTCAATGGCGCGAAGATCGGGAGGAACTGCCTGATCGGCGCCAACTGCCTGATCACCGAGGGCAAGGAGATTCCCGACAACTCGCTGGTGATGGGAGCACCCGGCAAGGTGGTGCGCGAGATCGGTGAGCCTCAGGCGCAGGTGATCACGATGTCGGCGCTGCACTATGTCGAGAACTGGAAGCGTTATGCGAAGGGGCTGCGACGGATTGACTAGGATCGGGCCGGGCTTAGCAGACGGCCCATACGCCCCTATATCAGCGCCATGACAAAGCTGTCCGTTCTCGATCTTGCGCCCGTGGTTGAAGGCTCCAGTGTGGGCGAGGCGCTGGCCAACAGCCTCGATCTGGCGCGGCATGTCGAGAAGCTGGGCTATAAACGCTTCTGGCTGGCCGAGCATCACAACATGGAGGGGATCGCCTCTGCCGCCACGTCGGTGGTGATCGCGCATGTCGCGGGCGGCACCAAGACCATTCGCGTAGGCTCGGGCGGGATCATGCTGCCGAACCATGCGCCCCTGATGATCGCGGAACAGTTCGGGACGCTTGATGCGCTGTACCCCGGTCGTATCGACCTGGGACTCGGCCGGGCGCCGGGCACCGACATGGCGACGGCGCGCGCTTTGCGACGGATGATGAATGGCAGTGCAGATACGTTTCCGCAGGACGTGCAGGAACTGATGCACTTTTTCGAGCTGGCAGAACCGGGGCAGGCGGTACGCGCCGTGCCGGGCGCCGGCGCCAATGTGGACGTGTGGATTCTGGGATCGAGCCTGTTCGGTGCGCAGCTCGCAGCGCATCTGGGGTTGCCCTATGCCTTCGCCTCGCACTTTGCGCCGGGCGATCTTGATGGCGCGGCGCAGATCTATCGTGAGCGCTTCCGGCCGTCGAAGTATCTCGACAAGCCTTACTTCATGCCGGCGCTGAACGTGATTGCGGCCGAGACGGATGAAGAAGCGAAGTATCTCTTCACCTCGATCCAGCAGGCGTTCGCCAACCTGCGGCTTGGGCGCCCTGGCAAGATGCCGAAGCCGGAGCACGGGCTGCAGCTCGATCCGATGATCGAGGCGCAGCTGGCGCAGGCGTTGTCATGCTCGGTCGTCGGCGGACCCGAGAAGGTGAAAGCCGGGATCAAGGCGTTTGCCGAGCGCACCAACGCTGACGAACTCATCATCGCCGGCTCGATCTGGGATCACGCCAAGCGACTGCGCAGTTTCGAGATTGCAGCTACCGCGCTTTAGGCGCGCCAACCTTCAGGCGCGCCAGTCGCGTTTCGGTTTGCCGGGACCAGACGGTTTGCCGCCCTGCGCCTTGCCGCGATAGGGCTTGCCGCCCGATGCGCCGCCGGGCTTGTCGCCGAACGGCTTGGGGCCGCGTGGTTTGAAAGGCTTGCCATGCGGCTTGGCGCCTTCGGGACGCGGACCATCCGCACGCGCAGCCGGTGCGCCATAGGGCTTGCCGGGGCCTTTGGGGCCGCGCGGCTTGAAGCCCGACGGTTTGCCATGCGCGGGACGATCGCGGCGATCGCCTTGCGGACGGTCACCCTGCGGGCGGTCGTTGGTGCGGTCGGGGCGATGCAGGCGCGGACCGCGCGGGGCTTCGGCCGGTTGCGCCCCGGCGACTTCGATTGGGGCGTCAGCGGCATCCGGCGTCCAGGTGCGCTTCGGCGCAACTTCGTTCGACATCTGCGCGCCGGGGGTCTGCAGGCCGGGGAGCTGGCCGGCGGCGCGGGCGGCGTCGCGTCGGGCGCGGCGGTTGATGGCGGCATTGCTGGGCGCCCTGCTTTCGCTTTCGACCAGCGAGGCGAGGACGGGATCAGCGTCGATGGATGGCGCGTCGGTACGCCATTCGCGTTTCGGCGCGCGCGGTTCGGCTGCGCGTTCCGGGCGATCTTCACGTGTCCGGTCTTCGCGGGGCCGATCTTCACGCGGACGATATTCGCGGGGCGGACGGGCTTCGGTGTTTTCTTCACGCGGCGGACGCGGGTCGCGATAGGGACGGGCTTCGCGCGGCTCGCTTCGCGGCGGTGCGCTGTCGCCACGCGGCGGCGGCGATGATGGCGTGATCTGGATATTGTCTTCGAGCGTCGACTGGACCGCGATGCTGAAGGCGTCAGCGGCGTGACCCACGATCTCGAAGCGGGTTTCATCTTCGCCGACCCGGATCGGGCCGATCTCGGCTTTGGTGATGTGACCGAGGCGACAGATCAGCGGCACCAGCCATTTCGGATCGGCGTTACGGCGGCGGCCGACATTGAGACGGAACCACGAACCATCGCCGGAGGACTCGACAAAGCCGCGCTCGGCGCGGTCAGGGCGGACGCGCGGGGTGCGCTCGCGTTCGCGGTCACGCATCGGCATGGGTGAGGATTCTCGCGAGGAAGATTCACGCATGCGGGCATCATCGGAGACGTCTTCCGGATCAGGCAGGTCGGCGCGCAGCAGGCCGAGCAGAGCGGACGCCAGCTGTTCAGCAGGAATGCTTTCGGCGAGTTGCTTGGCCAGCGGGAGATCTTCTTCGGCGATGATCGCCGTGAGCGCCGGGTGGTTCAGCAGGCGTTGGCGATCCTGGGTGCGGATTTCGGCAGCGGTCGGCGGGCCGCTCCACGTTGCGGTGATGTTGGCGGACTGGAGCACCTGCTCCGTGCGGCGGCGCTTGGTGTGGGTGACGAGGAGGACGGACGTGCCCTTCTTGCCGGCGCGACCGGTGCGGCCCGAGCGGTGGAGAAGGGTGGCTTTGTTGCTGGGGAGGTCGGCGTGGATGACGAGGCCGAGGTCCGGCAGGTCGAGGCCGCGGGCGGCGACGTCGGTGGCGACGCAGACGCGGGCGTGGCCATCGCGCAGGGATTGCAGCGCGTCGTTGCGTTCGCGCTGGCCCATCTCGCCGGAGAGGCCGACGGCGTGGAAGCCGCGCTCGCGCAGGGCGGCGTGGAGGTGGCGGACGGCTTCGCGCGTGGCGCAGAAGACCAGGGCGCCGCCGGATTCATAGTAGCGCAGGACGTTGACGACGACGCGCTCGGTGTCGCCGGGCGAGATGCGCATGGCGCGGTATTCGATGTCGCTGTGCGGTTCGGTGCGACTGGCTGTGTCGATGCGGACGGCATCGCGCTGGTAGTTCTTGGCCAGCGTGGCGATGCCGCGCGCGATCGTGGCGGAGAACAGCAGCGTGCGGCGCTCGGACGGCGTTGCGTCGAGAAGCTGTTCGAGTTCTTCGCGGAAGCCGAGGTCCAGCATCTCGTCGGCTTCGTCGAGCACAGCGACGGTGAGCTGCGAGAGGTCGAGATAGCCACGCGTGAGGTGGTCGCAGAGACGCCCGGGCGTGCCGATGACGATATGGGCGCCGCGCGAGAGTTGTTGTTGTTCGTGGCGGACGCTCATGCCGCCGACACAGGTGACGATGTGGGCGCCGGTTTCGGCATAGAGCCAGTCGAGTTCACGGCTGATCTGCATCGCGAGTTCGCGGGTCGGCGCGATGATCAGGGCCTGCGGCTTGTCGGCTTTGCTGAAGCGTTCAGCTTCGCCCAGCAGCGTCGAGGCGACGGCGAGTCCGAAGGCGACGGTCTTGCCCGAGCCGGTCTGGGCCGAGACCAGCATGTCGACATTGCCTTGGTCGGCTTCGAGGACGGCGCTCTGCACCGGCGTGGGCTCGGCGTAGCCGCGTGCGGCGAGGGCGCGATCAAGCGCGGGATGGCTCGGCGGGAAGGACATGGGGGGCGTTTCGTATCAGGCGGCCGGTAGGGTCGCGGGGAGGCCGAAGCTGGCCGGGGTGCTCATATCGCAACTGCGAAAAAACGCCACCGGACATTCCGTAGCGGGTGATTTTAGCCGGTTTTGCTGGCTATGGACGGGATATCCCGCCCTGATCTTTCTAGACCACGGCGCCGAACAGGCGGCCAATCCCCGCCGTGACCGCGAGGGCGGCGACGCCCAGCAGGGTTACCCGCAGCACGGACGTCGCCATATTCGCGCCGCCAGCGCGGGCGCCGAGCGCACCCAGCAAGGCCAGGAAGGCGACCGAGGCGATCGAGACGGCCCAGGCCGTCCACACTTCGGGCGCCGCGATAACCACGACCAGCGGCAGGATCGCGCCAACCGAGAAGGCGGCGGCTGAGCTGATGGCGGCGGTCAGGGGTTTGGCGGTGGTCATTTCGGAAAGACCCAGCTCGTCGCGGGCATGGGCGCCGAGAGCGTCCTTGGTGGTCAGCTGGTCGGCGACCTGGCCGGCGAGACCGGAATCGAGGCCTCGTCCGATATAGATGTTCACCAGCTCTTCGCGCTCACGCTCGGGTTCGTCGCGCAACTCGGCGCGTTCAAGGTCGAGGTCGGCCCTTTCGGCGTCGAGCTGGGAGCTGACGGAGACGTATTCGCCAGCAGCCATGGACAGTGCGCCAGCGACGAGACCGGCGGTCCCGGCGACCAGGATGGCCTGCTGGCCAGCGCCAGAGGCGGCGACGCCGACGATCAGGCTGGCAGTAGAGACGATGCCGTCATTGGCGCCCAGCACGGCGGCGCGCAGCCATCCGATGCGCTTTACGGCGTGATGTTCGGTGTGAGGATGGCTGCGCAGGCGGGTCATGGCTCCACCCGTATCAGACGACTTCGTCAGAGTCCCAGACGCCGCGAACGGCAATGTCATTCTCGACGCCGATATTGAACCAGGCCAGCCGGTCCTTCGAGGCGTTGACGATGACGAAGTGTTCGTGCGGGCGCATCACGCTGCTGAGGCGGTTGCGGAGCTGCTGGATGGTCAGGCGCGAGCGGACGACCCACATGTCGCCGGCGGCCTTGGAGGCCTTGCCGGATTCGCGCAGGATTTTCTCGACTGCGGCGTCGCCTGCCAGCAGACGTGTGGCGATAAAGTAGTTGGAGACTGGAACCTCGGTTTCGCCGGGGTCGAGCTTGGGGTCGCCGAACTTGCGCTTGCGCGGGCCCTTGAAGTCCCACCGCAGGTTGGGGTGGCTGTCAGCGCGGACGAATTCAGTGTCTGAGCCACAGCAGAGCAGGGTGGAGGAAACGACGCGGCCTTCCTTGAGGAAGTCGATCAGGCGTGAACGGGGATAGGGGCCGTAGTCGGAAGCTCCGATCCGGACGCGCCATTTGACGGTTTCGAATGGCGGCGGGGGAGCGCTGTCCCCCTCATCAGGGGCAGCGCCCACCGGCTCAGACAGCTCGAGTGTGTCGCTCATCGCAGCAGCGGTTCCGCTTGCCCCCGGTTTGAGGTTAGTTCTAAGGCAATCGTTCTTTTCGAAAGGTAAACGGAGGAAGCCATGAGCAATTACGAGTTCATCAAGACCGAGACCGATGGCCGGGTTTTCACCATTACAATCAACCGGCCAGACGTTTTGAACTGCCTGCATCCGATGGCCAACCAGGAGATGGCCAAGGCGTTCGACGAGTTCCAGAATACCTCCGACCTGTGGGTTGCGATCGTGACCGGGGCCGGGGAGAAGGCGTTTTCGGCCGGCAACGATCTGAAATTTGCCGCCTCTGGCCAGAAATCGCCCCAACCCAGTTCGGGTTTCGGCGGCATCACGGCCCGCTATGACCTGATGAAGCCGGTGATCGCCGCGGTGAACGGTTTCGCCATGGGCGGCGGGTTCGAGATCGCGCTGGCCTGCGACATCATCATTGCCGCCGAGACGGCGCGCTTCGCGCTGCCTGAGCCCCGCGTGGGCTTTGCCGCGTTGGCCAGCGGCCTGCACCGCCTGCCGCGCCAGGTGCCTTTGAAGAAGGCTATGGGCATGATGCTGACCGGCCGCAACGTGCTGGCCAAGGAAGGCCTCGACATCGGCTTCGTCACCGCCGTCGTGCCGCCGGGCGAGGCGCTGGCTGAAGCCAAGAAGTGGGCCGGCCAGATCCTGGAGTGCTCGCCAATGGCGATCCGCGCCACGAAGGAAGCAGTTGTGAAGGGCCTCGACATCGCGGACTTCCGCGCCGCGTTCGAGACCAAGTTCGACGGCATCCAGCGCCTGCTGGCGTCGGCCGATCACAAGGAAGGCCCCAAGGCCTTCGCCGAGAAGCGCAAGCCCGAGTGGAAGAACGAGTATTGAGCTGATGCGAAGCCGGGCCGCGAGGCCCGGCGGTTCGGCTCAGTCGCCGCCGTGCATCGTGCGGAAGTCGACCGCGAAGCCGCCTTCGATATAGCGCACGCAGGTGCCGGAGCGTTCGCCGACGGTGACCTTGTCGCCGATCATGGGACGCGGGCCGGTGGTCTTCAGAGCCACGCCGAAGATCGAGACATCTGAAACCGCACACGCAATCGCGAGGCCCGCGCCGTAGGAGGCGATGACCTGGCCCCCGCCGCCGATGCGGCGTTCGGCTTCGCGCTCGTCGGTGAGGCCGAGACGTTCAGCATTGATCAGCCAGGTGAGCTGGTCAGCGATCTTGTCGCGCTTGCGCGGGTTCACGCGGAATTCGATGGCGTATCCGAGTTCGCGGGGTACGCGGGCCACGACGCCTTCGACGCGGCCGATGTCGTCAATGTAAAGGATCAGCGGCTCGCCCACGGTGAGCGGGCGGGCAAGATTGAGACGCAGGCCGCCGGCGCAGAGGTCGATGGTCATCGCCTCGAACTCTTCGCCGCCGGATGTCAGGCCGCGAACGCGGATGGCCCACTCGACGCGGCGATGCTTGCGCCGGTCAATGCCTTCAAGACTGCGGCGGAGCGCAGACGATCTGGCGGCTGTCTGACCTGCTTGCATGGTCCCCTCGCCACGGCGACCGATCCCGGTCTCCGAGTTGCAGCAAGGTTAACGGCGAATTGTTCACAAAGAGTTTCGCGGAGGTGCGCTTTGGGCCGGAGGCGCGGGCGTTTGCGGGGGCGGTGCAACGATGTCGAGCGGGCCGTCCGGAGCCGGACTGCGGGCGGCGAGCTCGGGATGCTGGCGCGACAGGCAGTAGAACTTCGGCGGCGGGCGGATCATCTGGAACTGACCATGCGGATGGCGGGCTCGGCGATTGGGGCCGGCGGATAGACGGCGATCACCTGCAGGCGGCGCAGCGGACGGCCGCCGAGAGCTTCGTCCGGCGTCATCGGCTGGCAAAGGCCGAGGAAACGGCCGGGGGCGCTGGGGGTGTCGAGCAGCGGCGCGAGCGCGAATTCGAGTTCTACGCGGCGGCCGTCCAGCGTTTCGCCGCGGGCGCGGATGAGGGAAGGGGCGCGGTCGGAGCGGGCGGAGCCCAGGGCTGCAGCGACCAGCGGACGGTCATGCTCGGTCCACAGGGAGAGGAAGTTGTGTTCGGCAAGCGCGCGGCCGAACAGGCGCTCGATCACGGCGCCAACGCGGCGGAACGAGTAGTCGCCATGCGCGATGCGGTTAAGGACGAACAGGCGGCCGACGACATCCGGGAAATCATCGGTCGTCGAGCCGTCGCTGACGTCTCCGGTTGCGAGCCGCCGCCAGGCGTCCAGTACGGCTTCCGTATTCGGATGCGCTTTGATCTGTTCCATACGCCTGTTCACTGAGTTTCAGCGTCGCCGCTGCGTCTTCCCACCCGGTGAAAGGGACATCGCAATCGCCGGGCCACGACGTGCCGGCGGCGAAATCCGCCTCGAATCGCGCCGTTTTCCCGCATCGCGGGAGAATTGGGTCCGGGCTTTGCATCGCATCACGCGAAGCCGGAGGGAGCCTGCCGATGACCGTTTCATGGCGACACATGCTGGGCGCACCAATCGCTGTGGTTACTGCGATCGGCGGACTGGCCGGATGCGTCCATGTCGAGGAGCGGCCGGCGGCGTTGGCGCAGCCTTCGATCAGGGCCGCGGCGGCGCCGGGCGAGGGCTTTGGCTATTCCTATGGTAGCGGCGGCGGCTATGCCGCGACGGTGCGGGACAAGTAGAGGCAGACATGGCGGCGCCTCCGGCATGAGGGTTCATGCGGAGCGCGGGAGAGGTTGAGAACGGCTCTGGCCAAGGCCAGGGCCGTTCTGGTTTGGGCGCGCGCGATGATGCGGGCCAGAGCACTGGACCCGAAGGTATCGGCGGCGCGCCGAGGGGCGGGGACAAGTTTGCGACGAAAATGTCTTGAGGCTTGAGCGCGCGGGAAATTCTGCGAGCGGGGTGTTGGACAACCAGAAGGTAGGAGAGGGCGGGGCGCGTTGCGATCGGCGTTTCATCGTGGCGCGGGAAGGACGCGGGTGGCGCGTCTGTGGCATGATGGACGATCAACACAGGAGGCGCGGGTGCTGGATCATATCGGCTTGCGGGTTTCGAGCCTGGCGAAGGCCAGGGCGTTTTACGACGCCGCGCTGGCGCCGCTCGGCGTTGGCGTCGTCATGCAGGTGACGGCCGAGCAGACGGGCGGGGCGGCGCACTTAGGTTATGGAGAAGCGCAGAAGCCGTGGTTCTGGATCAGCGACGCGGGCGAGCCGACGGGCGGCGTGCATGTGGCGTTTGTTGCGACATCGCGCGCGCAGGTGGATGCGTTCTACAAGGCTGCGATGGCGGCGGGGGGTCGCGACAATGGCGGGCCGGGCCTGCGCCCGATGTACCATCCCAATTACTACGGGGCGTTCGTCTACGATCCTGACGGGCACAATGTCGAAGCGGTGTGCCATGCGCCGGGTGAGCGGGGTGAGGGGAAGTGACCCCGCCTGCAATGCGCCTGTTGGAATCAGGTGCGCATTTCCCTCTCCCTTTCAGGGGGACTGGAGTGCGTCGCGGCTTGCGGCAGCGTTCTGAAAGCTAGTGCGGCGCGGCGGGGGCCGGGGCCGGGGCCGGTGTGGCCGGAGCGGGCGTCGCGGGAGCCGGAGCGCCGGGAGCGGCCGGAACGGGAGCGCCCGGAACTGCGGGAGCAGGAACTGCGCCATCGACCGGGACCACGGCGCCATCAACTGGCGGAGCGGCCGGATCAACAACGGCTTGCGGCGGCAGCGGCGGCGGAAGCGCCAGGGGCTCGCCAGCGGTCAGCGTGCGCAGGTAGGCCAGCAGGTCTGAACGGTCCTGCTGTTTCTTGAGGCCGGCGAAGTTCATCGCGGTGCCGGCGGCGTAGGCCTTCGGACGCTCGAGGAAGTGGTCGAGGTGTTCGTAATCCCAGACCTGACCGGTGCGGCCGGCGAGGCCGGTGTCGCCCTGTGAATATTTGAAGCCCGCGAAGGTGGCGATCGGACGGCCAACAACGCCATAGAGCGGCGGGCCCTGAACGACAGCTGCGCCTTCGAGCGAGTGGCACTGCTTGCACTTGGCGGCGACGGCCATGCCGGCTTCGACGTTGCCGGCGGCGATCAGCACGGCGTAGTCGCGCGGCCCTTCAACGACGGCTTCGACCGTGCCGCCCGTGCCCGCTTCCGGGACATCGATGGCATAGGCCGCTTTTTCGTGTTCGACGTGCGGGAAGAAGGCGTGCGAGACCTCGTTGAGGCCGATGATCATCAGGCCCGTGGTGAGTACGCAGGCAGCGATCTTGTTCACGAAGAGCGAGTCAGCCATTGCCCTAAACCTGCTCCCGTTTGCAGTTTCCGTCCCATACGCGCTTTTGCCTCGAGGGCGGGGCCGATTCGAGCCCAGCGCGCGGGCGCTTTCTGACATGGTAGCCGCAGCGCGGCAACGCCCGAAAGTCCGGGCGAAACGACGCATTGCCGCAGGGGGCGGGGGAAGGGGCGGCCGGTGGACAGAGGCTCCCTTCGCCTGGCCGCTTGGCGGTGAGATGGACGGGGCCGGGACTGTTGCACTTTTGGGTTCCGCCAAGGCATATGACCGGCCATGACAACGCGCAAAGCCGGCAAGATCGCATTTCAGGGCGAGTTGGGGGCTAACTCCCATATCGCCTGCCAGGAAGCCTATCCGGGCCTCGAGCCGCTGCCGTGCGCGACGTTCGAGGACGTCTTCCAGGCGGCCGCCTCGGGCGAGGCGGAACTCGCCATGATCCCTGTGGAGAACTCGATCGCGGGGCGGGTGGCCGACATCCACCACCTGCTGCCGACCTCGCCGTTGCACATCATTGCCGAGCACTTCATGCCGATCCGCTTCCAGCTGATGGGGCTGAGGGGGGTGAAGCTGGAGGAGATCAAGGCCGCGCACAGTCACATCATGGGGCTTGGCCAGTGCCGCAACTTCCTGCGCGTGCACGGCATCAAGGCCAAGACGGCGGCGGATACCGCCGGCGCCGCGCGCGAAGTGGCTGAACTCGGCGACCGGACGCAGGCGGCGATTGCGCCGCGGCTGGCGGCGGAGGTCTATGGCCTCGACATCCTGGCGGAGAATATCGAGGACGCGGCCCACAACACGACGCGCTTCGTGATCATGAGCCGCGATCAGCACATGCCGGAGAAGGATGCTCCCGGTGAAGGAGCGTGGGTTACTGCCTTTATTTTCCGCGTCCGGAACGTTCCCTCCGCGCTCTACAAGGCGATGGGCGGGTTCGCCACCAATGGCGTGAACATGACCAAGCTGGAGAGCTACCAGATCGGCGGCGCGTTCACCGCGACGCAGTTCTATGCCGAGGTTGAAGGCCATCCCGACGACGCGGCGTTGCAGCGGGCGCTGGACGAACTCAGCTTTTTCTCGACCGAGGTGCGCCATCTCGGCGTTTTCCGCGCGGCCCCGTATCGCGGACGGGCGGCGGCCCGCCTTCCTGGCTAAGCAGGATCGGTGTGGCCCACGTCACACCGCCGGGGCGCTGGTAACTCCGTCCACGGATGACCATGTGAGGGCCACGCGAGCGACACATTTGGGTCGCTCGATGCCCGCCGTGAAACCAGCCGCGAACCTTCTGAAAGCGATGATGGTGACTGCCACGATCACCTGTGGGGCCGCTTCGGCGGCTCCCCCTGCTTCCGCCCCTCCGTCGGCGGGGAAGCCGGCGATCTATACGCCGAAATCCTCGAACGTGGCGGTCGGAGGGTATGATGCGGTGGCGTATTTCAAGCAGGGTCAGGCAATGCCGGGCCGCGCGGAATTCGCAACTGTCTGGAAAGGCGCCGAGTTCCGCTTCGCCACCGAGGCCAACCGGCAGGCGTTTCTGGGCAATCCGG
>Ga0075163_10010602_pt1 | contig 12053 bp, 12 predicted proteins | sample JI1023141ADNA_FD_71478 | JGI IMG/M metagenome (GOLD analysis project Ga0075163, IMG submission 71478) | Wastewater effluent complex algal communities from Wisconsin, to seasonally profile nutrient transformation and Carbon sequestration -... | ecosystem: Engineered > WWTP > Effluent > Algae...
TTACCCCTTAGGTCTTAAAGAAAAAGTAGTGTTGTTAAATGCAGGAGGGCGTTATTTATTATTAGGTGTGACGAGTGCTTCCATTAATCTTTTGCATGATTATGGTGACACGTGCCCGAGTGATTTTAATATTTCCGATGGCTCAAGCTTCAAAGCGACTTTAAAAAAAGCGCTAGGGAAGAAAAAAAATGAAGCGTAATACGATATTTATCTTATTGATGCTAGGGTTTTCAAGTATAGTTTTTGCTAATGATTTTTCACTGCCTGCGTTGACACTAAGCCCCGGTGCAAAAGGTGGGCAAACTGTTAGTGTCAATATGCAAATCTTGATTTTTATGACACTCCTTAGCCTCTTGCCTGGCATATTAATGGCAATGACGGCTTTTACCCGTATTATTATTGTGCTCTCCATTTTAAGGCAAGCAATAGGCATGGGGCAGACCCCGACTAATCAAATATTGATAGGAATTGCATTGTTTATGACTTTTTTTGTGATGTCGCCTGTGTTTAATAAGATTAATGACACCGCATTGCAGCCTTATTTAGCAGATAAATTGACCTTTGAAGCGGCTATTGATAAAGCTAAAGATCCTATGAAATCGTTTATGTTAAACCAAACACGTAAAAATGATTTGAATTTATTTGAGCGTTTAAGTGGTGGGACTTATAAAGCCAGTGACGATGCCCCCATATCGGTGATAATCCCTGCCTATATTACTTCAGAATTAAAAACAGCATTTCAGATTGGGTTTATTTTATTTTTACCGTTTATCATTATTGATTTGGTCGTTGCATCTGTATTAATGGCCATGGGTATGATGATGTTATCGCCTTTAATTATCTCGCTACCCTTTAAAATTATGTTGTTTGTACTCGTGGATGGCTGGACCTTGGTTTTGGGTTCATTGGCGTCAAGTTTTGCTTCAGGTTAGGAGATAACTATGTCACCAGAAGGGGTCGTATCGCTCTATCGTGATGGCGTTTATGTCATGATTATGCTGTTATTGGTACTGATAATTCCTGGGCTTTTAGTGGGCCTTGTGGTGGCCATGTTTCAAGCAGCAACGCAGATTAACGAGGCGAGCTTAAGTTTTATCCCTAAACTCTTGGTGACATTATTGGTTTTAGTGTTGGCAGGTCCTTGGATTTTAAATACGTTGGTTAATTATACGGATGAGTTGTTTTCAAATATTCCCTATTTGATTGGGTAGTAGGTTGGGCCTTGGCCCAACATTCACGGGTGTTGTTGGGCCAAGGCCCAACCTACATTGAGGATGATGTATGGCCTTAGACTATCAAACATTAATCATGCTTTTAAGCCAAATTGTCTGGCCCTTGGCGCGTTTATCTGGGTTGATGTTAATTGCGCCTTTTTTTTCGTCAAATTTAATCCCTATGCGTATTCGGGTTGTTTTTACCGTCACGATGGCTGTAATCTGTGCCCCTTTAGTCGCACCTGCATTGTCCTTTAGTCATTTTAGCCCAAGCTTTATTGTAATTGGCATGCAAGAATTGGTTTTTGGGTTATTAATGGGGTTTATTTTAACGCTTGTTTTTCAGGTATTTATTCTTGTGGGACAAATTATCTCACTTCAAGCGGGGCTTGGTTTCGCGACGATGGTAGACCCTAATAGCCATGCGAGCGTGCCATTAATCAGCCAGTTTTATTTAATGTTTGCGACCTTATTGTTTTTAGCATTAAACGGTCATTTAGCGGTTATTGAAGCCATCATGGGTAGCTTTAAAGTTTTACCCATAGGGGCTAGTATTATTAAGCCCAGTATGTTTTGGGTGGTGATTCATTTTTCTTCATGGATGTTGCAAGCAGCCCTCTTGGTCGCATTGCCAGCACTCATCGCCCTTTTTTTGGTGAATTTATCTTTTGGGATTATTGCAAGAGTCGCGCCGCAACTAAATTTATTTTCATTAGGACTGCCCATGTCATTATTAATGGGATTTTTAGTGATGTTAATTGGTTTATCAGGGGTGTCTTCAGCGGTTGGAGACTGTATTGAACAAGGCTTGTTAGTCATTAAAGGGATGTTACACTGATGGCAGAACATGATGATGCAGGGGAAAAAACCGAACAGCCCTCGGCCAAGCGGTTAAAAGAAGCCCGTGAAAAAGGCCAAGTAGCCAGGTCAAAAGATTTTAACGCCTTGATTATTTTGGTTTTCACGGGTGTTGCCTTTTTAACATTGGGTGAATCTAGCACGCGTCAATTAACTGACATGATGCATCAAGCTTTTATATTTGATAGTGATAAGCTCATACTGCCTGAGCTCATGATTGAGCGTTTGGGTGATTTAGCTTGGTTTGGCGTGAAGTCAGTATTGCCTATTTTAATCGTAATATTACTCGTGTCGATTGCAGCTCCTTTGCTATTAGGCGGCTGGGTGTTTAGTACTCAATCATTAGCGCCTCAGTTTTCAAGATTAAGTCCGATGAAAGGCTTTAAACGCATGCTGTCTTTCAAGGGTGTTTTTGAAATGATTAAAGCGTTTTTAAAGTTTTTGGTTGTAGGGATTGTGGCCTTGGTGTTGATTAAACACGAATTGCCTCGATTAGTGGATTTGTCAGCATTGCCTCTAACTACAGCATTGAGTGCAGGATTGATGGTCATTATGCGCGCTTTTTTAATGATAAGTGGCAGCATCATATTTATTGCAGCGATTGATGTGCCATTTCAACTTTACGAGCACAATAAACAGCTAAAAATGACCAAGCAAGAAGTCAAAGAAGAATATAAAGAAGTCGAAGGAAAGCCTGAGGTTAAAGCCCAAATAAGACGCGCCCAGCAAGAGATTGCTAAGCGGCGCATGATGAATGAGGTGCCAAAGGCGGCTGTTGTTATCACTAACCCCACGCACTATGCCGTGGCCATTGCATATCAACAAACAGGAAAACGTGCGCCCATCGTTGTTGCTAAAGGGCGAGATATTATGGCAATGCAAATTAATAAAGTGGCCAAAGCTCATGATATCCCGATGATTTCAGTGCCACCGCTCGCACGGGCAATTTATTATTCAACTAAGATAAATCATGAGATACCTCGCGGTTTATATATCGCCGTGGCCCAAGTGCTGGCCTATATTTTTCAACTTAAAGATAAGAAATCATACGATCGGGCACCAATCTTGCTACAAGATGTACCAATACCCGAAGAACTCAAGCGGGATGCTGAGGAGACAACGGAATGAATGGTTTTTTAGGGACGTTACGTTACTGGATTAACCAAGGTCTTGGCACGCCGATTATGCTTGTCATCATGCTAAGTATGATGATATTACCCATTCCTGCGTTTTTTTTAGATATCTTTTTTACGTTTAATATTGCGTTATCACTTGTTGTATTGCTGGCGGTGATTTATAGCGACAGGCCACTTGATTTTGCCATTTTCCCAACAGTGATATTAATCGCGACTTTATTGCGATTAGGATTAAACGTGGCATCTACGCGTGTTGTTTTGCTTCATGGTCATGCAGGGCAAGATGCAGCAGGGCAGGTTATTAAATCATTTGGACAAGTCGTGATTGGCGGAAATTATACTGTAGGATTAGTGGTATTTATTATTTTAACCGTCATTAACTTTGTTGTGGTCACAAAAGGTGCGGGGCGTGTGTCAGAAGTGGCTGCCCGTTTTACGTTAGATTCTTTGCCTGGTAAACAAATGGCCATTGATGCTGATTTAAATGCCGGGATTATTAATCAAGACCAAGCCATGAAAAGACGTGAAGAAGTCTCACAAGAAGCTGACTTTTATGGCTCAATGGATGGTGCCAGCAAATTCGTTCGAGGGGATGCCATTGCTGCGATTTTAATTTTAATTATCAACATGGTTGGTGGGATTATTATCGGTGTTTTACAACATAATATGGGTCTCATTGATGCACTTCAAAATTATATTTTATTAACCATTGGTGATGGTCTTGTCGCACAAGTGCCTTCTATTGTGTTATCAACAGCTGCAGCCATCATGGTCACGAGAGTATCTTCTTCACAAAATATGAGTGAAGCGATGGCTAAACAAGTATTTGGACAACCCAAAGCCTTAACGATTGCGGCAGTTATCATCGGCATTATTGGTTTAGTGCCAGGCATGCCTCATGTTGCATTTTTATTATTGGCAGCAGGTTTGGGTGGTATGGTTTATATGTTAGTGCGCAAAGAAAAGGAAAAACAAACCCATGACATGCAAGATGATAAAACAGCCCATCATACCTTAGAAGAATCAATTCCTGCTGAGCTGTCATGGGATGATGTTAATCCTGTTGATGTGATTAGTCTTGAAGTTGGGTATCGTTTAATCCCCTTGGTAGATAGCCAACAAGGCGGCACATTATTATCACGTGTTAAAGGCGTGCGTAAAAAAATCTCCCAAACGTTAGGGTTTTTAATCCCATCTGTTCATATTCGCGATAACTTGGATTTAAAACCTAACCATTACCGCTTGTCATTAGCAGGGGTTATTTTAGGTGAGGCGCCGATATTTCCTGAGAAATGGTTGGCGATTAATCCTGGGCAAGTGTTTGGCGTGGTCGAAGGTCAAGAAACGGTAGACCCTGCCTTTGGTTTAAAAGCTGTTTGGATAACCGAGCACTTAAAAGACCAAGCCCAGTCTTATGGTTATACAGTGGTTGACGCAGCAACTGTTATTGCGACGCATTTAAGTCAAATTTTAGAGCAAAACAGTCATCAATTATTAGGCTTTGAAGAGACGCAACAGTTACTAGATAAATTAGCAATTTCTTCGCCTAAATTGGTTAAAGAATTAGTGCCAGATGGGCTGCCGTTGAGTACGGTATGTAAGGTCTTACAAGGCTTATTAATCGAACATATTCCTTTAACAGACATCCGTACTATACTTGAAACTTTAGCGCTGTCTTGTGTGCGTTCAAAAGATGTCGATTTTTTAATCGCACAAGTGCGTATCTCTTTATCTAAACTCATTACTCAAAAAATGTGTGGCTTAGATGACGAGCTGCCTATTATTACGTTAAAACCAGAGTTGGAACAAATCTTGCAAAACTCAGTACAAGCTGCCAATAGCCAAGGTATTACGTTTGAACCTGGCATGGCAGATAAGATTCAGCAGTCTTTGGGTGAGTTTGCAAAATCGCAGCTTGATAAACAAGAATTGGCAGTCTTGGTCGTTCAGCCTACAATAAGACAAGTGTTGGCACGCTTTGTGCGTACTATTTCTACTAACTTGCATGTGTTGTCTTATCAGGAAATCCCTGATAACAAGCAAATAAGAATTATCGGTACAGTCGGATAATGTTTAGGATGCGAGGGCACCATGAAACTAAAGCGATTTGTAGGCACAGACACACGTGATGCCATGCAACAAATTAAGGCCACTTTTGGTCCTGATGCAGTGATTTTATCGAGTCATCAGGTCGATGAAGGCATAGAAATTGTTGCCGCCATTGATTTTGATGAAACTATTTTAAGCGCAAAGGCCGCAGTTGCTGAAATGGCACCTGATATGTCAAAAAAGGAAACGGCTTTTTCACCTTTTGAAGAAATGCGTCAAGAGATAACGACATTAAGAGGCATGCTTGAAGCGCAATTACGCACATCTTTAGGCTCTAATGAGCCGCTACATCGCGTGATGATGCAAACCTTAATCGAGCTTGGCATGAGCCAGACGACAGCGACATCATTAATTAATCGGATTAATCCTCAGTTAAGTCAACAGCGTGCGCTTGATACTATTATGAATCAATTGGCAGAAGCCATCCCGGTTCGAGAATTTTGCCGCATTGAAGAAGGTGGGATTTATGCGTTTGTAGGCCCCACAGGCGTTGGCAAAACAACAACCCTTGCAAAAATTGCCGCCAGATTTGTGCTGCGATTTGGTGCTCAAAATTTAGGCTTAATTACCATGGACACTTATAGAATTGCAGCACAAGAGCAATTGATGGTGTATGGTAAAATTTTAGGTGTCAATGTCGCGGTCGCCGAAGATGAAGTGTCTTTGACGCGCGCCATTCGTCAATTAAGCGATAAAAAATTGATTTTAATTGATACCGCGGGCATGAGCCCAAGTGATGCGCGCGTGCCGGGTCAAATGGATATGTTAACGGCGCAGTTACAATCGATTTCAACGGTATTAGTATTGCCCGCAACCAGTCATTACGCAGCGCTCATGGAGGCAATTAAAGGTTATCAGGTGAGTGAGCTACAACAGTGTGTGATAACAAAATTGGATGAGTCAAAAGCCATTGGTGGGGTTGTCTCTGCACTTGTTGAAACAGGGTTATCTGTTAGTTATTTAACCGATGGTCAACGTGTGCCTGAAGACATTAAGTTGGCGACTAAATATCAAATAGTTGAGCAATTATCAAAACAAGCACTACACTTAAAGACAGTGGGGGCATTTTCTCGTGGCACAAAACAAGATGTGGCAAGGGGGTTGTATGTCGATAGTGAATAAAGACATGCCGGACCAGGCCGCAGGACTACGTAATTTGTCACGCTTAAAACCGGTACATGTTATTGCGGTGACCGCGGGTAAAGGTGGTGTGGGTAAAAGCAATGTGTCAGTGAATTTATCCGTGGCGCTTGCAAAGATGGGTAAGAAGGTCATGTTGCTAGATGGCGATTTAGGTCTAGCTAATATTGATATTATGCTGGGGTTACATGCGAAATATAATTTATCGCATGTGGTTCAGGGAGCCTGTCAATTAAGTGACATTATTTTGCAAGGACCGGAAGGTGTAAGGGTCATTCCCGCGGCCTCTGGGACTGAGTATATGGCACAGTTAAGCCCAAGTGAGCATGCCGGCATTATTGATGCATTTAATGAGCTGACGGATGATGTTGAGTATATGATTATTGACACAGCAGCTGGCATTTCAGATACGGTATTAAGTTTTACGCGCTCGTCACAAGAAATTATTGTCGTGGTTTGTGATGAGCCGACATCTTTAACAGATGCGTATGCATTTATTAAGGTAATGAGTAAGCGTTATGGTTGGGCACGGTTTCATGTATTGGCCAATATGGTACGAAACATTAGAGAAGGCCGAGAGCTTTATAATAAATTAGTTCGCGTCTCAACGCAGTTTTTAGATGTAAACCTCGATTATTTAGGGGCAATACCTTTTGATGAAAAAGTACATGAAGCGGTAAAAAAACAAAAACCGGTAATATTGGCTTATCCAGAGGCCAATGCTTCAAAGACATTACAGTTGTTGGCTAATACTGTTTTAGAGTGGCCTTATGATAAAAAAATTGGGGGCAATACGAGCTTTTTTTTAGAGCGGTTAGTGGCAGGATAGCCCTGCGTCATCCCGAGCGCAGCGAGGGATCTCCCAGCCCTAACTCGGGAGCATGTACAGGGAGATCCCTCGCTGCGCTCGGGATGACACGGGGGTAAGCAGTTGCGTTGCAGGATAGCAAACATTAAAAAAAGGAGACGCCTGTGGATGCTTTAGCGGCTTATCATCAAGTCAACGAGCAAACTACTGAGTCATTCGTACGCCAACATGCGGTCATGGTAAAACGTATGGCCTATCATATGCTAGGACGATTACCCCAGTCCGTGCAATTAGATGATTTAATCCAAGCAGGGATGATGGGGCTTTTAGATGCGGTAAAACAGTATGATGTGACCAAAGGCGCATCGTTTGAAACCTATGCGAGTATTCGAATACGTGGTCATATGTTGGATGAGGTTAGACGCAATGATTGGGTGCCACGTTCTGTTTATCGTAATTCAAGAATGATATCAGATGCCATTAAACATATCGAAAATGATACGGGCTGTGCTGCCAAAGATATTGATGTTGCGGCTTATTTAAAACTTGATATTAATGAGTATTTTGGCATGCTTCAAGACTCTGCGGGCAGTCATTTATATGGATTTGATGATTTGGGCGTAACAGATGACCATATGCCAGGTGTTGGTGATGGTAATACCTTTGAGCCTCATCAACAAGTCATGCATGATGATTTAATGAATTATGTTGCCAATGTGATTGATAATTTGCCGCACAAAGAGAAATTAGTGCTATCTTTATATTATGAGCAAGATTTAAATTTAAAAGAAATTGGAGAAGTGATTGGCGTAAGTGAGTCTCGGGTTTCACAAATTTTAACGCAAGCCACGGCTAGGATTAAAGCCCGACTACCGGAGCGATAATATACATGGATGGTTTGACATTTTTAGGGATAATCGTTGGTTTTGGCGCCATTATATTTGGCCAGCATCTTGAGGGAGGAAGCATCCACTCTCTATTAAATTTTCCTGCATTTTTAATTGTAGTCGGGGGCACACTCGGTGCTGCTATGTTGCAAACTCCATATAAAATCTTTAAACGTGCCATGCAAATCAGTGTATGGGCATTTAAATCTAGAAAATTCCCCTTTGATAGAACACGGTCTCAAATTGTCGATATGGCTAGAAAATCAAGACAATTGGGTTTAATTGCATTAGAAGAGTTAGTGGATAAAGAACCAGATCCGATTATTAAAATGGGTTTAGAGTTACTTGTCGTTGGTATTGATAAGGTTACAATACGCCATGTGCTTGAAACTGAAATTGACCGCATGGAGGCGAACGATTTACAGGCCGCTAAAGTGTATGAAAGTATGGGTGGCTATGCACCAACCATTGGGATTTTAGGTGCGGTTCTTGGGCTTATACATGTGATGCAGAATTTATCTGACCCTAATACGCTAGGTTCTGGTATTGCAGTCGCCTTTGTAGCGACCATATATGGGGTGGGCTTGGCGAATTTATTAATTATCCCAATAGCACACAAGATAAAAACAGCGATCACACAAAAAGTTCAGTTTCAACAAATGATTGTAGAAGGCATGGTATGTATGGCGGGTGGGGAAAGTCCCCAACTGATTGCATTAAAACTCAATAGTTTTGATAAGCAGCTATCTTATGGCAAGAAAAAAAAGAAGTAAACATGAAGAACATGATGACAGCCATCGTTGGATAATCTCCTATGCAGATTTTATTACGCTTTTATTTGCTTTTTTTGTGGTGATGTATGCGATATCATCCGTAAATGTAACGAAGTATCGATCGGTTGCAAATGGTATGCAAACAGCATTTGATAAAAGTATTAGGAATAAGTCGCCAATTAGCACCAATACACATCAAGCTGGACAAACAGCTGCTAACACCGTTAATACGGCATCGACCAATGGTTCTGGCCATGATTCTATGGAATCGCTTGATGCTTCTTTATCAAATTTTGCAGATGGTGAGTATGAAATTAAACGAGATAAAGATTGGATAGAAATGAATATTGACGCAGGTGCATTATTCGACACAGGCTCCGCTGATTTAAAACCGCAGGCATTGGTGAAGTTGATGAATATCGCAAAAGTTTTACAAAAGGTGCCATACCCGATACATTTAGAGGGTTATACGGATGACATTCCGATATCAACGCCTGCATTTCCATCGAATTGGGAATTGTCATCAGCGAGAGCTGCAGCAATTGCAAGGGCGTTGAATAATTTTGGGGTAACTAATAGTAGAATGACAGTGACAGGGTATGGTGAGCAATACCCTCTCGCTGACAATGATACAGAAGAGGGGCGGTCTAAAAATCGTCGTGTCAGTTTAGTGGTTGCTCGTGATAAATCTGTGACACGTATGATGAATCCAGCGCTCTCACAACCACTACGTTATCAACAGGGGCAATAATGATATATGTAATGAATATAATACCGTTTGTTGTAAATATCCTATTAGGTTATGTGATTTACACCCAAATCAATCAAAGCCGCGATTTAACAAAGCGCATTGATACTTTAGAGTCAGCCCTTCAACCCATCATGCAAGCCCAAAAGGCCATGATGAGCGCTGATGTTGATATCGAGCATCAAATTCAAGAAATTTTTAAACAAGTGATTAGCATGGATAAACAAATTCAAGCATTGGAAAATATCCGCGCTAATGATGGGGGGTATCAACATGCCTTACATATCCTTCAAATGGGCGGCACTAAAGATGAAATCGTCAATAGCTGTCATTTGACCAATGCAGAAGCTGAGTTGTTGATGAATTTGCAGGCTTATCGAGAAGCAATTAAATAAACTGTCATTTGTTATAAATATTTGTAACTACTCAGGTACCACCAGATCCTCGACGCCCCGCGGCTTGTCCGCGGGGTCCATGATGCTCAGGTGTTCGCTGGATCCCGCGGACAAGCCGCGGGACGTCGTGAGTTGCTGAGTAGTTACAAATATTTTGTTAATATTTTACCTTTTATGTTAATATAACGACCATTTTTAAAATCAAAAGGTCTTATATATGAAAAGGAATAGTCTTGAACTTCAAGTGTGGTTAAACCTAATCGTCAAAGAGCCTTCGTTATTTTTTTCAAAAGTTGAACAAGGTGCATTGTTGGATGAAAACCTTAGTTCAGATGAAATGCAATTGGTGATAGGACTTGTCAACGCAAATGGTACCCTTCATAAGCTTGCAGACAAGAAAAACTGGACAGTTCTAAAAATATTGGCGGGATTAGGCGCGGATATCTTTGTTAAAGATTCGTTAGGAAACTGCCTTTTAACAAAAATTGATGATATCGTACTTTTTAATGATCTCCTTCAAAGACAGCCATTACCTGCTGATTTTTGTGCATCTCTGCTAAAGCATTTGCATTCAATACTAGTGAAACCAGTAAATGCTTCATCAGAGCACAAGGCTTTATGGATAGAGAATTATAAAAAAGTATTTGTTCAAGCCTCTCTTGATGATTTATTGATTATCTATAATTCTCTTTGTAATATTATGCAACACAGATCAGAGGGTGCTTTTCTCATTGATGTTGTTGTTGATAAATTTTCGTCTCTAGTACCCCAACAACCGACTGATCAATTTTATGTTTTCATGGTGAAATTTTTTAAATGGGTAACGGCCTATAAAAATCTAGCAGCTCCTGCATTTAAGTACCTGTTAGAGAAAAATATTTTACCGAATTGGGTTATTATTGAGTTTTTATCTGAATTCAGTGATTTCATCAAAATTGCTGAAACTGATTGGAAATATGACGGTGAAATAAGAGATTTATTGAGTCGCTTTGGTTGCCTTGATAGGGTTGTCTCGTATCTTGCTGTATAGCAAAGTACCTATGTGTTTCAAGCAGCAGCGGCGCTTGATCAATTGGTCTATTGGGATGCCCAAGCTAAGTTTCTTTCGCCAGAAGATAAAGAAAAATGCATAGCGCACGTGATAAACTTACAACAAACTCAAGATACAAGCATATGGGAATATCGTTGGAATTATTGTAATACCCCTAAGGGATTAGTTGACTTAGTCAATTTTGGCTTAGACCCAAACTGGATTAACCGTAAAACGCTAAGAAGTCTTCTTTTTACTCCTATGGCCATCAATTTTGTTCCTGAAATAACATGTATTACAACGTTAAAGGATAGAAGAGGTGATAATGCATTGGAACATCATTGCAGGAATAACCAGCCTTTAAAGACGGTAGGCCTTTTTTTTCAAGCTGTTTTAGGATATAGCCGTGCTCCAGAAATGTACGCTCAAGCGGATGCTTTATTAATCATTAAGCAATTAACCACTTCAGGGCTTAGTATTCAATCGACATTTCCTTATTATGATGATGCTGTTCGTCTTTTTCCTGACGATACTTTTCTTCAAGCGGTGCTCGTTTTTTGTCTTTATGACCAGACACAAGCACGTTATGCTGAAGCACTACATTTTTTAACAAGTATACAACAAATAACCCCGTTTCAAACCACTATAATGGCTGATAACGCTTTGCGTGATAAAATAAACGCTCGCCCAAATTTTAATCCTAATGGCAATAAACTAGATTCAACCTTGCTTGCCACAAAGACGGGGTGTGATGTATCGCTCTGTCAGACAATTATCATATCAATTCTCCCTTATTTTTGGGGTGAGTTGGATGAAAGTTTATTTAAAATCATACCAGAATCAAACAATGCGTCACTCATGGTTGCTATTTTGGACTTGATGTTTAAACAAAATACGGCAAATAAGATTCCGGTAGATATTCTATTTATTCCCTTGAAAAATCAAGAGGATCTCC
>Ga0075163_10010603_pt1 | contig 12053 bp, 6 predicted proteins | sample JI1023141ADNA_FD_71478 | JGI IMG/M metagenome (GOLD analysis project Ga0075163, IMG submission 71478) | Wastewater effluent complex algal communities from Wisconsin, to seasonally profile nutrient transformation and Carbon sequestration -... | ecosystem: Engineered > WWTP > Effluent > Algae...
CAAAAGCCGATAAGAACTTTCAATTAAGTGATGAGTTGCGGAATCAGCTTGTAGCAGCAGGTGTGAAGATAAAAGACGGTAAAGAAGGAAGTACCTGGACCATCTAGTTATGAATTATGAGTTATGAATTTTGAATGAAGAAGTTTCCTAAATATATAGTATTTTCAATTTTCCTTTTTTCGTGTGGGCCTGAGAAAACTGATGATATCACAAATATCACAACGGATAATACTAATACAACTCAACCAAAAGTAGAAACAAAGCCTAGGGTTGTTCCGCCGGATTTTAATGGAGATAGCGCTTTTAAATTTGTAAAGTACCAAGCTGATCTTGGTCCGCGCAACCCGGGAAGTAAAGCACATGATAATGCTGTGGCTTATTACGAAAGCCAATTCAAAAAATATGGCGCGCAAGTATTAATTCAAGCGGCAAGTGCAACCACATACGATGGAAAAAAGTGGTTACTAAAAAATGTGATCGCTTCTTTTGATCCTCAAAACAAAAAAAGGATCTTATTATGCGCGCATTATGATAGCCGTCCGTTCAGCGAAAAAGAATCCGACCCTAAATTAAGAGCAAATCCTTGTCCGGGTGTAAACGATGGAGCAAGTGGCGTTGGCGTATTAATTGAAGTAGCTCGTGTGATCCAAACAAAAGCTCCGAATGTTGGAATTGATATTATTTTGTTTGATCTGGAAGATTATGGTGATAATGGTGGAATGCCTGATACGTGGTGTTTAGGCTCCCAACACTGGAGCAAGAATCCGCATAAACCGGGATACACCGCCAACTACGGAATTTTATTGGATATGGTTGGCGCAAAAGACGCGCGTTTTCCTAAGGAAGAAATTTCAACATTTTATGCGAACGATGTAGTAACCAAAGTTTGGAAGGCTGCAAAAACTAGTGGCGCTTCAGCGTATTTCACCGATGAAGAAACAGGAGAGATGACAGACGATCACACATTCATTAATAAGATAGCGCAAATACCTACTATTGATATTTTGCATTACGATGGGTACAAAAATAGTTTCTTTGAGCATCACCACAAGAATAGCGATGATATCACAACGATTGATAAGAACACGTTGAAAGCAGTGGGGCAAACTTTGTTGGAGGTTATTTATAATCAAGACTAAATATAAACGTTTTGATGAAGAAAATTTGATCAAATGGTTTCAAGAAAATTCAAAACGCTTATTATAGATGATGAAGAAAAGGCGAGGAAAAATCTTAGACTTTTAGTAGAGAAGTATTTTCCAGAATTGGAAATCATAGGAGAAGCAAACTCGGCTATAGTTGCACGGAGAGTGATCGTGGAACAAGATCCTGAAGTAGTGTTTGTAGATATACACATGCCTGAAATGAACGGGATAGAATTTTTAAGATCGTTTGATAAAAGAAATTTTGTTTCTGTGATCGTTTCGGCTCATAGTGATTTTGGAATTGAAGCTTTGAGAGTTGGAGTTTTAGATTATTTGGTAAAGCCCATTATCATTTCAGATCTTCAGGCAGCAGTAAATAAAGTATTAAAACATTATTCCATTGAAAAAGATCCTGTTGTTAGCACTCCGATCAATACGGCGCAAAAGAAAATTGCCTTATCTACATCATCGGGCATTTATTATTCTGAAATAGATAAAGTTCTTATATTAAAAGGAGAAGATAACTATACCAAAGTATTATTTACCGACGGCAAGGACTTATTGGTATCAAAAACTTTAAAAGATTTTGAAAGGAGTTTGCCGTCCGAATTATTTTTCAGAATACATAAATCATGCATCATCAATGCGCAACATGTAAAGGAGTATACCCGAACAGATGGGGGCTATGTAGTGATGATGAATGGCAGCAGGCACGAAATATCAAAGAACAACCATGCGTCTTTTCTTGACTTCATGAAAGAATATTCGATCAGTATTGGCAAATAAAGGTAAAATACTTGCTTTAATTTTCACACTGATATTTTCTTGTTTAAGATCACAGTTCGGTGTCTATAAAAATCTATCGGTAAAGGATGGTTTGTCAAGCAGTTCGGTTTTTTCCATTTTAGAAGACAAGAACGGCAAGATGTGGTTTGGAACAGATAATGGTTTGGACTGCTTTTCAGGAAATTATAAAGAACATTATAACAATGTAAACGGACTAAGCGGAAGTCTTATAACTTCCATAACAGAATATAAAAATACCATTTGGGCATTTAGCAAACGAAAGGGAATTTTTAGTATTTCTGATGGAAGGGCAATGGAGAGGGTTTCTGACACTTCGCGTGATTACATTGGAGAGCGCTTGTGTATTGTGAATAATAATGTGATCGCTATCAATAGAGGGGTTCACTTAGTAATTTATAAAAGCGTAGATTACATTAAAAAAAGAACAATAATAAGAGGAATAACGGATGCCTTTGTGGATGAATATAATGGCTGTATTGTTCTAAAAGGATCAGCCGTTTACAAATTAAAAGATACAAACCTGGTTTCACTTAACGTAAAGGGGCTCACCGCAAAGGTGTTTAGTTATTATAGGGTCTCGAAGAACGAATTTTTATTAGGAGGAACCGGGTTTGTTTATAGGGTTATTAATCACGTGGTAACTGATTCTATCAAAATTTCAACAAATAAATTTGAGATCAAAGGGCTTAGCGTTGATAAGAATGACAACATATGGTGTTCATCGCTTACATCCAATGACAATTATATTGTAACACCAGCAAATAAAACGGTTAAAATAGACTCATTATTAGGAATAAAACGGCTATTGATCACTTCAATTTTTAAAGATAGCAGAAAAAATATGTGGCTCACAACCCTTAACAACGGGGTTTATTATTTCTACAATTCATTTCTCGAAAACTTAATGGATAACTATGGATCACCTGCATACGTGAATCGGGTTATTAATGGCAAAGGAGGAGAAGTGTTTTTGTGTACTAATTTTGGCTTGAAGCGATTAAATCTCAATGCACAAAGGGAACAGTATTTCGATTACCTCTCAAAGAAAGTAAGCACTTACGCTTTTGATGCGGCAGTAAGTAAGGATAGTTATTTATTTGTGGCCAATAATTCGGGCTCTCCTAAACTAGCCTTAACCGATGGCAGCATTAATTATAGAGATGAGTATAGCACATTTTTTGTATGTAGTGCTGTAAGTAATATTTATTCAAGCCAATTGGCACTTGGAGCCTGGGGCCGTTCGTTATCTATTAAGGAGATTAATGATAGAAACGAGTTGGTACAAAAAGATAGTGTTGAGTTGTTTAAGAATAACAAACGAAGTGTTAAGACGAATCGTTTGTTTTATGCAGCAGATGGCACTTTGTGGATCGGCACCTCACGAGGAGTTGGCTCATACACAAAGGGAAAACTGCTAAAGCACAACCAAAAAGAATTAGATGGAGAGGTTTATGATATCATTCAAAAACAAAATGGAGCATTGGTGTTTTGCACAGAGTTTGGTCTGGTAGAGTATGCGAATGGAAAATGGAAATATGAAGAAACTCATTTCGGAAGAAAATTCACCAATGTAAGAACGGCCGTTGAAGATGCTAAGAAACGTTTGTGGTTTGCGGCACCCGAAGGTTTGTTTTGCATGAATGATACCGGAATTATCCATTTAAACGTGTTTGATGGAATTATTTCCAAACAAGTAAATTCGATGTGTTTTAATTCGCAGAGTAATTGCATTATTATTGGCACAACCTCCGGGGTATCCATTTTAGATCTAACTATTTTTGATAAAGAATTCGTTCCCGAGAGGGATATAAGGATCTCAACGATCTCGATAAATAATAAAAGCACTTCATTCATAAAAGACAGCCTTAGCCTTGGCTCAGATGAACGAAACCTTACCATATATTTATCAAGTGCAGGCCTTTTGCACAACGACGATATTGTTTATCAATATAAGATCAACGATGCGGAGTGGACACAGATAGAAGGAAGTAGTATTAATTTCAGTAATCTACCGCTTCCAAAAGTGAAAATAAGCTTTAGAGGCTCTAATGATCAGATCAACTGGAGTAAACCGATTGCCATCATGATCAAACTTGAACCTCATTTTTGGGAAACGATGCTCTTCAAGGTCATGATCGTGCTTTTGGTGGTAATATCAGTTGCCTTGATCATTCACAGGAATAACAAGAAGAATTCTGAAAAACTAGCCTATAAGGATCAACTGAATGAATTGAGGTACGAAGCTTTAATGGCGTCGATTAATCCACATTTCATTTTTAATGCGCTTAATTCCATTCAAAGTTTTATTAACTCAAATGATGCACGCAATGGGAGTGAATATCTGGCAAAGTTCGCGCAGCTTATAAGACTTACCATTGACCATGCAGATCAACGTTATATTTTATTGGCAAAGGAAATGAAACGGATCGACTATTATTTACAACTGGAGGAAATGAGGTTTGAAGGAAAATTCAGCTACTTAATAAATTGTGAGGAAGGAATAGATTCTAATACGATTTACATTCCTAATATGGTGATACAACCTTTTGTTGAAAATGCAGTTATTCACGCCTTCGCACAACTTAACAGGAAAGGGCTAATTACAATTAAGATAAGTACCCGCGAAGAAAAAGTAGAGATAGAAATTGAGGATAATGGAATTGGAATTGATCATGCCGAAGAACCAACAAGTAATAAGAATCATCGATCTATAGGGTTTTCAAATGTAAAGAATCGTTTAAAAATGTTGCCCGATACTGTTCTAACTGTAGTAGACCTTTCAAAACACAAAAAAACAGGAACTCTTATTAAAATAAGCACTCCAAAGAAGTATTCCCTTTAGAAAGGGACTTATTTAGCCTAAACGGATAACCCCTTTTCCTAGATGAATAGCCCTTTAAAGTAAATTCCATGGGGAAAGCCCGCCTTAATGGCCTAGGTTTGATGGTATAAATAAAAGTCATGAGTAATTTATACCCCCGAATCACCATCCTTATCATGTTTTGCATAGTTCTTATTTTGTCGAGTTTAGGGCAAAATATACAAATGAGTCCGGCTAATATTAAGGCTATAAATGCAGAACACCATGGATTGTCTTTTGTTAATTTTTATAATACCTGTACTGATAATGTTTGCACAGACAATGTAAAAAATTTAAAGCCAAGAGTAATTCGTTTTCCATCGGCAGGAGATGCAGACATGTACATTATGAATGTGGATTCGCCCGGATATGGGATAGAATTTAGTAAAGTGGCGGCCTATTTAGCCGATAGATATAACAGTGTTCAAAACCCGCTAACTTACACACCATTGGTTACAACGTACACTTGCCCATTGATTTTTGACCCACAAAGTTTACCTCTTAAGTACAATGCATCGACCTCAGTTTTTACATCAACAGCAGCAGCTTCCAGCTATACCAATGATCTTCAAACGTGGTATTGTAACTATCGTCGACAAAAAACACAGATCACACAAAGCTACCTAACTAAATTCATTCAATACGTAAAGGAGATGGAAGATAGTCTTCAAACAGGAGAGTGTGTAAATGTGATCTATGTTGCCAATATATTTTCCGGTTCACCGGCCGATTTGGTTAAAACATTGAATCACTTAACAAAAGCAAGTTTAAATGGGATCAAATCCATAAATGTTGTGGGTGTAGAATTATCCAATGAATCGTGGGGTAAGGCAAACAATGATATTTTCCCGGACTTAAATGCAGGAGATGAATTTTATAATTATGTGAGAGGTTTTGGTCCACCACTTTACAACGGATGTTTGACACCAAAAGGCGATTATATTAGTGCTTTACGATCTAATTTTCCAAACATAAAGATCGGATACCCAACAGCGCCTATGGCTGCCGCAACACATACCGATTATTATGGGTGTAGCATGGCAAGTTCAACAGCGGCGCGTTTTAATACATGGAATACACAAGTAGCTTCTAATTTGAATACCGTTATTAATATTACGGTTGCCAGCACACCTACTACCGCAACCTGTGGTGATGCCTTTGTGATCCATAAATATTTTGATGATAAGTATTGGGGAAACAATCAGGAGGGAATGCCGGGAAGCAGCTGTAACAATTGTTTGGTTAATTCGTCTGGTCCATTCCAATATAAGAATTACTTAAGAGCACACACAACAAACTCAACGAGTTTCAATCATGCATATTCTTATTATCCCAACAGTGAAGATGATACACTCAGATTATCGTTCGACTGCCAGTTAAAAGAAACATTCAAATTCATTGATTCGGGTTTTGTTGATAAGGTGATGGACGGGTATAGGACGCAATTGGGTATAAACGCTTCAAATCCAAAGAAGATATGGATGACAGAGTGGAATATATTGGAAAATAATAATGATGACACAACTTACCTTTTTCACAATACGTTTAATCATGCCGTTTTAATTATGGGTTGGAAAATGGCAATGTTCAGAACAAATTGGGAAGTTTCTGGGGCCGGAAATTTTTTAGAGTACAGCACTTTTTTTAACGGTGTTTCACAGCAGCAAAACGGATGTTTAAGCAAAAGAACAGCAACCGGATTATTTGGAGATGGAAGCTTGCAAGATGCTGGGTCAGGAAATGTAAAACGAATGGCATATGAAGTAACAAAATTAATGCGTCATATATCTCTCGACTCCTTAAGGTGGATAGACAATACTGCTATGAACATTGCCTCATTTCCAAATACAAGGTTTTACACCTTCGTTGATCAATCAAATAAATATATATATCTGTATTACATCAATGCTGATAACACAGATCTTAATTTGAGTTTGGATAGTATTAAACTTAATGGGTATAATTTAGATTCAACCGTCCGTCGGGAATATTTTTCGGTAAGAAATAATTATTCAGCGGGAGGTTTTTCGCAGCAGTTTGAGCACAATAAGTTTTACAAAGTAGGGAATAATTGGCAAAGCCCACTCACTAATGAATCATCATCTACATATACCCAAATAGCAATGTCTACCAAGCAATATGTTTTAAATAGAAAGTCTATGGGATATATAAAGATTCCGATTAAAGATGTAAGTACCGGAGTAGAAGTAAGAGGTAGTTTAATTGAAGAGGTAAATTTTTTCCCTAATCCTAGTAATGGTTTTTTTACAGTTTCATCACCAATAGATGTAGAAGCTAGTATAGAAGTGAGTGATATTTTTGGCAAAACCGTTTTGAATTCAAAAATGAGTGGTAATAAGCACGAACTAAATTTGAATGGGTTGGTAAATGGAGTGTATTTTATTAGCGTATACTTAAAGAATCAGACCGTTAATTACAAGTTAATTTTATTAAAGTAGTATAAACTGGATATTATGAAAAAAGTAGTATTATTTGCAAGCCTTTTGTTTTTAGTAACAGGCTCACTAAGTGCACAAATTCCACCCTTTCAATGGGCAAGCTCTATTGGTACAGCTGGTGGAGGAGATGATGTGGGAAAGTGTATAAAAATTGATGCATCAGGCAGCACATTTATTTGTGGAACTTTTGTTGGAACTGTTGATTTCGATCCCTCTCCTGCAGTATATAATTTGTCATCTTACTATGGATCCCAGGACTTCTTCATTGCTAAATATAGCTCTACTGGAAGTTTAATTTGGGCTAGAGGATTTGGAGGTTTGGGCATTGATGATTGTCCAGCACTTGCGATTGATGGCTCTGGAAATGTTTTAATTACAGGATCTTTTGTTTATACAGTTGATTTTGACCCTTCACCCGGCGTTTCAAATCTAACTCAACAATTTGGTGCAAATCTGTTTTTAGCGAAGTATGATCCGTTGGGAAATTTTATATGGGCCACAGGCATTATTGGGAGTGCCCCCTCAGGTGCTTTAGCAGAAGGGTTAAATGTTGATATAAATGGGGATATTTTAGTAACTGGAAACTTTAGCGGAACACTAGATTTTGACCCCTCGGCGAGCACGGCAAATCTTGTTTCGGCCGGAAGTACAGAAATTTTTGTAGCAAAATACAATTCGGCTGGGAACTACGTTTGGGCACATAGATTTGGAGGCGCATCTACTGACTATGCACATTCCATTTCGAGTGATGGTGCAGGTAATTTTTATATCACTGGTCAATTTAATGGTACGGTAGATTTTGATCCATCAGCTTCAACAAACACCTTGGCCACGGGATCGAGTAGTGATATATTTATTGCTAAATATGATGTAAATGGTAACTATGTTTGGGCAAAGAATATATCAAGTAGTTCTTCGGTTGAGAATGCTTATAGTATTTTTTCGGACGCAACTGGAAATTTGTATGTGGTTGGATATTATGGCGGATTAACAGACTTTGACCCATCTGCTGGTGTTTATAATTTATCAATAGCCGGAGGCACTGATGCTTTTTTTGCTAAATATAATTCTTCCGGTAGTTTAGTCTTTGCAAAGAGTATTGGTGGAATTAATTTTGATGCAGCTTATTCAGTGGTGCCTGATGCATTAGGAAATATTTATATTACCGGAGGTTTCAGGTTAACTTGTGATTTCGACCCATCTGCTTCAACTGCAAATTTAACCACAATAACAAACAACGGAAACGATGTGGATATTTATTTAGCAAAGTATGATGTTAATGGCAACTATATATGGGCTAAGAATATGGCAGGCAATAGCATTAGCAATGACATTGGATGGTCGATTGCACTTGATGGAAATTCTAGTGTAGTAATAACCGGACAATTTTATAATACTTCGGATTTTGATCCATCTGCCGGTGTAAGTAATTTAAATTCGTCAATTGGAAGTACAGTTTTTTTTGGCAAATATGATCTCTCATCTTGTAATTTGCTCTACGCATTTTCGGTACAAGAAGCTTTAGGAGGGAATGACATGGCCAAGAGAATTAGAAAGGATGCAGCTGGTAATATATACGTAATGGGAGATTTTATAGGCACAGTGGATTTTGATCCTTCAGCTGCAACAGCTACGCTATCGTCACAGGTAACAAGTGGTATTTTTATTACTAAGCAAGACCCGTTAGGCAATTATGTTTGGGCTAAGAGTATCGTAGTTGACCAGGCAAATTTCGGGGCTAAATGCACCGCAACGGATATGTATGTTGATGCTATGGGAAATATTTATCTCACCGGTTCATATAACGGAGTTGTTGACTTTGATCCATCTGCTTCAAGCTCAACCCTAAGCTCATATTTAGGTGCAAATGATCAGGATGCTTTTTTTGCTAAATACGATAATTCGGGGAGTTATTTGTGGGCAAAGAGTATTGGTGGTGTGGGATCTCCGGTAGGAGCTGAAAGCGGGTGCGCAATTAGTTCAGATATGGCAGGAAATGTTTTACTATCAGGATATTTTCAAATCACCGCAGATTTTGATCCTTCTCCGGCAACTGCAACACTATCAGCATCAAGCTTAACAGAATTTGCAATGTTTGTTGCTAAGTACGATATAAATGGAAACTATGTTTGGACAAAAGGGATCATTGGAAGTGCAAACAAAATTCCTAAGGCAATGGTTATTGATAACACAAACATTTATATAACGGGGTACTTTAGTGGATCAGCTGATTTTGATCCAGCCGCCTCAGTTTATTCTTTAATTTCTGCGGGAAATGAAGATGCATTTATTTCTAAATATGACATGAATGGTAATCTTGTTTGGGCAAATAAGATAGGTGGTTCGGGTCAGGAATCAGGAAACTCATTGGTTTTGGATGCGTCAGGAAATATTTATTCAACAGGAGTTTTTTTTGGCACCGTAGATTTTGACCCCTCAGCAAGTATCTCCAACTTAATTTCTGCTGGAAACATAGATGGATACATTGCTAAATACGATAATTTAGGAAATTATGTTTGGGCAAAACCATTTGGAGGAACAGCTATTGATTTTTCAGAAAGTATCGATTTAGATGTAAATGGTAATGTAGTTATTTGTGGTTATTTCAATGGAACCTCGGATTTTGACCCCTCAACAAGCGTAAACAATCTTGTGTCCATCGGCAACACAGACTGCTTTCTAGCTACTTATGATAATTCAGGGAATTATGTATGGGCATTTTCATTTGGAGATATTGCAGTTGACAGAGCTACTTCTGTTCTATCCCAAAATGGAAGTATCTATACTGCTGGATACTATAGTGGAACTGTTGATTGTGATCCATCTGCATCATTTAATAATTTGGTTTCAATCGGCAACTCTCAGGATATTTTTATTGCAAAGTATGGCAACTCCATATCAACGGGGCAATTAGAATCTAATTCTGAAATGTCAGAAATTATAGCATTTCCGAATCCTAACGCTGGTTGTTTTACAGTTATAAGTGAAACCGAAGAAGAAGCTATAATTTTAAATCAGCTTGGCCAACAGATCAAAGAACTTCACCTAAACGCAAGTAATAGTTATAAAGTCAAAGTAAGTGATTTGCCTTCTGGAATTTACTTGATAAAAGGGAAAAACAGATCAAGAAAAGTGATTGTTAATTAGAGGATTGACCTTCTATTAGTCAGAAAATGAATTGATGATTCCCTCTCGTAATACATTAGTAATGCTTTTATTACTTTGCTCATGGACTAATGCTCAAAGAGACTGTAGCACCCTAAGTGGAAGTTTTGTTCCATTAGAGGATCTTGGTAGTTCAATGTTCATGTCTTACCAAGGAGGGCAGTATCCGGCAGGATCAAACATACGGCCATCCCTTCAGTTATCGAGGGCGCTTACGCAGGCAAACGCCATTGTACCCTTGAATTTAAGTGGTAATATTGATCAATCAAATGGCAAAGTAGTTATGATAGGAGTAGGTGCGTCAAATCCCAGGGCAGAATTTACAGCGTTCAAACAGCTTTGCGACACATTTCAGTGCCTAAATAATAAATTAAAAATTATTAATACCTGTAAAGGGGGGACAGGGATTCAGAAAATGAATTATGACACTGCAGCATACTGGAGTTTAGCTGCAGACACACTATTAAGTTATGGGCTAAGTAGTTTGCAGGTTCAAGTAATTTGGATAGAGCAAGAGCATACAGGATCAACGAATACTGTTTTCCCGTCTTCACCCTTACAATTGGTTAACGAGTATAAGAAGTTACTAGAGGTAATCTTAATTAAATACCCAAACGTAAAGATCGCCTATATAAATTCGCGAGCATACGCAGGATACTCAGACAACACTTCCGGTCCGGGCTTATCTCATCCACGAGATTATTATAATAGTTGGGCAATAAAGTGGCTAATTGAAAATCAAATTAATAACGTTTCTGGGTTTAATTATATAAGTCCTAATATCAATATTCCATTTGTCGACTGGGCAACAAATTCATGGGCAAACGGGAATATTCCAAAGCAAGACGGTTTTTTTTGGGACTGTGTGAATGATTTTGGAGCAGCTGACGGATTACATTTATCTACCATAGGCGAAAAAAAAGTTGGTTTAAGATTGTTTAATTATTTTTCAAAAGACACAACCTCCAAAATTTGGTTTACTTATGCTTTATGTAACTCAGGCTCTACAGGCATTGGTAAGTTAAATTCGTTTAATGACGCTGTTGTGTTATTTCCGAACCCAACAGCATCTGGTAGTATAAATATTCAAAGCAGTAGAAATTTCATGTATAAAATTTATAATGGCCTAGGCGAACTTGTTAAAGATGGAGTACATACTAATATGAACACCTTAATTGATGTTAGTGAATTTAGGAAAGGCATATACATGATCAGAAGTTCTGATGCGCCATTTTTTTCGAAGAGAATTGTTATTAATTAGCAGTGTTCGCTCTGATTTCTAATAATTCCACAGATCATGTTCCCAATTGAAGAGATCAGATTTTATATCATCCGCCTCTAGCAAAGCATCAATTCCTTTTTGATATTGTATGATATAGCGATCGTATACATTAGATTCTTTTACGATCACACTGCTGAAATCGCGTTTCCAGAATAATTCATCAAAGCTCCGAAATTCATTATCGTTCCGTGTATTGAATACAGGTGTTTTTGCAAATGTATTTCGGCAAGCGGGAAAATATACCCAGAATAATTCTTTGTAAGCTTCTTTTTCTTCCACATATTCATAAGCAGCTATTCCTAAAATACGAACCTCAAGTGTTGATGTTTGTTTAT
>Ga0075163_10010604_pt1 | contig 12052 bp, 9 predicted proteins | sample JI1023141ADNA_FD_71478 | JGI IMG/M metagenome (GOLD analysis project Ga0075163, IMG submission 71478) | Wastewater effluent complex algal communities from Wisconsin, to seasonally profile nutrient transformation and Carbon sequestration -... | ecosystem: Engineered > WWTP > Effluent > Algae...
GGCTCGCGTTCGAGCGCGAGGGCGGCAGGTACCTCGGTGGTCGCACCGCGAAGATCGAGATCGACGGCGGCATGGTGTCGGCGAAGCTCGATGACGGTACCGAGGTCCGCAGCGAGAAGCTGCTGTACTGCCTCGGGCGCGTCGCGTGCTTGAAGGGGCTCAACCTCGAGGCCGCGGGCGTGGCGCCCGATGCGCGCGGCTTGCTCGCCGTCGACGAGCATCTCCGCACGTCGGTGCCTCACATCTACGCGGTCGGTGACGTGATCGGGCCGCCGTCGCTCGCCGCGACCGCGATGGAGCAGGGCCGGCGCGCGGCGTGTCACGCGCTCGGCATCCCCGAGCCGGGGATGTCGCAGCTGGTGCCCACCGGGGTCTACGCGATCCCCGAGGTCGCGAGCGTCGGGATGACAGAAGCGGAGGCGCGCGCGAAGTTCGGTCGCGCGATCGTGGGTCGCGCTCGCTTCGAGGAGCTCGCGCGCGGTCAGATCTCGGCGATCGAGCACGGCCTGTTGAAGCTGGTGTGCGATCCCGACGAGCACGTCGTCGGCGTCCAGGTGGTCGGCGAAGGCGCGACCGAGCTGGTGCACGTCGGGCAGGTCGCGATCATCGCGGGCTGGAAGGCGACCGCGTTCGTCGAGAACATCTTCAACTTCCCGACGCTGGCGGAGGCGTACCGGGTGGCGGCGTTCGACGTCTGCAAGCAGCGCGCGAAGCTACGCGCTGCCTAGTAGCTGCCGAGCTCGAGCGTGGCGTTGTTCGCGGTGATCACGAACGGCTCGTGCTCGAACGCGAGGGCCTTGCCGTCGAAGCGCACGACCTCGAGGAGCCCCATGCCGTAGCCCATCGGACCCTGCGCGTAGTAGTGCGCGGAGAGCTGGTAGGGACCGGCCGTGGGCGTGCCGGCGATCGCGAAGCACTCGGGACCGTAGCCCGTGGTGACGTCGGCGTAGAGCTCGCCGCCGGAGGCCAGCTTCGGTGCGGAGTAGAACGCGTGGTTGCCGCGAGCGTCGCGCACGTGGAGGTCGACGTCGTTCGCGTCGGTCTCCCAGTGGAGAACGAAGCGCGTCGACGGCGATGTCGCCAGGGCCAGCGTGCGGGTGGCGAGTGCCTTGACGATCTCGGCGCGCTTCGCGGGTTCGCGGGTGGCGTAGACCGCGCCGATCAGCCCGGCGTCCTCGGAGAGCACGCGGCGACCACCCGCGTAGCTGGCCTCGCGATACTCGTGATCGAGGCCTGCGAGGATCGCGGCGAACGCGTCGGCGAGCCGGTTGGCGCGGACGTAGGCGTACGCGAGCAGGCGATGACCGGTCATGTGATCCGGGCGATCGGCGACGGCGCGCCGGAGCGTGTCGATCGCGAGGGCCGCCGCGGGCAACCGCGCGAGGCGCTCGCCGGCGAACCGGCGGAGATCGGCGCGGCCGGGGAACAGATCGATGATCGAGCCGTAGATCCGTGCGGCCCGCGGCGAGTGCGCGGCCTCGAGCGCCTCGCCGAGCCCGACGAGCGCGAGGACGTTGCCGGGCTCGCGGGCATGCCAGGCACGGGCGCGGGCGAGGGCGGTGGGGTCGTGGGCGGCGAGGAGCTGCTGGATCTCGCCGAGCTCGCCGGTCACGGCGGGAGGCGGTGGAGGTGGCGCGGGAGCGCTCGCCGGTGAAAGCGTCGCCGGGCTCCCCGCGCGGCGCAGGATCAGGAAGTCGACGCGGCGATTGCGGGCCCACGCGTCGGCCGAGTTGCCCGCGACCCTCGGCTGCGAGTCGCCGTAGCCCTGCGCGGTCAGGCGAGCCGGATCGATGCCCTTCGCGATCAGGTAGGCGCGCACGGCGCGGGCCCGGCGATCCGAGAGCGCCAGGTTGCGCGCGCTGTCGCCGCGACGGTCGGTGTGACCGCCGACCTCGACGAGCGCGATGTCCTGGTTGCTGATCATCGTCGCCGCCACGGCATCGAGGATCGGAGTCGCCTGCCGGCGGATCACCGCCTGGTCGGCCTCGAAGTAGACCGGCTCGAGGATCTGGATGCTCGCGCTCGTCACGATCACGCGGCCTCGCTCGGGGCAGCCATCGTCGTCGTCGGCCTCGGCCGGGCAGCGATCGTCGACGTCGAGGATGGCGTCGTGATCGGTGTCCGCCACCGGCGGGCGAGCGGGCATCGGTGCTGCCCCGAGCGGATCGCGGGTGGCGACCTGCGCGGGTTGGGCGCTCGCACCGGGGAGCGTGCCGGGCGCGCGGCTACGCGACTCGACCCCGTGCGCTCCGACCACGAGCACCTCGCCGAGCGCGCGGCGGTCGATGCCGTACCGCGCGTAGTCGCCAGCGGTCTCGAGCACCAGCATCGAGGTCTCGCTCGATAGCACCCGCGCCGCGACCGACTTGCTCGCGATCGCCGCACGTAGCGCGAGATCTCCGGGCTGCGCGGCGAGCCGCTCCTCGAGCTCGGCGAGCTCGGCGCCCGAGGCCGCGCGATCGACGAGGGGACGCGAGACCGGCAGCACGCGGAGGCGGGCTCGCGTCGATCCGGCGATCACGTCGATCGTCGGCGTCGCGACGCCGCGCGCGTACACCATCACCCTCGTGCCGCTGCGGGCATTCGCGATCCGGCGCGGATACACCCAGCTCGCGCCGGGGACCTCGATCGCGATGTCGGCGACGGTCTCGCCGAGCGCCTCCGCGACCGGATCGGTGACGAGATCGAGCACCGCCCCGTGGCGCTTCGCCGACGCGACCAGCGTGGCCGCGCGGTCGTCACGCAGGCCGCCGGCGAGCGCGACATCGATCCGCTCGACCTCGAGCCGCTGCGCGATCGCCTCGAGCTCTCGACCCTCCGCGCCCGCGGTGATCACGCCGTCGCCGATGATCAGGAGCCGGCGGGCAGGCGGGAGCGAGGTCAGCGCCTGACCGAGATCCGACGCTCCGGCGGCACCACGTTCGACGAGCGCCCCGCGATGTGCGTCCGTGAAGCCGCTCGCGGCGCCGGCGTAGATCAGCTCGCTGTCCTGATCGAACGCGACGACGGTGATCGGCAGTGCGCCGCCCCAGCGCACGGCGATCGAGGCGATCAGGCGCTGGACGGTCGCGAGATAGCGCTCGTAGCCGAGGGCGCGCGAGGCGCTGGTGTCGACGAGGATCGTCAGCGCCGCCGGTACATCGCGTCCCGTGGTCGCGGCGAGCTCGAGCTGCGCGGCGACGATGCCGCCGTTGCCGATCGCGGACGGGGTGCCGCGCACCGTGCTCTCGAAGTCGCGATCCGGTTGCCAGGTGCGCTCGTGGAGCGAGTCCACGTGTCGCGTGCCGTCGGGCGATAACGCCGCGAGCTCGACGTCGACGCGATCGATCTGCGGTAGTCCGCGCAGCGGGAGTGCGTAGCGAAGGCCGGGGAGCGGCTGGCTGTAGCTGATCACGAGGTGCTTGTCGGCACCGGCGGGGATCGGGAAGACCTTCGCCGTGAACTGGTTGCCGGCCGCGCGCTCGAGCAGCGCCGGGTCCTGCTTGCGGTGGAGCTCGTCGTCGTAGACGCGGCGCGCGATCAGCTTCGGGACGACCTCGGCCTCGACCAGCTGACCTTCGAGCTCCATCGCGAACCGCGAGATCGCGGCGCGGGGTGGCAGCGTGATCTGGAAGGTGCCCTCGCGCACGCGTGGTTCGGGGTTGCGAAAGTAGAGGTGCAGCTCGGTGAACGCGAGCGGCCCCTCGATCACCGCCTTGGCCTCGAGCCTCGTCACCGCGAGCCCGCTGCCGTCGGACGCGGTCAGCGCGAACGGCGCCGAGAGATCGTCGCGGATGATCGGCTGGGTGGTCAGCGTGGCCGCCGCCTCGGTCGCGGGACGCGGCACCGTCTGTGGAGCTCGCCCACCACACGCCACGAGCGCGACCACGCAAACGCGAAACGTCATGCCGAGACAGTGCTGGCCGTGTGCGCGGCGGTTACATCGCCGCGGGCAGGCTTAGTTACAGAAGATCCGGCGCGCGAAGCCGAACTCGCCGTAGCCGCGCTTGTCGCGGGCCGCGACGCGCCAGACATACGTGCCCGGCTGCTTCGGCGCGAACGCGAGCTGTGTCCCGGCGACCTCCTGGCTCGCCACGACCGATCGGAACGACATGTCCTTCGCGACGACGACGCGATACTTGGTGGCGCCGGCGACCGCGTTCCAGCGCAACGGGATCTCGAGACCGAACATGCACTGGAAGCGGGCGTCGATCCGCGGCGACACGCTCTGCGGAAACCCGATCGCGACCGTCGCCGGTTTCGGCTTGAGGATCATCGGCAGACGCTTGTCGGGTGCGGGCGCGGTGACCTCGACCCTCTTGACGGCCTCGATCCTCCGCTCGCCGGTGCTCGACCGGACGATCAGCTCGCCTTGATCGACGGCGACATCGATCGCCCCGTCGGTGGTGGACGCCAGCTTGAACTGCGACTTGCCGGCGCCCGCGATGCGGACATCGCCATCGCTGGTGCGGATCCGGATCGGCGCATCGGAGCCATCGAGCTCGCCCGACGCGCCACCGCTCTGCATCGCGACGTGAACGGCGGCGACCCGATCTCCGCGCTTGCCGCCATCGGCTTCGACGAACAGCGTGGTCTTCGCGTCGAGATCGAGATGCCCACCGGAGACGAAGCGGATCCGCGCCGTGCCGCCATCACCCGTGCGGATCCAATCGCCATCGCGGAACGTGCCGCCCATCGCGATCGGCTCCCAGAACGGCTTGCCCTTGCGGCGAACCTCGACCGCACCATCGCAGCGCGCGCAGGTGGCCACGATCGACGCAAGCGCCTCGTCCAGCTTCTGAGGCACCGGGGTTGGGGCCGGCGGGGGCTCCGGCGCGTCCGCGCTGCCGCAGGCGCACAGAAAGACGCACCATAGTCGAATAGCGAGCGTCACCCGAGCACCACTATACTGCGGGCGCTTGGCGGATCGCCCGATCATTCGTCTCCAGCTTCCGGGAGATAGCGTCGACGAGTTTCAGCGCGCGGCTGCGCTGCAATTGGGTCGAGAATTTTTTGTGGAGCTCGATACACCTGCGATCGAGCATGTCCGCATCGAGGCGCCGTTCAAGTCGGGCGCGATCGCGGTGCGCGCCGAGGCCGTGACCAAGGCAGCCACGCGCGAGGGCCGCAGCGGCGCGCTGTTCCGGCTGACCAAGCTCGAGCCCACCAGCTACGGCGTCCCGATTCCGCCGGGTTCCGCGTGGCCGGCCCCCGAGGAGGTCACCGAGGTCCAGCGCAAGCCCGACGGGCCTGTCATCGCACGCACGACTACACCGGTTGCCAAGCCCGCCGTCGCACGTACCGCCACGCCTCACGTCGTGCGCCGCGTGATCGAGGTCGAGGTCGACGACCCCGTCGCCGAGTTCGGGGGCTCGATCACCAAGAACTCGCCGGTGTCGGCGGATCTCGCGAAGCAGCTCAGCGAGCGCCCGACGCCGCCGCCACCCGCACCACCACCGAAGACGCCGGCCATCATCCGGCGCCAGACCCCGGTGGCAGGGATGCCGTCGATCCCGAAACCGATCGAGAAGAAGATCGCGACCCCGCCGAGCACGCCGCCGGTCGACGACGAGTGGGGCTTCGATGCGCCGACCCTCGGCCCGGCCGTCAAGGCGACGGTCGCGAAGCCCACGCCTCCGGCGATGCCAGCGGCCAGGAAGCCACCTCCGACCCCGGCAAAGGGCCTGCCGGCGGTGAAGAAGACGCTCGACGACGATGCCGCGTTCGACGACGCGTTCGGCATGCTCGAGGACGATCTCTCGATCCCCGTCGAGCCGGTGAAGCCCCCCGAGCCCGCGGCCGTCGTGCGCGCCGTCGACGAGATCACCAAGCCGGTGCCTGCGCCGGAGCTGGCCGCGCTCGCCGAACGCCCGACGCCACCCACCGTCCCCACGCGGATCCCGACGGAGCCGCCTGCACCGCGGGTCCCGACGGAGCCGCCTGCACCGCGGGTCCCGACGGAGCCGCCTGCGTCGACGACGCCGCGAGTCCCGACCGCGCCGCCTGCACCACGGGTCCCGACGGAGCCGCCTGCGTCCACGACGCCGCGAGTCCCGACCGCGCCGCCTGCACCGCGGGTCCCGACGGAGCCGCCTGCGTCCGCGACGCCGCGAGTTCCGACCGCGCCGCCGGTCGACGCCAAGCGGCTCTCGACGCAGCCACCGCTCGATCAGGACGAGATTCCGACCTTCGATCCGGCGAAGCCGGTGCGCCGGGTCTCGGAGCCGGCGATCCTCAAGGCCGACTTCGCCGAGGCCCCGAAGCCCGACGAGATCACCAGGCCGATGACGCCGTCGTCGATCGCCGAGCTCGCGACCACCGACGTCGTCGCACGGCCCTCGTCGGAGGGTGTGCTGGCGACGGCGCGCGAGAGCGAGCTCGCGATCTCGACCGGATCCAACGAGGTGATCGACGCGACGTCGACCGGCTCGACCTCGTCGCCCCGGCCCGCGTCGGAGGCGTTGCGGCCGAAGTCCAAGCTGCCGATGATCCTGGTCGCGGTCGCGGCGCTGGCAGGCGTGATCGTCGTCGTCGTGGTGCTGACCACGCGCGGTGGCTCGACCGATCCGAAGCCGCCGCCGACGAAGCCGTCGGCGTCCTCCAAGACCGAGGTCGACAAGCACCTCCGCGAGGCGGCGTCGCGGATCGCCGATGGCAAGCTCGTCGGTCGCGGTGGTGACTTCGCGCTCGATCACCTGCTCGCCGCGAAGGCGCTCGCGCCCGACGATCGGCAGGTGGTCGCGCAGCTCAAGGCCCTCGCCGACAAGTTCGAGGCGCTCGGCGACGGTGCGCTGGCCTCGAACGATCTCGCGGAGGCGGCGACGCACTATCAAGCCGCGCTGACCGCCGAGCCCGAGCGCGCCTCCGCGAAGTCCAAGCTCGCCGACGTCGAGAATCGCGCCCGCGGCAAGCCGTGATCGCGGTAGCGTCGACGCATGTACGGTGACCGGTCCACGCGTGTCGTCGCGATCCGCGGCCTCAGCGTGCACACCAACCTCGAGGCCGTCGCGATCATCTTGTCGACGGCGTTCCTCGGCGAGACCTGGCTCGAGCGCGTGCTGTATCCCGCCTCCTTCGCCTTCGCGACCGGGATCCACCTCGGCTGCCATCTCCTCGTCGCGGTCGCGTTCGGCAAGGGCATCGATCGCATGGTGCTGACGCGCGCCGGGCGCATCGACTACTCCGGCGCACCACCCGCGTTCGGCGAGGCGATCGTGCGCACGGCGGCGGGGCCGTCGATCAACGCGATCTGCGCGATCGTCGGCACGCTGGTGCTCGGGAACGTCGACACCCAGGCCTGGCCGGCCGAGGTGCTGCGCGGGGTGCAGATCTTCACGTTCTGCAGCGTCGTGCTGACGGTGATCAACTTCCTGCCGGCGGTGCCGCTCGACGGAGGCCTGATCCTGCGCACGGTGCTCGAGCGGCTGCTCGGGACGCAGGCGGCGGGCAAGGCGGCGGTGGTCGTCAGCGCCCTGGTGATGCTCGCGATGGCGGTGTTCGGCGTGCTGTGGTTCCAGCCGGTGCTCGTCTACCTCGCGGCGGCGATCACCTACGACAACTGGCGCGCGCCGCAGTCGCCCGCCGCGGTCGTCAACTTCATGTGATCACTTCGCCGGGACGAGCCGGACCTGGATCGTCTCGGAGGTCTTCGCGAGCGCGACCTCGCCGCGCCAGATCTCGAACCCCGGCTTCTTGATCACGATCTGATGCGGTCCGGGCTCGAGGTCGAGCGCCTTGAGCTCGGAGGCCTTGCCTCGCGGCGTGCCGTCGACCTCGACCTCGGCATCGCTCGGATCGATCTCGAGCGCGAGCGTGCCTCGCACCGCGATGGGAGGAGGCGGCAGGGGCGGCGGCGCCTTCGGTGCCGGCGGTTTCCCACCACAACCGATCACGAGCGCGATCGCGACGAACAGGCGAGCCATGCCCGCAGCGTAACCTACAGATCGCGTCGGCCGTAGCCGGGCATGCTGGCGTAGACCACGCGGAACGTGTTGTCGACGTGTGGCCACTCGACGTACCAGCGAATGCCATCCGCGAGATAGGAGGCGAAGTCGTCGGCGTTGTCCTCGAGGATCGGCGTCTCGGCGGCAAGTGCCGGTGCGTCTGCCGGTACGTCTTCCTCGGTGGTGGGCTCCACGGGCCGGAGGTCGAAGGCCGGCACCGGTGCGTGCATCGTCTTGCGCGAGGCGAGCATCGTCACGTAGCGCTTCGCGCGCGCCGCGGACAAGGTCGTGATCGCACCCGTGCAGGTGTCGGTCTCGCGGTCCTTGCGCAGCATCACGTCGAGCGTGGTGGCGTCCCCGATCCTCGCGGCCTCGCGACGCTTCGCCGACCACGTGCACGCCTGCGCGGTCCACACGTCACCCTCGACGGTGAGCTTGCGACTGTCGCCGTCGAACATCGCGCCGTCGTGCCTGACGTACAGGCGATCCTTGCCGCGGTAGAACCCGTCGAGCCGCCAGTTGTCGGCGGGGATGCCGGTGTGGACCTCGCGGCGGACGCCATCCCTGCCGGGTTCGATGTCGAGCGACAGGCCGCCCCAGGCGCCGCCCGACGAGGTCGCGACCAGCGCGCCCCGCTCGTCGTAGTGCTTCCAGCCCCCGTCGGTCTGCCCGGCCGAGAACGAACCGCGCGACAGCACCGTGCTCGCCGGGTTGTCGTAGAACAAGGTCCAGCCGCCGTCGCGACGGCCGGCGCGGATCGGCCCGGTCGCGGCGAGCCGCCCGCTCGGGTGATAGATCCGCCAGATGCCGTTCGCGTGACTGTCGCGGTACGGACCTTCCGCGAGCTTCTTGCCGTCGGGATGGAAGCTGGTCCAGGTGCCACGCCCGCGCGTGAACGTGCCCTTGCCGACGGTGCGGCCCGTGACCGTGCGCGTCCACACGCCGACCATCTGACCGCCGCGGAACGTCCCCATCATGCCGGTGTCCTCGTCGGCGTAGACACCGTCGGCGTGCACCGGTTCGCCCATCGCCGCCTGCCAGTCATTGTCCGTCTGCGCGACCAACCAGCCGGCCTGGTGCTGGACCTCGGGCCCGGGATAGCCGGGCTGGATCGAGGCGAGCTCGTCGAGCGTGAACCCGGACGTCGCGATCCAGCGCGCGACCTCGGGCATCGCGGCCGCGATGTCCTCGAGGTAGTCGAGGCGATGCGTCGCGGCGATCCCGTCGGCGACGCTCCGCCCGACCGAGCGCTCGATCAGGTAGCCGACCGCGCAGATCCGACCCGCGCGATCGATGAACACCGGGTTGCGGTACGGCAGGTAGTCGTTGACCGGCGTGACGCCGGCGGCGATGTAGTCCACGAGGTAGCCGAGCATCTCGGTGCGGCGAGAGGTCAGCTCGGGGGACGTCGCGGCGCGCGCGGCGAGCAGGTCGTGCACGTACTGGAGGTGGACGTGCATCCGCAGCTTCTCGCCATCCGCGACCGTGGGGGCGCGCCCGAACGCGGCGACGAAGCTGTCGTCACCGACGTGGTGGTTCGCGCCGGCTCTCCGCGGGGAGGCGGCGACCGTGGCCGTCGCGAGGAGGACACACAGCACGGCGAGGACGCTCCGCATCGCCGCTCAACGTGGGCGGCGGGCTCGGTATTCGGTACTTTTGAGGCCATGCCGAGGCTGACTCGTATCGTGACGATCTTGCCGGTGACCGACGTCGATCGCTCGATCGCGTTCTACCAGCGTCTCGGGTTCACCGTGGCCAAGCGGCTCGAGCTCGACGAGGGCACGACCGGGTGGGCGTGGATCGACAACGGCGCCGCGGCGTTCATGCTCGCGCACGCCGAGGACCAGCCCTCCCCGAATCCACAGCACCAGTTCTATCTGTACGGCGCGAACACCCTCGCGATGTGGAGGGAGCTGACCGCGGCCGGGGTGAGCTGCGGGGTGATCGAGTCGCCGTACCACGCACCGCACGGCGAGTTTCGCGTCGACGATCCCGACGGCTACGTGCTGATGTTCAGCGGCGACGAGAACTGAGGGTCACGCCGCGAGCGACAGCGTCGACGCCGCATCGATCACCACCACCGCGCGCTCCGCGATCTCGACCCACGCTTCGTCGGTCAGCTGCTCGCTCGCGACCAGCGTGGCATTGCCGCGCGCGAGCGTGAACAGCGTGCGGCCGGCGCGATGGGCGTACAGCTTGCTGCCGCACGACAACAGGAAGCTCGCCGAGCCCGGATCGCCGCCGGCATGGAGATCGCGCACCGCGAGCGCGATGCCGCGCGCCACGTCACCCGTCGCGTCGATCCGCGTCAGGATGAAGGCGAACAGGCGCTCGCTGTCGGTGTCGCCTTCGATCTGCGCGAGGCGCTCGGCGGAGCTGCCGGCGACCACCTGGGGCACGTCGCGCAGCGTGCCGTTGTGCGCGAGCACGAAGCCGTCGCGGCGGAACGGATGCGTGTTGGCGATCGACGTCTTGCCGACCGTCGCCTTGCGGACGTGCGCGATCATCAGCCGCGTCTTGCGATCGGTGAGCTCCGCGAACTTGCTGCACAGCGCGGCGCACGCGGTGCCGCGATCGACCGTCCACGCCTCGCCGTCGCGGACCGCGATCCCCCAGCCGTCGGCGTGCTCGCGCGACAGCTCGCGCAGGCTACGCGGTGCTTCGCAGAGCAATTCGCGAGGCGAGACCGGCGCGGTAGCAGCGATGCCGAGCATTCGACACATGACAGTTCCACTCTATCGAACGAACGGAGGAACGCGAACATTCAGCGGACTCCTCGTGCGGGGTTGGGGCGACTTGCCTCACACGATCCCAGGCACCCCGGAGGTCTCGTAGGTGAAGCCCTCACCGAAGCGTGTGCGCAACCTCGCGATCATGGCCGGGGTCGGCTTGGTGGGCTGGTTCGGGCTCCACAGCTTGAGGTAGACGGATGTCAGCGTCGGGTGGTCGAGCAGCGGCTCGACGTCGGCATCCGCGACGCGATCGATCGACGAGATCCGCAACGTGGTCAGCGACGTCAGGTGCGGGCTCGCGGCGACCGCGCGCACGTGCCTGGTGGCGACCGACAACCAGGTGAGCCTCGCCACCTTCGGTGACGCGACCAGCGTGTCGAGGTCGAGGTTGTTGACGCCGGTCAGCGCGAGGCTCGTGATCGGCACGCGGTCGAGCAGCTCGAGGATCCCGCTGGCGGTGAAGTTCCCGAGATGCACGGGCGCGGGCAGCGCGAGGTAGCGCAGCCGCGAGAGCGTCGCGAGGGCAGCGAGCCCGGGGTTCCCGGCGCGCACCTTCTCGAGCGTCAGCGAGCTGAGCTGCGCGAGGTGCGGCGAGCCCGCGAGCTCCGCGAGCTGCGCGTCGTCGAGCTGACAGTCCCACCAGCACAGCTCCGGCGTCCATGCGAGCGTCGCCGCGCCGCCGAGCTTCTTGCTCGGACCACGCAGGTGCGTCTTGTGGATCCCGAACGTGCTCGCCGCGGGGAGCAGGGCGGCTTGCGTGGCCTGCTGCGCGTACGCGCCCGCCTTGCCGTAGACCCGGCGGAGCATGCCGCGCTCGAACACCGGATCGTCGACCCAGCTCCCGAGCGGCGTGATCCAGGCCAGGCGATGCCGGTCGATCACCGCCTGCGCGGACGTGTCGGCGAGCTGGAGCCGGATCACGTCGGCGAACGGGTGGCCCTGTTGCTCGAGCCAGTCCGCGTAGACCAGGCGAGCCTCGTCGGACTCGAGCGCCTGCGCGAGCAAGCCGCGACCGACGTCATCGGGTTTCGCTCCGACCGGCTTGTTCTTCCGTGGCTTCGTGGGCACCGTTGCTCTCCGTATCATGAAGCTCCTGCTCGGATTGCTCGTCGCGATCACCGGGTGTGCCAAGCCGGTGCCGTGTTCACCGGAGCGTGCGAGCCCACCCGTCGCCGCGCTCGGCGAGACCTTCACGATCGAGTCGAAGATCCTCGGCGAGCAGCGCACGATCAACGTCTACCTGCCGCCCGACTACGCGAAGGGCGCCTCGTTCCCGGTGCTCTACATGCCCGACGGCGGCATGGACGAAGACTTTCCGCACGTGGTGGGCGTCGTCGACGTGTCGATCAAGAACGCGGTGATCCGGCCGCTGATCGTGGTCGGTATCAAGAACACCGA
>Ga0075163_10010606_pt1 | contig 12050 bp, 11 predicted proteins | sample JI1023141ADNA_FD_71478 | JGI IMG/M metagenome (GOLD analysis project Ga0075163, IMG submission 71478) | Wastewater effluent complex algal communities from Wisconsin, to seasonally profile nutrient transformation and Carbon sequestration -... | ecosystem: Engineered > WWTP > Effluent > Algae...
AGTTGGTTTTGGTTTATTAGTGGAGTCGTCAGGTTTAGAAGTTGTGGTGGATTTTTTACCAATATTGTTATTCGTTACATTGTTAGAATTTACATTGTTATTCGTTACATTAGATTTATTTTTTTTGCTAATATCATATATGGTGGTCATTTATATTAAAATTATAATGTGAGTTGGTTTATTCTTTAATTATAATATGTAAGTAGTTAAATAAAATATATTTTATTTTATATAATTTATAATATAGTATATTTAAATTAATTGAGGACAAGTGAAATTAATAAATAATGAGTGATGATATGGATAAAAAATCTGAAGCAGCTTTACGCTTCGTAAAGTCGAAGGATGAAACAAAGAATGAGAAAACATCGCAACGAAGTGATCTCAAGGTGAGAAGTGGTCAAAGAATGATTACTGGGTCTAAATTATCAAAGAATTGTGGATGTAATAGTCCATGTGCTTGTGGTAGGTATTGTGGGTGTCAGCATAATTGCAAGTTAAACAAATATAATCCAAGAAACAGTTATTATTATGCATCGCCTCGTGCTAATTGCTCAGATAATTGGTTATCGGATTATTCGCCGGCACAGTTCAGTGATTCTTCGGCGTGTGCGGTGGATTGCACTGGTGGGTATGCATATTGGAATTCGAATGGGTTTGATATGATGCCTAGTTGTAATTCGATGTCGGATTCGGATTCGCATGCCACATTAAGGTTACGTAATAATGATTTATTGCCATATTCGGGTACGGTAAGCTATAGTTACAGGGGTACATCGCCATATATCGATCAATATGAAAAAGCAATAAATCGTAAGCGGATTTCGCATCTTTTACATGATGGAGTATATTTTTAATCAATTATTGAATTAATAAAAAATAAAAAATAAAAAATAAAAATATAAAATATAAATAAAAAAATATAAATAATAAATTATAAAAATAATATATAAATTAGAATTATTTTTTTAGTTATAATATAGTTAGTAGTTAGTATATAAATTTATAATGACGTTATTAGAAGAATTAATGGTGAATTTGACGAGTCAAAAAAATCAGATCACTAATTATAAAGCGAGTGTTAATACAATACTTACATCATGTTGTACAAAAAAAGATGCATTAGAATCTGTATCGGGACCATCTGATTTAGTGTTAAAAATGATTTCTGAGTGTTCGCATGAAGAAACTGTGTTAACTACAATATTGCAAGAGAGGACTGACATTGAAACAAGTATAGATGGAATATTAGCATTGAGTTCTGGGGATCAGGTTATATTGGGTGAAATTTTGAATTTATTAGTAGATATGCCTTCATTGTTAGAGAACGTACAGAATGCGCTTATTAATAGTGGATTTGATCGTTTGAAAACGGAATATCAAACTTGTGTTGCTGGGGCAATTCCATCGGATGTAACGATAATGATTTTGCAATCATGTATTACTAGTATGCTTAATTGAAAAAATATAATGATAATAATAATAATAATAATAATAATAATAATGAGATTGTTTTTTTTATAAATGATTTTGTAATTGATTTTATTTAATTGTTTTTTTTTATTTATCTATAAATATATATATCAAAATGGATAAAGTTAATATGTGTGTGGCATTAATAATAGCCGTAATAATATTATTAGTAATTCATATTTATGGAAAATGGCGTGAATATAATGCTGAACATTTAACGGTTAGAGAACAAAATAGGCCAGGAACTGCATATACACCAGAAGTATATCATGATACTAATAATGCGGATTTGACAATTGATGATGCATATGCGTCGTTAAAGGGAAAAATTCCGGATATAAGAGTAGTGATGTATCATCGTTTGAGTTGTTCTGAGTTTGCACCATTAGCAACAGTATATAGGAAGGTGCGTGAACGGTTAGAGTGTCCGCAAATTAGGTTTTATGAAGAAATTGTGGATTCAACAAATCCATTGGATTATGAGAGTTATCCAATGATTATAAAAATGTTCAGGAATGGGATTAATAATACAATGGAGATAGCTAAATATGATGGTAGTTTTGATTTTGGTGAATTTCAGGATTGGGTGTTAAATGAGAAAATAGAAACAATGCCACGTATTTGGGTGAAAACATTTGCAAATGAAATTCATACATCAGTTAAAGGACAGCCATATATACCATTAGGATTGCGTGATATGATACCATGTAGTTCAAATTGTGGTGATGCGCCATATCCGACAACTAGATTAGATCCATCTGGATCAAGCCATAATTTTATGTGAGTAACATAAAATATAAATTATATTTTTTTTTAATAAAATAAAAATACAATTATATATTTATCATGTCGCCAATTTATATTGTATTGATTCTTTTACTAATATTATGTATTTGCTATCATTTTAAAAATGATCTTAATTTAAAAAATGACCATTTTAGAGGAGGTGGAGGTATGGGAGGTGGACGAGGAGGACGAGGTGGACGAGGATATATGAGAGGTGGTGGTAGAAGATATGAAAATAGACATATAAATAGACCAATGTATAGAAAGTATAGATATGAAAATAGACCGATGTATAGAAAGTATAGATATGTAAATAGAGATCACAATGTGTATCCAATTTATAATGTGTATGCAGATTACATAGATGATAAAGTGTATGTAAAGTTTTATTATGATAATATGATGTCAGATTCGCAAAAGTGGATGGGATTGTATAATGAATTGAGGGATGAGTTGGGTGTAGGAGATGAGTATTATTTTCATAAAAATAATGAGAGTGTGAATAAAACGAGTGGTATTACAAATGTACCGACATGGATAAGGTCGCAAGGGGGGGTTAATGTGCAATATGAAGGTGGGCCAAATTATGTTGATTTGAAAAATTTTATTTTAGGAATGTAAAAAATAATTAAAATGATAATAAAAAATAAATAAAATGATAATAAAAAATAAATATTTTTTTGTTATTAACAATATATGTAAGAATGAATGGGTTAACGTATAATCAATTATTACTAATAAGTATAATAATATTGGTGTTTGTGTTATTATTTAATTCGGATGAAAATGAGATGGAAAATATGAAAATAAAGTCGAGGGGTGGGTTTGGTGCGCCGGATGGTAAAGGAACAAATATGGGGTTAGGGAGAAGGGGGTATGATAGTAAATCGTGGGGTGGAATGAAATTTGGTGGTGGATTTGGTAATCCAGCATGGGGTGGATATGCGCATGGATCAGGGTATGTGAATCCTAGAAATTTTCCGGAATTAGTGCATAGGGGAATGGAGCCAACGGTAACAGCGACGCCTTATTTGTATTCAACGTATAATGATTATCAGGGTCAGCCATTGTATGTAAGGTTTTATTATGATGATACATTGCCATCGTATGGGATGTGGGATGATTTATATCAGAGGTTAAAAAAAGAATTAGGGACGGGGCATAATCCAATTTATTTTATAGAAAATAATGAAAATATAACGACGACAGAGGGTGTAGAGAAAGTACCAGTAATAATTAAAACACGTAATGGGGTGAGTAGAGAATATAAGGGACCGGCAAACTATCCTACATTACGTGATTGGGTATTAGCCGCCGAGTAACATAACTTGTTTACCATTTCTCTTTTTAGAGGTCTTATTAGCAGTACCCCAGGCTTTGTTAACTTTTTCAATTAAGCGAATGGTTTTATGTTTTTTTTCATTAATATTGTTAGTATCATCGTAGTCATTGTTGTCAACATCAATAATTTCATCATTGATGATGGTTAAATATTGGTCTAATCCATCGCTTCGTCTAGTAATGACTAAGTGATGTACGTAGCTATATGTTGGTTTGATTTGTAATGATAAAATATTTTCATCAAGGTGCATAGATGTAAATTGATTGATATAAGGTTGTTTAACGGTAGTTACTTTAGATCTAGGATTAGGCATTTTTAAAATATGATAAATTTAGTTATAAAGTTGGTATTATTTTTCAATTTTTTTTATTAATGTAGTAATATACATTTGAGTTAATAAACGCTAAAGTAATAAAGATGAATAATATTAATATTGAATATTTAACAATAACAGATTGGGCAACAGATGGAAATATAGCAAATGAGCCGGTATATTCAGTGGTAGATAATGATGATAATTTTATATTTGTGCCAATGGCTGGAACAGTATTGTATAATGGGGTAAAAAAGACGTTAAGTAATTTATCTCCAATTGAAATTGCTGTTATTTGTGGTGATATATCGGCGTTAGAAGCGCCGCCTGCAGTTAGAGCGATTTTTGCTGGTATATATCCAAGTGTGACATTAACGTCAGAACAAATAGCACTCATAAATGCGAAAAGGGCAGAGCGTGGTGCAAATGCAAATTTAACGATAGCGGAATTGAAACAATTAAGTAAATATACATCGAATTGTACGGGTTTTTCAACGACGTCGTATATTAAAGTGCCTGTGGAATTTCAGCCACCAACAACATATGCATATTATGTGCCACAAATGGAAGATATAGTAACAGATTTAACAAGATATACATCGGATAGAACACAAGGTACGTATGTATCTAAGTCGTTTTGGTTATATAATTTTAATCCAATAATACCGCAGCCATATGAGGCGCCAAGTAAAATTTTATTGAGTGAAAAACAAGTAAAGTTATTGGGAAAAGCAACATACATACAAAAATTAATGCATTGATTTAGTCATTTGATGTTCAATTAAATATATAAAATATATAAAATATTACATAAATAAAAATTATATTTTTAATAAAAAATGTTGTCGAAATTAATGTCATGGTTTATAAATACTACAAATGAAGATGAAGATGAAAATGAATCAGACTATAATTCTGAAGATGTACGTAATAAAATTAAAAAAATAGTAGATGATCATTATTCATATCAGTATAATAGTGAGAATGATAATAAAGGTAGAGATGCTATAGAATTGGTTGATAGTAAATTAGATGATAAATTGTTAAAGAAGTTAATTATGCAAGAAGAGGTAGATAGAATAGAACATTTGTTTAATTGGTATCCAAGTCGTTTTAATATAAATGCATTGAGATATGATAACGGTACGGGTGAATTTACAAATCTATTTTCAGATATGGTAGTGAATGAAATGATCACGGATAAAATGTTGTATGTTATGTTGCAATATTTATCGTTAGAAAGGTGTACTGAAATTTTAGAAAGATATAATAAATTATATGATGAAGATGCAATTTTCCCTACATCATATGGAATATTAGAAGAATTTAAGCGTGCTTTAGTATTGAAGTATTTCAATGAACGGAGTAATGTTGTGAGTACTGTTAATCATATTAGTGATGTTAAAAAAGATAATGTTGTTAGTGATGTTAATCATATTAGTGATGTTAAAAAAGATAATGTTGTTAGTGATGTTAATCATATTAGTGATGTTAAAAAAGATAATGGTAATTTTAAACATAATGTGTTGTTAGTAAAGGATGATGATGGTAATTATAAATATGAAGTGGTAGTAAATGATAGTGATAAGGATAATTATGATAAAGAAATATGGAATAATGAAAAGAAAGATTTTTTGAAGGAAGCGGAGAAAGAACTTAATTATGAAGATAAATATATTATAAGTAAGTTAGGGATTGAAGATGAAGGTAAAATCAAACAGGACGTTGTGTTAGTAAAAGAAGATAATAATTTCGGCCTAGTATTAGTAAATGATAGTGATAAGGATAATAATGATATTGAAGAAACATGGAATAATGAAAAGAAAGAATTTTTGAAGGAAGTGGAAGCGGATAAATATGTATTGGAAAATAAGATTTATCAAAAATTGGGTAATGATGATGCATTGAATAATATAGATGATGAACATATAGATGTTAATGTTCGTTCAGAACATATTGAACATATTAATGATGAATTGAAAAAAATAATTAAAGATACTAGTATCGAGAGGAGTATTAATGAAATAGATATTGATGGTATGATGATAGAATTGAAAAAAGCAAAAAATAGAAAAGGAAATAATTCTATGTATAGTGAAAAAAATGATATTCATGATAGTTATTTGGAAACTGAGCTAATTAAAAAATCTGAGATGGATAATTATAATGAACAAAATGATATAAAATTAAATATCTTATATGATGTTAATGGTAATGTTCAAAATGAACATATTATAGATGATAGTACACAGATGATTATTGATAAGTAAATGTATCAAGTAAATGTATTAAGTAAATATTTTTTTGTATGTGTCAATGGCATGGCGTTTGCGTTGGTGGTAATCGACACAGGGTGGGTGGTATATATTAGGGTATAAACTATGGTATTTGTGCCAATGGTGTATGTGTCGGCTAGGGACATTTTGTAGTTCGGGTATCCATTTTTTGATGTATTCGGTGTTAGGATCATATTTTTTAGATTGTATAGTGGGGTTGAATACGCGGAAGTATGGTTGTGAGTCGGCGCCGGAACCGGATGACCATTGCCAATTGCCATTGTTAATGGCAGGATCGTAGTCGCATAGTTTGGAGGCAAAGTATAGTTCGCCCCAGCGCCAGTCGATGAGGAGTATTTTGATGAGGAAGTTGCTGGTGAAGAGGCGAGCGCGGTTATGCATGAAGCCAGTTGTATTAAGTGAGCGCATGCCAGCATCAATAATAGGAAATCCGGTAGTGCCTGTTTTCCATTTTTCGAATAGTGGGCGGTTATTGTCCCATTGAATATTTTTATAAATTATTTTGAGGGGGCCATGTAAAACTTGTGGGTATGTATATAAGATGTTATAATAAAAATCGCGCCAGTAGAGTTGTCGATGGAATTTTATATCATTAGTACAATTATATGTTTCGCGGATAGATAAGCAGCCAAATTTAAGATATGCAGATAGATTAGTGGATGTATGTAATGGGTGTTCGGTTTGTCCGATGATATCATTTATAGCTTTTTTAAGGGTGGTGAGTGCATGAGTGCGACCGCCATGTACCCATATATGTGGGTTTTTATTAAAAATAATAATTTTATTAGGTGAGGTTATAGTAGATAGTGTAAAGTTGTTGGTATTGTCAATAATAGTAATTAATTTCTTAATATTAGTAGTTATAAATGTTTTTTTATTGGGTAGGGTGGAATTGGGTTTGGTAAGTTTTTTTTTAAGTCCAAGACATTGGTCATAGTAGGGTGTGAATTTGGTATATATGGTATTGGATGAATTTTTAATAGATTCAACGGGGTGGAGTAGGTAGTCTTCGAAAATATTTAGGTCAATGGAATGTTGTTTAGTGAAATCATATAATATTTGGGTGCGGTTGCGTGAGTATGGGGTATAATCAAAGGTCATATAGATAGAGTTTATTTTGTGGTGTGTAATAATGTCTTTTAGAATATCAATATATTCGGCATAGAAGAAGTTAAGTTGGGAGTCATATTTATTATGCAGTGTTTTATCAAGGTCGATAAGTGATTCAATCATGAATTGAATGTGGTTTTGAAATTCATTTTTATCGGGTGAAATGAAGGTGTTATTGGTAATTTGTGAGGGAGTAAATATGAAGATGGGTAGTATTTTTTCAGAATTTTTAATGCAAGATATTAGAGCAGTGTTGTCATTGATGCGTAAGTCGCGTGTAAAAATATAAAGGGAAAGTTTATATTTTTTCATTTTATTTATATATTTTAAAAAATATAAAAAATAAAAATATAATTAAAAATAGATGATATCTTGAATAGTAATTGGTTTCATATATAGTAGATCTTTGTCTTCATACCATGAGAAATGGTGTTGTTGTTTTTTAGGTACTCCATAATAAAGAGGGCGTGTTAGTTTAGTAATATGGTCATTTTGTTCAAGAATTTCGCGTATTTCGATTTTTTTATTACGTTTATGTAGATATACTATAATATTTTTGAGTTGGAAAACCATACTTTCTAATTCATTATTACGTGATTCAATTTTAAATTTGTTTTGATGAACAACAATATTATTATTTTTTATAAATGTACAATGAGTATAAAATTTGCCATTATCTTGATAATCATAGAATGACACTTCAATTGTGTGTCTATGTGTCAATGATAAATAAGCGTTCGGATATTTATCAAAGATAAGTTTAAGCATATCATTTTTGATAATAATATCATTTTTAATACTAATATCATTTTTGATAGGTTCATTTAGTTTTTCATTGTTATTTTTATTTTCATTGTTATTTTTATTTTCATTATTATTTTTTTCTTCATTGTTAGTTTCGTCATTTATTTTTTCATTATTAGTTTCTTCATTATTAGTTTCAGGGTATTTTCGTTTAAGTTCGGATGTCATTTATATGGTAAAATATTATATAAAAAAATATAGGGTAAATTGAAAGTAATTAAGTATAAATTATTTTCAATTTTTTTTATTTCTATAAGCGATAACGATGTTTTAGTGGGATTTCGTCTTTGTCATTATGAATTTGTGTTCGTTTTGTGGGGTCAATGCGTCTTAATTCATGTTGAGTATGGAGTATTTTCTTAATGGTTAATTTGTCATTGTCGGAATCTGTATAGGACATTAATTGTGAAAGTTTAAGATTAGCTAATTGTAGAATCAATCTACGTTGATATGGTTCACATGTTAGATTGCAAATGCGGATAATGTCATCGATGTCGTCTTGATTGATATTATTTTCTTCATAGTTGATCATGTCGAAGACAGTTAGTAGAGAAGGGTTAGTGCCTATCACATTAATATAGACATTAATATTTTGTTTCTTTAGATAGTTTGGAATTATAGCGAGTTGTGAAATATCAAGAATTTCATTTATATTTTGGTATGGAATCATTAATGCGATGTTGGAAACGTGCTTATGTGATTTAACTTCATCTACGCCAGTTGTTGCATAATACGCCATTAGTTTTTCATTCGTAACAGTTGGCACAAACTTTCCATTTGCATTGTTTGAAATAGGTATAGGTGTAATAATAGGAATCGATGGTCTGGTATCATGATTGACTAAACTAGGTGTTGGTTTAGGAATAGTAAATTTAAGTGAATTGTCGGTATTAGTTGAATCAACGGTAGATGCAACAACCGGAGGAGTTCTAACAAATGTAGGTGGAATGATCGATTTAGCAATTTCTGCAATTGATGGAACAGGTACTTTTGCATTAATAGTAGTAATTACAATAGGAGTAGTTGCAATTTCTGCAATCGGTTTAATTGGATTAGTTGCATTAACAGTAGTTGCAATTTCTGCATTAACAGTCTTTGTATTAGGGTGTGAAATTTGATTGATAATGTCGTCAAATGAGGTTGTATAATTGATTTTCAAATGATCAATGATATCGGAATGATGTTTGATTGTATTATGTAGATATAGTAAGTCAATGTTTACTGACGCTAATTGCATAATATCATTAATAACAAATCGAATAAATTTAGTTTTAGTGTGGTCAAATGATATTTGATTGGTATAGATATAGAGGATGTCGCTAATAAAGGGCATGTCTTGAATCGTGAGTGATTGTTTTTGAAAAAGGGATAGTTGTGGGTCAATAAGAGTATTGATGTAATCAATCGATGTTGATGAAATATTATTTGATGTGGTATCAAAGATATCATTAAAGACTTTTGTAAAGGTGCTGATATATAATTGTGCTGATTTAAAGCGTCCTGTTGACATTATAATAGATGTAATTCCATATAGTGGTAGTAAATCTAATACATAATGTAGATTGGTATTAGAAAATTCATATTTGAATAAGATAAATATATCACAACATTGTCTAAGATATTTTTTAAGTGTATTTGCGATAGATGATGGTATTTTTTTGATAGCATCATTGAAATCATAATGGCCAATATCATTGGAATTATTATTGTGTATGAATATATTACCAAAGGTATGTTTAATATAATAAGTTTCATAAATAATAATGTATAATTTAAGGGTATGGTATTTAATAATTGATAATAGTTTAAATAATTGTGAATAACTGATGATTTCAGTTTGTGGTGGTGTTTTAACAATTAATTTATTGAAAATAATGTTCAATGGGTTAAATATGCTAATGAAAATTAGTTTAAAAATGTGGAATGTGTTTATTTGAAGTTGTACCGAAATGTTAAATTCATTTGTGGTGGTAATAATCATATCATATAATTTATCGATATAATGAGCATCAACAACATTGATATTTTTGTGTAAATGTAAATAAGTAGATATAATATGATCAAATATATCTGTGATGAACAGTTTGAATTTGGGTTCTACAATTTCAATAGAGCGTATAAGTGATATAGGCATTTTTGATTTTTGTTCAAATAACAGTAATGTGGAACTGGTGATAATTGTATTCATGGTGTTATCGGTATTCATGGTTATTTTGGAGTATTTATAGTGTGATTATTTTCAATTTTTTTTATTTATTAAGTGGTGAATTTATTATGAATGAGGGTAAGTAGGTAGTTGAATTGTGGAAGGTCGGTGATGTTGGTGTTAATATCGATGCATTTGAATGGTGTCATGTGTGAGCAAATTTGGTTTAAGTATTTAAAGTAAAAGATGTTGAGTATGAAGGGGCTGTAATAATCAAATTCTATAATGGTGTTGCAATAGTCGGAAATATTGGGTTGTCGTAGTGAGCCAGATAGGATGGTGATGATTTTAGAAATAGTATCGTTATTGCAGTCGTGTGGGATGAAGTTAAGGCGTAGACATTCATCGGAAATATAAATAATGGCATCGAGAATTTCGATTTCGTAGAGGGTAAGTGGGTCGATAGGGTGGTATGAGAGGTGGTTAATAATGTCAGATTCATTTTGTATGGTATTGGTGGAATGAGTACTATGGTAGGTAAATTTATTGTGTGTGAGTAGGTGAGGTGTGTAAAATTTATATTCATGTATGACGCGGTGGAGGTTGTGTAGTTGGTTCATGAAAATAATAAATTTAGTGTTAAGGCGGAGGCGGTGGTATATGAGTTTGATGGTAGTGGAATTATTAGGGTTGTTATTAATGGCAGTCATAATATGGTTGGTGAGGGTGGTGTCGGTTTTATATTTATAAATTTCATAGATATAAGAGATATATTGTAGTAATTTATATTGTGGGATATTAGGTGGGTCATCATATATATAGATATTGTAGTTGCCAGTTAAAATGTTATTTTCAGTTAAAATGTTATTTTCAGTTAAATTATTGTGTTCAGTTAAATTGTTTCTAATAGCATTAGGGCCAAGGTATTTATATGGGTTAGGGTAGTGGTAGATATCGGTATTATTAATATTATCATGGAGGATGTTAAATAATAAATTGTAGTAAATAACAGTGTTAACGGTGCTTTTAGTATCAGTAACGGATTTTTTGATAATATTGATAGAGTCGGTGATAAATTTATGATGCCAAGATTTGTATGAGGGGATATCGTCGGGTCCAGATGATAGTTTTTGGTCGAGGATATGTTGGTGGATGAGTTCGCCAAGAACAATGCTGATGGAATACCATGTGATGTATATGCCAAATAATTTTAGTCCAGGTATAAGGAGATTGTAGGGGTGGTAGCCATGGGTGGTAACAATGCATTCGTCAATGTTATATAGTTGTCTATTAATAAACGAGCAGCCGCCTAGATCTGAAATAATAATGTTATTGGATGTGGATATGAGTAGATTGGTGGGTTTTATATCTAAATGCATGATATCGTGGATATAAAGGAATTGTATGCCGCGAATAATATCAATAATGTAGTTGTAAATGGTTGGGATATTAAGAGGGTGTGATGAGGTGCGATAAATATATAAGTCTAAAGTAAGTGGATGGTATTCCATGGAATAGGTGATATCTTTTTCAATTGAGCAATTGAAATTGGTGAAAACATTAAAGATTTTAAGGACGTTTTTATGGGTGATAAGTGTTCCAACAGATGATTCTGAAAATATACATGTGTCATGAGAAATGCGTTTAAGTGCGATTTTAGGATTATTTGAAGTTTTATAAATTTTGCCAAATGTACCATGGCCAATTGATGTATTAATAATATTATGAATTGGATCACAATGTATAGAACATATAGTTTTGAGTTGTTTATCATTTATA
>Ga0075163_10010608_pt1 | contig 12049 bp, 13 predicted proteins | sample JI1023141ADNA_FD_71478 | JGI IMG/M metagenome (GOLD analysis project Ga0075163, IMG submission 71478) | Wastewater effluent complex algal communities from Wisconsin, to seasonally profile nutrient transformation and Carbon sequestration -... | ecosystem: Engineered > WWTP > Effluent > Algae...
CGGCAACTCACGTCCCGATCGGTCCGCGTCACCCGCATTGCGCGCGGACTCCCGGTGGGTGGAGATCTCGAATATGCCGACGGCGTGACGATCGCTCAGGCGCTCTCAGCGCGCCGGGAGATGGCATAATGGCGCGGGTGCTTCGTGTCGCCCGGCAGCGCGGCCTCGCGGGGGGCGCTGCCTGGCGAGCGCTCGGGCTGGTGGCCCTCGGCACGCTGGCCGGCGTCCTCGTTGGCTTCGGAACCTGGAGCCGCGAGCAGGCTCGCCACCGTCAGTCGCTCTTTCACGCCAGCCCACGTCGCCGACTGGCCGCCCTCGGTTACCTTCGGGCGCATCCAAGCGTTGATAGTGCGCGACTCCTTCGCGACTATTTGCGCTGGGAGCCGTTGCCGTTGCTGCGCCGCCGGGCCCGAGGGGTTCTGCGCCGGACCGAGCGGCTGTTACGTTCGTAAGATCCCACCGCGTGCCAGCCGTGTGACACCACGGTCCGGTCGCGGGTGCCCGAGTCCTTCGCCCCTACGTTCATGCCTGTCGGCGCCGCCACCTGGTCGTTTACCGAGGACGACTTCGGGGCCATCACGATTACGCTGCAGCGCTTCCTGTACGATGCGAAGGCGCGGTGCGCGTTGCTGGTCGATCGCAGTGGACAACTCGTTGCCACCGTGGGTGAGCCACCCAACTTCGACGCCACGGCGTTTGCCACGCTGACCGCCGCCGATTTCAGCGCGAACGACCAACTCGCCCGCCTGATCGGCGAAAGTGATTTCAGCGTGCTCTTTCATCAGGGCGAACGCGAGTCGATGTATCTCGCCGACATTGCACGACGGGTCATTCTGGTCGTGCTGTTCGACAACCGCACCACGCTGGGGCTTGTGCGCTTGCGCATGAAGTCGGCCGTGGACGAACTCACCCGCATCTTCGAAGGCGTCTTTGCGCGCGGCGGCCCGGGGCAGGCAGCACCGCCGGGCTTCTTGGCCGGTGCCGAAGACGAGATCGATCGGCTCTTCCAGTAGGCGGCGTCAACGATGTCGATGATCAACTATGCGTCCCGCGAGATCAACTGCAAGATCGTGTACTACGGTCCGGGACTTGGTGGCAAGACGACGAATCTCGAGTACGTCTATGGCAAGGTCTCACCCAACACGCGCGGCAAGCTGATCTCGCTGGCCACGGAAACCGAACGCACGCTCTTCTTCGATTTCCTGCCCGTCGACCTCGGCACCATTCGTGGATTCCGTACACGATTCCATTTGTATACCGTGCCCGGACAGGTGTACTACAACGCCAGTCGCAAGCTCATTCTCAAGGGCGTCGACGGTGTGGTCTTTGTCGCCGATTCGCAGGCGGATCGTGCCGAGGCCAACGTGGAATCGATGCAGAATCTGTACGACAACATGGCGGCGTACGGATATGATCTCACGCGGATGCCGTTTGTCGTGCAGTACAACAAGCGCGATCTGCCCAACGCGGCGCCGCTGGCCCAGTTGCAGGACATGCTCAATCCTGGATGGGAAGTCGCCGATCCGGAACGCATGCGCGCACTGGCGGATCCGTTCCGCCCCGGCGAGCTTTTGGTATCGCAGCTTCCCTCTGGCGAGTGGGTCGAACGGGCACCGTACTTCGAGGCCGTCGGCGTCACCGGTGACGGGGTGTTCGATACGTTGAAGGCGGTCTCCAAACTCGTCCTCAAGACACTCGCCTAGTCCGCATCGGTTGTCCCTTCCGGAGGCCTTTTTCAGTGAACCTGCCTAACGCGATCACCGTCGGCCGCATTGCACTGACGCCGTTGATTGCCTGGCTGCCGTTCACGACATCGTGGTCTGCACGACTGATGGCGTTTACGCTCTTTCTGATCGCCGCGGTCACCGACTACTGGGACGGGCATCTGGCGAGACAGCGCGGACTCGTCACCGATCTCGGTCGGCTGCTTGATCCGCTTGCCGACAAACTGCTGTTGGTTGCGACGCTGATCCCGATGTACTGGTTGCAGCGGCACTTCACGCTGCTGGCGCCAGAAGGCACCCTCCCGGCGCCGTCTCCGCTCCTCTTTGTCACACCGTTCGGCCGCATCTCGCTGCCGCTGTGGATCGTGCTCGTCGTGTTGGGCCGGGAAGCGTTCATGACCGTGTTCCGCCAGATCGCCGCGAGACGCGGACTGGTCATTGCCGCCATCGGGCCGGCAAAATGGAAGACGACGTTCCAGAGTATCTGGCTGGGTGCGGCGTATTTCTGGTTCTTCGCCGCGACCCTGGCGATGCGCGAAGGCTGGAAAGACGACGCACTGTGGCGCGGTTTTGCGTACTTCAACGGCTTTGTCGGCGTGCTCAGCATGACCGGCGCGGTCGGGCTGACCCTGTGGTCGCTCTGGCTGTATTTACGGCGCTACGGACGCCAGGTCATGCGCGGGCCTGTCACCGTACCCTAAAGCGCAGGCCGACGTCGACGCACGCGTCGGCGATTCGCCAACCCGAGATGCTCGCGTTTCCGGGGCCGTCGTCCCGGAAACGCGGGGATGGGTCGCATTCCAAAGCGCAGAATGCGAGCTCGGCCGTATAATACATCTGCTATGGCATTGATGCTACAGTATTTCCGTATTGTGGAATACGGCAATTGTCGCTCACTCTGGCTCGCTGTCACGTATACTACCGCCGAGTAGTGGAATGAAATTTGCGCTCGGCCAGCCCGTTGGCTCGAGCGGCGGGGGATGTGGAACGTCGAATGGCGGACCGCGAGCGTCGCGCGATAATCTTCACAACGGGATGCGAAGATGAAACGACAGTTATTGGCAGTGGCGGTGTTGGTGTCGTCAGCTGCGACGGTGCAAGCGCAGACGCCGAGTTTCGGGGGCATCGTAACCTCCCCGACGCAGGGAGCTGGAGTGTGGTACACGGACCGATACGCGCCGGCCAGCTTCTCGACGCTCGCGAATTTCCAAGGGCGCTCCAATGTGCTGCAGATCGGCATCTCCTCCGCCGACAACCTGCAGAATCGACCCTCGCCGTTTCAGTCGGCGTTTTACAACACGCAGGGTCGCAAGTTCGATATCAACGCCGCTGGACCGTTCTCGCTGAAAGCCGACTTGTGGGTGGATGCCAGCTGGCGGAGCGGGCAGAATGGACTGCGTCGCACGGACATCTGGGGCACCGCGTTTGACGCGTCGAATGCACCGTCCGCGTATCCCATTCTCGGCTTCAGCAATGGGGGCGGCGTCGGTCTGTTTCGCGGGTACGATGTCGTGACGGGCGCCTGGATCGATTTCAGCACACCCGTTCAGTACGACGCGTGGAACACGCTGGAAATCGCCTTCGATGGCACCAACTACTCCTACTCGGTGAACGGCGTTGTGCAGGCCACCGTCGCTGACGGCGGCACCACGACCGGTCTGGGCAACGTCATCATGCAGGCCTACAATTTCGACAGTTCGATGCCCGGCTATGATGCCCGCACGGCCGATTACAACGTGCATTGGGCGAACAGCACCACCATTCCCGAACCGTCCACCTACGCACTCATGGGGACCGCGCTGTTGGCGCTGGGTGTGATGACGCGTCGGCGTCGCAAGCAGGCGGCCACGCTCACGGCGTGAGCGACGCCACGCGCGCGGCCGCGCGCAGGGGCACACGATAGGGCCACGGGCTCGAATTCCTGATTGGGAGTTCGGGCCCGTGTCCGTTGGCGAGGTGGCTGGACGCGTGCCGTGTGCGAGCCGTTATCTTTTCGACATGCACATCGAAATCGTGACGATTGGTGACGAGCTGCTGCTGGGCTTCACCATCGACACCAATGCCGCCCATCTGGCGCGTGAGTTGGCCGCGCTGGGTGTCCGTATCGTCCGTCGCGCAACCGTCGGCGACGAGCCCGCTGACATCACCACCGCGATTCGTGAGGCACTCGATCGCACCGGCGCCGTGATCACGACGGGCGGACTCGGTCCGACGGCGGACGACCGCACCAAGCCGGCGATCGCATCGATCTTCGGACGCGAGATGGTGCTGGATACGTCGGTCCTCGAAAACCTCGAACAGCGTTGGCTCAAGCGATTCGGCGTGGCGATGCCGGAGAGCAACCGGCAGCAGGCCATGGTGCCGGAGGGCGCGACGATTCTCCCCAATCGCCACGGATCCGCGCCGGGCATCTGGCTCGAAGACGATCGCGGACGCTGGGTCGCGATGTTTCCAGGCGTACCCCGTGAAATGCGCGGCATGGTGGCCGATACGTTGCTGCCGCGACTCCGTGATCGAATCCCGGCGGGCGGCACGGTGGTGCGCTCGCGCACACTCCGAACCGCGAGTATTTCCGAATCGGCGATCGCCGATCGACTGGGTGCGCTCGGGCGTGGCGTCGATGGACTGTCCCTCGCGTTCTTGCCCGGGATCGACGGCGTCGATCTGCGACTCACGTCGACGCAGTTTGGCGCTGCGGACACCGAGCGTCGCTTGACGGCGGCTGCGGCGCAATTGCGGGAGAAAGTGGGCCAGTACATCTACGGCGAAGGAGATGACGATCTGGCGGCCCTGATGCTGAGTGCGTGCGCCGAGCGGCAGGTTACCATCGCGGTGGCCGAGAGCTGCACCGGTGGGCTGTTGGGCGCGCGGCTCACGGCGATTCCCGGGTCGAGCGCCGTGGTGCAAGGCGGCATCATCGCGTACGCCAACGAGGTGAAGGTCCGTGAGCTGGGCGTGCCGGCGCCGGTGTTGACGGAACACGGTGCGGTCAGTGAGCCGGTCGCGCGGGCGATGGCCACCGGAGTGCGTCTGCGTTTTGATACGCAGGTCGGCATCGGGATCACCGGTATCGCAGGCCCCTCCGGCGGCACTCCGGAGAAGCCGGTGGGTACCGTCTGGGTAGCCGTCGATGTGAATGGCGACGTGCACGCCGTGCGGGCAGTCATCCCCGGCGACCGGCAGGAAATCCGGCAACGGGCCGCACAGCTGGCGCTTGATCGCCTGCGGCGGGCATTTTCGCGTGAGACGGCCCTCGAAGGATGGACTGTGCGCGCCTGACGTGACCGGCTCCTCGTCACTTCGGGGGAGCGCTAGACTTCCTAAACTTTCAGGTGTTCGTCCCGTACGGTCCCTGCTCCCGCAACCGGGCGCCGGGTAAACCCGCGGGTGGCTTTGCGACTTTCAGATACCATGACCGATCCCAATCAGCCTCATTCCTCAGACCAGTCCGAATCGCAGGCCGACGGCGTCGCGGCACCCGCTGACACTGCGGTCGTCGATGGAGACACGCTGGGCGCTGCGCAGCGTGAAATCCAGACGCTCAACGATCGTCATCTGCGCTTGGCCGCGGAGTACGACAACTTCCGCCGCCGTGCCGCGAAGGAGCGACAGGAAGCAGGATGGCGTGCGCAAGGTGATCTGGTGCGGGGATTGCTCGACGCGCTCGATGACATCACCCGGTTTGCCCATGTCGATCCGAGCACGGTCGATGCGAAGACGGTGATCGAGGGGATGCTACTGGTGGAACGGAAGCTGTTCAAATCGTTGGCCGGGCACGGCTTCGAGACCATCGATGCAACCGGACATCCGTTCGATCCCGCGCGCCACGAAGCGGTGAGCACGACCCCGGCATTCTCGGCCGAGGAGGATGGCGTGGTCGCGGTCACCTTCCAGGTGGGTTACGTCATCAACGGTCATGTGCTGCGTCCTGCGCGCGTGGTCGTCAAGCAGTGGACCGGCAGCGCTCCGCTCGTTTCCTGACTCATCGATTCGCCGCGTCCTGACGGGCGCGGCGCTCACGGATTCACATGGCCAATAGCAAGGACTTCTACGCAGTCCTCGGTGTCGCGTCGTCGGCGTCGGCCGACGAAATCAAGAAGCAGTATCGGCGCATGGCCAAGCAGTACCATCCCGACGCGAATCAGAACGATCCGAAAGCGTCGGAGCGCTTCAAGGAAATTTCCGAAGCGTACAACGTGCTTGGTGACGCCGAGAAGCGAAAACAGTACGACGACATGCGGCGGCTCGGCGCGTTCAGCGGACTCGGTTCGCGTCCGTCGGGGACTTCGTCGCGTCCAAGCGGATTCGGCGGCACCGGTCCCGGGCAAAGTGGTGCGGGAACGTTCAGCGATTTCGACGTCGGCGGTATCGGCGGTCTCGGCGATCTGTTTTCCTCGATGTTTGGTGGCGGTGCAGCCGGTGGTGCTCGGTCGCGCAGTCGCGGACCCGAGCGCGGGCAAACGGTCGAGAAGACCGTCGAAGTCCCGTTTCGCGTGGCCGCGACCGGTGGCAAAGTCCCGATCGAACTCGAAGTAAACGAAGAATGCGGCACCTGCCGCGGCTCCGGTGCGGCACCGGGGGCGCAGCTCAAGTCCTGCGGCGAGTGCAACGGACGCGGTGTCATTTCCTTCGGACAAGGCAGCTTCGCGGTCAATCGACCGTGCCCGGTGTGCATGGGCCGCGGACAGATTCCATCGGAGCGATGCCCGACATGCAGCGGCAGTGGTGAGCAGCGTGCGCGACGCAAAGTGCTTATCTCGGTGCCTGCCGGCGCAGAAACCGGCGCCAAAGTGCGGCTGCGAGGGCAGGGGGGCAAAGGTGCGTCGGGCGGTCAGCCCGGTGATCTCGTCATCACCTTCGACGTCCGCCCAGACCGCTTCTATCGGCGTGACGGGCTCGACCTCATCGCAACGGTTCCCATCAACATCGCGCAAGCGACGCTTGGCTCGAAGATCAGTGTCAAAACACTGGACGAGAAAAAAGTGGCGCTGCGGATTCCTGCGGGAACTTCCGCCGGCAAACGGTTTCGTATTGCGGGTCAGGGCATCGAAAAGGACGGGCGCAAAGGTGATCTGCTGGTGGAAATCACCATCACGGTGCCCGAACAACTCTCGGAAGCGCAGCAGAAAGCGATGCGCGACTTTGCGGAAGCAGGCGGACTGAAATTCTGATGACCACGCTCACCGTGCGATCCCATCGTGCCAGGCGCGCGCGCGCGGCATGTCTGGGCGCACTGTGCGTGCTGACGGCACAGGCGGCCGCTGCACAGTCACGTGCGTCAGCCGCGCCGAGTGCGCTGCGGATGTCCGAAGCGCCGCGCGGCGACGACGAAGTGGGCGGCTGGCATATCGAGCAGTGTATGGCCGGCCTGACCTACGGCGCGCCGTTCAAACTGGCGCTTTCATACGGCGGCGGTTTGCTGCACGAATCGTCCACCGGCCCAGATATTTGTGCGCTGGCCGTGGCCAAGTTGGGTTTTGGCGGCGTGCAGGGAAGTCTGGGTGCCGGCACCAGCTTTGCGCCGTGGGGCACCGGCGTGATGATCACGGGCAACCTGTTGCGAACGTTTGGTGGACCGTGGGTGGCTACGCCGCGTAGCACGTACGTGGGCGCATCGCTGCATCTGTGGCCCGCCTTCGCCCTGGGCGGCGAGATCGCGTATTACAGTCGCGTCGGTGGCGACCCCGGTACCAATGCCAAACACTTTGTGGGATGGTCCGCCGGGTTCGGGTTCTGAGATTCAGGGTGCGGCGGTAACGTTCAGCCCCAGCCGTGCGCGATGGTGATGAGCCAACACACGCCCGCCCGCGCGTAACGCGCACCCCACCCAGGAATTGCCAGGAGCTCGCTGCATGCGCTACGAGTGGGCCAACGGCTGGTGGGAGATGGAAACCGCGCCACCGCATCCGGCATTGCATGGCGTCGTCCGCGGCGACTACTGCGGATGGACAGAGCAGACGATACAGCCGGTGATACGTCGGGAAGTCGCTTCGACGGTCATCCCGCTGATCATCAACTTCGGCGACGCCTATCAACTCCGCGCCGGGACGGACTCCGGCAGCGTCGTGCGCCACTCGTTCGTGGCGGGCGTGTACGACACCTGGGTGAACGTGTCGGCAGCCACAGACGCCGCCGGCTTGCGCGCTGGCGTAGGCGCTGGCGCCGCGAGTTCGTGTGCCCTGCAGGTCAATCTCACGCCGATCGGTGCGCATCGCCTGCTCGCGTGCGACATGGAGGCGCTGACGGGGCAGAGCGTCGAACTGTCCGACGTGCTCGGTGCCGCTGGGCGGCGGCTCGTTGAGCATCTCGCCAACACACCGACGTGGGAGGGACGTTTTGCGCTGGTGGATGTGTTTCTCCGGACGCGACTACACGCGGCGACGGCGGTCCCCGCCCAAGTGCGGTGGGTCTGGGACCAGCTCGAGGCGCACGGTGGTGCGCAGGCGATTGGCGCGCTCACCCGCGAGACGGGATGGAGTCCCAAACGATTGAGCGCCGCGTTTCGTGCGTCCGTGGGCGTACCGCCCAAGTCCGTCGCGCGCCTGCTGCGTTTTGAGCGGGTCATCGCCCGCCTGCAGCGGTCGGATGCCGGCCGCTGGGCCGCACGTGCGCTGGACAGCGGCTACTACGACCAATCGCACTTGGTGCGCGACTTCACGGAGTTCGCGGGCTGCACGCCCACCGCGTATCTTCGCGAACGCCTGACCATCGGCGGCGATCCCACCGGCATCACCTGAACGGCGTGTTGTGACCCGCAGCGCCTGGTTTCGATAACGCCGCATCACTGATCGCCGCGAAAAATCCGTCCAATATCTGCAGCCCCACGGCGTGTACCCTGACGCTTTCTCACGTCATCGACACGAGCGCGCTCCGGCGCGTTTGATGTCTTCACGCCGATCTGTCGAGGAACGCATGTCGTCTGCTGCTGCTCTGCCCACCAAGTTGTACAGCTGTTTGTCATATCGTGACCCGCGTGCCGCCATCGAATTCCTGGGTCGCGCCTTCGGGTTCACTCCGCTGCTGGTGGTGCCAGACGATACTGGCGGCGTGACGCACGCCGAGCTGGCAATGGGACCGGAAGTGATCATGCTCGGTTCGTCCAAACCCGAATTGGGGTGGGTGAGTCCACTCGATCTGCCGGCGCGAAACGCCACGGTGTGCGGCTACGTGGCCGATCCCGATGCACATTACGCACAGGCCGTCGCGGCGGGCGCGACCACCGTGCGAGCCCCCTACGACACTCCATACGGCGCACGGGAGTACAGCGTGCGCGATCCTGAGGGACACGAATGGCATTTCGGCACCTATCGCCCCGTCGCCACGCCACACACCAGCACGGCGTGACGCGTGGGGGGCAGTTGTGATCGACTCCGGCACATCACACTCGGCGGCACCATCATCTCCGCCACCCCGCCGCACACCACCGACATCGGGAACGCCGCGGCGCGGCGTGTTGAGCTCACAAGCGGTGCAGGTGTCGCTCGGTCTGGTGCTGGGACTCGGCCTCGGCATGGTGCTGGCCCAGGACGTGATCCCGGCATCCACGTCCGCACGGGTGGTGTCGCTGCTCGAACCGATCGGCACCGCGTGGATCAACGCGGTGCGCATGACCGTGATTCCGCTGGTCGTGCCGCTCTTGATCGTCGGGGTCGCCGGCTCCGAGGATACGCGGTACACGGGCTCGGTCGGCGCGCGGGCGTTCGGGTGGTTTCTGGCCCTGCTCGTCGTCTGCGCGGCATTCTCCGCGCTCGTGTCACCATGGCTGTTTCAGTATCTCACGCTCGATCCCGACGCGACGACACGACTGCGTGAAACCGCCAAGATCGATCTGCCACCGGCCGACGCGTTGTCACTGCGCAGCTGGATCCTCGGACTGATTCCGCTCAATCCGGTGCGCGCGGCGTCGGACGGTGCACTGTTGCCGATGGTGCTGTTCACATTGCTCTACGCCTTCGCACTCGGACACGTGTCCGACGAATCGCGACGCACGCAGGTCGCGTTCTTCCGCGGCATGGCCGATGCCATGCTGGTGGTCGTGCGCTGGATTCTCGCGATCGGATGGCTGGGCATTTTCGCTTTGGCCGTGGCACTCGGCCAGAAGCTCGGCGCCTCTGCCATCGGGGCCATCGGCTTTTATGTCGCCGTGTTGATTCTGCTGCACCTGATCGCCACAGCGGGACTCTATGTGCTGATCGGCGTGACGCGCCGCGTGCCGCTGACGCTGTTCGCCCGCGCACTGGTCCCGGCGCAGGTGGTCGGTTTTGGCGCGCGGAGTTCGCTGGCGTCGCTTCCGGCGCTGGTGCGCGGTGCGACCGACGTGCTCAAACTCTCGCCCACCGCAACCGGCTTCGTCCTCCCGCTTGGCGTCTCGGTCTTCAAGCTCACGAGCGCACTCTACTGGGTGGTGGGTGCGCTTTTCATCGGCAAGTTGTACGGGATTCCGCTGGCGGCATCATCGATCGCCTTGGTCGCCGCGTCGTCAGTGGTGCTCAGCTTCAGCACGCCCGGTATCCCCAGCGGTGGCATGCTGCTGCAGGCCCCGCTCTACACGGCGATCGGATTGCCCGTCGAAGGCATCGGGATCATGATCGCGCTCGACACCATTCCGGACATGTTCAAAACGCTGCTGAACGTGACGGCGGATATGGCGGTCGGGGTGATGGCGACTCGGGACGGGGAACCGACGACAGACGACTGACGACTGACGACTCGCAACTCGCATCTCGCAACTCGCAACTCGCAACTCCCAACTCCCAACTCCCAACTCCCAACTCCCAACTGCAGTTGTCAGTTTTTCAGTGGTCAGACAACCGCTGAGTGCTGGGTCGTCAGTTCGAGTTCTGGGTAGCCAGTGCACTGAACACCGGCTACTCCCACTGACAACCCACAACTCAGCCGTTGTCCGATCAACTTCAAAACTGACAACTGCCGTTATCGGTCGTTGCCGTTATCAGTCGTTGCCGTTATCAGTCGTTGGCGGTCAGTCGCCGGTCTTCAGTCGTCAGTCTTCAGTCGTCAGTTTGCAGCCAGCACCCTTAACTCCCTCCTCCCCCTCTCAATCACCCCGCCCCCCAGTACCACGTCTCCGTCGTACATCACCAACGACTGCCCTGGCGAAATTGCTGCGACGGGTTCGTCGAGGGCGAGTTCAATGACCCGGTCGTCGATACGCACCACGGTTGCCGCGGCGGGCTGCGCGCGGTTGCGCACCTGCACCTGAACCTGTGCGCCCACCACCGGTGGATCGGTCAGCCACGTGACGGCGTGCGCTTCCACTCCGCGGCCGAGGAGCGCCTCGCGCGGGCCGACTACCACGGCGCGTTCGGCGGGCACAATTTCCACGACGAACATCGGCTCCGCGAATCCGCCGGGCAGCCCGCGACGTTGTCCGATCGTGTAGCGCGCAAACCCCTGATGTTCGCCGATCACTTCACCGGTCGTCAGGCGAAGCGGCCCGGGCGACAACGACGGAGCGTCGTCACCCAGTTGCTCCCGCAACACGCGCACATGGTCACCGTCGGGCACGAAGCAGATGTCCTGACTCTCGAGCTTCTCGGCGGTGCGAAGCCCGAAGCGCCGTGCGATCGCACGGGTTTCGGCCTTGGTCTGCGAACCGATCGGCAGCACCAGTCGATCGAGCACGGAACGATCGATGCCCCAGAGGAAATAACTCTGGTCTTTGGCCGGATCGAGACCGCGCCGCATCACACGGGCACCATGCACGACGCCCATGCGTGCGTAGTGTCCGGTGGCCAGCCACCGGGCGTCGATGGCGTCGGCTTTGTGCAGCAGGTCGCGGAACTTGGTGAACGTATTGCACCGCACACACGGAATCGGTGTGCGGCCGCGCGCATACTCGGCGACGAAATCGTGTAGCACGTCCTGGCTGAAATGATCCACCAGGTTCGTGACGTAGTGCGGAATGCCCAGCGTCTCGCATACGCGACGCGCATCGCTCGTGGAGTCGAGTGAGCAGCACGGGCGGTCCACAATATCGGAACCGTCGTTGTGCAGCTTCATCGTCACACCGATCACCTCGCAGCCGGCTTCCACCAGCAACGCGGCGGCAACCGAGGAATCGACGCCACCCGACATCGCCACCAACACGCGTTCACCCGCCACCGGCCCCGGCGCGTCCTGCAGTGCATGCATCACGCGCGATGCATCGCGTGCCTCACCGGTGACCCGGCTGATCACTGAAATGCCGGAACCGCGCCGCGCGCCTTGTTCGCCAGCGTGCTCATGACTTCCACCACGCGATCGATGCTGGACGCGTCGGTGAGCGTACCCAGCGACAGACGCAGCGCGGCGTTGGCGAGTGACGG
>Ga0075163_10010610_pt1 | contig 12049 bp, 11 predicted proteins | sample JI1023141ADNA_FD_71478 | JGI IMG/M metagenome (GOLD analysis project Ga0075163, IMG submission 71478) | Wastewater effluent complex algal communities from Wisconsin, to seasonally profile nutrient transformation and Carbon sequestration -... | ecosystem: Engineered > WWTP > Effluent > Algae...
CGAAGCAACTCAGATGGTAATGGATCTGAGAGAAAACTATCATATTTTCTGCAGTATCGTTGTATATCCTGTCATCCCGAAAGGCGATATCATTTACAGGCTGATCCCGACTGCAGCGCATAGCTTTGATGATATTGATACAACGCTGAAAGCATTCGAAGAAACCAAGAAAAAACTGGATGCCGGTGCTTATAAAGCCGCTGATATTCCTGATATGGCAGAAGCGATGTAAACAGATATACTTAAAACATAATTTAAAAATCCCGTTTATGTGACGGGATTTTTTTTGTAGATCAATTGCCGGATGGCTGAAGTTTAATATTTTCGCCCCCTCAAAAAAATAAACATGAAAAAAATTCTTACCCTTTTAGCTGTAGTCTTTTCACTCACCACTACTGCACAGAAAGTTGATGTAGATGACAACAACCTGATTACTGTCGACGGAAAATCTTATGCGAAAATTGACAGAGACGGATGCGGTTTTGCGCAGTTGTGTAAATTCTTTGTAAGTGACACCAGTGGTAAAAAACAAATTGTAATTACATTAGATGAATACAATGATCCAACCGAGGTTCAGGCTTCCAATCCAAAAGGCAGAGTGGTTTACTTCACTTTCACTTTCCTGGAATCCAAACAAAAGGCTGAGGTGGAAGCAATCGGTATCAAAACCATCAAGGTTGCCAAATTCATTGTAAAGAATGAATTGTTCAAAGATGGCGTGATCAGCAAAGAAGGCGTTGATAATTTTGTATTGATCAATGATACCAAATTCTCAGCACGCAGAAAAAGTATGCACTAATAACAATTACTAACGATTAAGCATAGTAGCCGGATTAATTCCGGCTATTTTCTTTTGTATTGCAGCCTTATGCTCACTATATGCGATTGCAATCCATTGGTTCTTTTATAATAGCCATAGCGCAATTCTATCATCTTTATTTTGTTCATACCAAAAACACCTGATGGCAAACCAACTTTCGCCCCCAATCCTATAAAGTGACTTTTGAAAGTTGACAGATCGAAATTGCTGCTGTAGAATTCTTCACCTGCATTGTGCTGCCGGTAGCCTGCAAAATAGCGTGTACCCTGTTGAGTATAGAAACGATAAAAGGGACTTAACGTTAACTTTGGCGATGCTTTATAAGCCAGTTCTGCTTCGGCTGTATGGGCCGTTAACTTCCAGTCATCGGTATAGAACCGGTAAAAACTCTTTACAACTAATTTGTCACCTGCAAAATAATTTGCCCTTAATCCTATCGGAATTTTAAACCGTGAAGACGGAAGTCTTTCGTTCGACATCGTAAAATTCTTGAAATAGATACGATGGAATGGCAACCCCAGGTAACCTTTCTGAATCGTTGGATCAAACAACAGCATCCATTGCAATCGTTGATTCACTACCTGTGTAACGGATAAACCCAGGTTGAACGTTGTTCTTGAACGCCATGGATAATCATGATAATTCGGTTCGCCATACAAGCCACCGGTGGAGGCTGTACGCATTTCTACCGGAAGAATCAGTTTCAGCCAATCGGCATACAATTGTGCTTTGGCCGAAAATTCCCTGTTCTTGTCTTTTGATAAACGGGTAATACCAGCACCCAATCCGTAGGAACGATAATCAGATTCATGAGAATAGGAAACAATGCCTGAAACAGTATTTCCTTTTTCATTGGTCACGGTTCGTTTCAGGGAAGGATACACCCGCAGGTCTCTAGCGGATGCAGAGGAAATGGTATAAGGATCGATTTTATCGGAAGAAGCAGAAGTATAATAATCAATTCCGAGGTTTGCATCCAGTTCTACTTTTCGATCACGCTTATTGTACTTAAGCAATTTCACTTCAAAGCTGTTGGAATAATCGGATAGTTTTTCAGTTCCCGTTCCACCGGTAATGGCTGAGTTATTGCCTTCCTGGTGGTAATAACTGCTCACAAAATTGATTTCGGTGAGTGATAATTTTCTTGGTTTGTATTGCACAGTGTCGGGCTTCTGGGCAAATAAACCCAGGGCACTTATATAAAATCCAGCGAGGAATAAACAGATTTTTTTCATGATATATCAACCGACTTACTTCTAACTTATTGAGCAATTGAAATTTTCCATGCAACAAGCTATTCTTATAAAAATTTGTTTTGTACCTTTTTGCTTGCCCAAAAAGGTACCCCAAAAAGGCCCCCGCAATCGAATTACTCCCCGATTGCGGGAAGGAGCTTTAATCATCAACAGTTCTTCGGTAGCACAGTCTTCAGTAATTCTACTTATATAGATGATACCTTAAACAATGTCTGAAGCTTTAATACTATTGTAAGTTGTTTTAATAAAACAACACGTTTTACTTTTTTAAATTAATTACACCCACAACCTCCTCCCGTTCTGCCACCATTGGCACCGGAAGCACCTTCCCGGTAAAGCTGGAAACTGAGTTCGGTTTTTTGAATTTTACCCGGCGCCAGTTCCATATCGGAATCATTCACCCTGCTCTTCTGGTATTCCTTAACGTTAGTACAGGAAAACAGAAAAAGAGCAATTAAGCCAATCATTAAAAAAGGGAATTTTATTTTCATATTAGTTCAGGTTAACATTGTCGGAAGTATAAAGCTGGTTTGCTTCATCAATAATGATGCAGCCAATATGCTTCATCTGATTGATCATGTTGAGTCCGGCATCAATGCCCATGATCATGACCGGAGTTGCCAGCGCATCCGCAATTTCTGCATTGCTGCAGATGATGGTTACACTTTTAATTCCTTCCACTGGCATCCCGGTTTTCGGGTCGATGGTATGCGCATATTTCTTCCCGTCTACGACCACAAATTTTTCATAATTACCCGAAGTAGCTACTGCCAGTCCGGAGATATTGAGATAAGAAAAAGGCCATTCAGGTGCATCGGGCATAGCAATACCAATCGTCCAGGGATTACCATCGGGTTGCGTACCCCAGGTGGTAAGGTCTCCGGCTGCATTCACAACTCCTGATTCCACTCCTTTGCTTATCAGCAAAGCACGGGCTCTTTCTGCCGCATATCCCTTACCGATAGCACCGAAACCGATGCGCATCCCTTTTTCCTTCAGAAAGATGGTTTGTTGCTGATGATCCAGAATGATATTCCGGTAATTGATGAGCCTTACATTTTCCCTGGCAGTTGCAGGATCAGGAACTGATTGAAGATTTTTATCCAGGTTCCACCAGCGCTTATCAGCAGAGCCGTAAGAAATATCAAAAGCACCCTGGGTTAATGAAGAGATACGCAGAGACCTTTCAACTAGAGAGAAAACTTCTGTATCAACTTTTACAGGTTGTAATCCTGCCGATTCATTGATTTTACTGGTAACACTGGAGTCGTTGAAAGTGGTAAGCAATGCTTCAATGCGTCGGATTTCAGCAATGGCTTCATCAATATATTGTTCTGCAACAACTTCTTCTAACGTTGACGCAACCACGCTTATTTCAAAACGGTTGCCCATCAGCCGGAGTATTCTCCGGAATATTTTCTTTTCCGCTACAATATTATCAGTTGGGTGCATGATCGAAAGTGCTGATTTGCCTGATGAATAGTTCAGCTCCACCATCGGGTAAGCCATCCCATACTTTGAGTACTTTGCCTTCACTGTTCAACAAAACAGTAAGTGGAAACTTTCCCGATTTATTGTATTGTTCGGCCAGTGCCTCATTGTGGGCAAGTTGTGTTTTGCTCAGCTTATTTTTTCTGGAACGTGGAAAATCAGCATTCAACAAAACCAGGTTCGAAGAAGCGTATGAAGAGAATGAACTGGATTCGAAAATTTCTTTTTTCATTTGCTGACAAGGAATACACCAATCGGATCCTGAAAAATTCAGCAGGATGTATTGATTCTTTTCCTTTGCTGTTTGTTTGGCCTGTTCGAAATCGGTAAGCCAGGTGAGGGAAGTTGTCAACAAAAAACTGAGTGCCATCCAGATTAGTTTCATAGATCCATTTTATCAATTAAAGGTACTATGTTCATCTCATAAAGCGAGCATCCTGATTTGTATCAGGATTCACCAGGTGGAAATGGCCATTGCTTTTGCAGCCATGCCGTTATAAGATAAACGATTATGCCTGATCCGAACACCAGCAGAAAACTTCCAATAATTCCTGAACCGGTTGACATAAATACCAGTATCCACATCAGGATAACCAGGATAACCGGTAAAGGATACAAAGGCATCTTCCAGGGAATGATTTCTTGGGTTTCGGATTTTCTTTTTCTCAATAAAATAACACCCGCAGCCTGCCCGATGAACTGCACAACAATGCGCATGGCAAGGATGGCACTGATTACATCCGACATTTTAAACAACAAACTGAAAACAAATGCCATTGATGATAAAATAAGTAACGATACATGCGGAAAGTTTTTAACCGGATGTAGTTTAGCAAATATGCGAAAGAATACTCCGTTAACGGCTGCAGCATAGGGAACTCTTGAATAGCCCAGCATTACGGCAAACAGAGATGCCAGTGCTACCCATAGAATCATTACGGTTGCTACAATCGCTGCATCGCTACCATACAATCGTTCGATAAATATGCTTACCACAAAATTATTACTGCCTTCTTTTTGCCATTGACTGATTTCCTGCCATGGAATAACACTGGTCACACTCAGGTTCATAAGCAGATACAATACAGCAATGCCGGCAACGGAGATGAACATGCTACGGGGAATATTCTTAGCAGGATTGCTGATTTCTCCACCGAGGTGACAAACATTGTAATACCCCAGATAACTGTAGATCGTTTTCACACAAGCTTGTCCGAATGCAAAAGATACCAGCGTTTGTAAACTGAATGCCCCGGGAATTTCTTTCAAAGGTTCCAGTATATTACCATTTGTAATACCACCGAAAATTATCCAGGCCAGTGTTCCCAGAACGCCGGCCCATAAAAGCACTCCAATGCGACCGATGCTTTCGATTTTACGATAGAGCAAAAAAGTTACGAAGATGATTACCGCTCCCGATATGGCTTTCTGTTCCCAGGTTGATAAAGATGGAACGAGGTATAAAAAATAAGAAGAAAAACCGATGGCTGCAGAAGCCGCTACCAACGGGGCCTGGATCACGGTTTGCCATACGTAAAGAAAGCTCATCATTCTTCCTGCTTTGTTCTTTCCATAAGCTTCACTGAGAAAATTGAAACTTCCGCCGGCCAATGGATAACTGGCCCCCAGTTCACTCCAGATCATCGCATCTATAAATGACAGCAAAGCACCGGCCAACCAGGCATACATATACATCCCACCTACATAACCAATCACGATGGGAAGTGTAACAAACGGACCGATACCTACCATATCGATCATGTTCAACACTGTTGATTGAAAAAGGCCCAGCCTTCGTTGCAGCATTCAGTTCTGATTAGGCAGACAATTTACGACTTGCCTGATAAACCGGCATGCAGAAATCTTACGAAAAGAGGAATTGATTGGAAGTATCGGTTACCAGTCGCTCTTGAAATTTTTATTGAATTCGACGAATGTTTGTTTGCGGAAAGCTCCTTCAGCGAAAAACTTAAGCGGTGCTCCCATTTCTTTGGCATTCATATAACCTGCAAGGGGCGCTGGTTGCGCATTTATTTCCGGGAGAAAAACAGTAGTGGGGAATTCCATTCTGTCTGCCAGCAGGTAGGCCGCCAGTTCATTTGCTTTATAGGTTTTGTTATACCCATACTTCACTTTATTGAACTGAATGCTGTCAGTTGATTCGGCATCCAGTTTAACTGCATAATAATGTTCATTGATATAGGTCACCAGTTTTTTGTTCTGGTAAGTGGTACGGTCCATTTGTTTGCACCACCCACACCAGTCTGTATACACATCAAACAGAATCGGACGAGGTTCTTTTGCATACAGTTCGCTGAGTTGAGCAGCACTGATCCAGTTTACTTTTTCACGTGGAGCTTCAAAGAAAGAAACTATTGCAAAAACAGTAACAATAAAAAGTAAAAAAATACTAACCTTTTTCATCCATAAATTGTTTAGTAGCTTAGAAGATTCTAAACGGAAATATAATGCAAAAAATTGTAGTAGCAGTAACCGGGGCCAGTGGTTCTATTTATGCAAGACTATTATTAACAAAACTCTTAACATTGAAAGCACATTACAGTGAGCTTTCGCTGGTAATGACCGACAATGCCAAATCCGTTTGGGAAACAGAACTTGGGGATGATGGTTATAAAAATCTCCCGGTTAAAACATATGCAAAGAATGATTTTGCTGCGCCTTTTGCATCAGGTTCGGGACAATACAGTTGCATGATCATCGTCCCTTGCAGCATGGGAACACTGGGTCGTATTGCGGGCGGCATTTCAAACGATCTTATTACAAGAGCAGCCGATGTGATGCTGAAAGAAAAAAGAAAACTGATCTGTGTTGCCAGGGAGACACCTTATAACCTTATTCATATCCGCAATATGGAAACGATTCTGCTCGCAGGTGGAATAATTTGTCCGGCTACTCCTTCTTTCTACAGCAAACCTTCCACTGTTGAAGAAGTTGCCGCAACGGTGACCGACAGGATCATCGATCTGGCTGGCATTCCATCAGACAGTTTCCGTTGGGGAAATCAATAAATTCTTAGTAAGTATTAACGGAGATCTACCACTTCAACACCCGGATACTTTTTGGCATCGAATGCAAATGTTGTATCCGCAATCACCGCATCCGTTTTCATATTGTTGATGCTATAGGTATAACGATTGCCTGTTTTCTCAAATACTTTGGTTGTATAGATAGTCGATTTGTCAATATATACAAGCACTTTGTGGAAAGGCTTGGTTTTGTCAATCGGTGTAAGTTCAACTTCCTGCAAATTCTTACCACCAATATTTACCATTCCGTTGAGCTTGTAAAGAAAATCCTTGTCGTAAAAATTGGTGAACAATTTCTGTGGTGTAATAGAATTGGCAGATGGATCAATTTTAGTGATGGTTACTTCATTGGAAGCTTTTTCATAAGTCCATACATTGCTGCCATCAGAAAAAATATCCTGTCCGGGTACACTGATTCTGTATTTAGTACCTTTCATATATACAGTTCCTGATTTTGTGCCAACACTTTTTCCGGCTGCATTTTCAATTTTCAATACAAATTTCGCCTGTACAGATTTATAAGCTTTGAACTTGGTGCTAACTGCATCCAGGATTTTTTTGGCTTCCGGATCACTTTTTCCCATCCCTTTGGGAGCCTGCGCAATAGCAGTTGAAAAAAACATACATAATACGACCAGACTTCCGACAAATTGCTTCATTATGATTATTTTATATGTAAGGAGTTGCAAAGATAGGCAATAGACGCTTTGAATGGTTAATGGTTTAAATGTCGAAATATAAGAAACTGTTAATGTGGGATGACTGAAACATTTTCACGGGAAAGAATTTCGTTTAACTGAGCCCGATAAAGTAAATTGCCATTACTTCAACAGGTTTTTGCTTCTACACAACTATTGGGCTTTCATATTTCAAATTAAATAGCTCAAAAAGAAATGGCCCAATTACCCGTAAAAACTTCCTTTCCAGAAAAGTTTAATTATTTTCTCTGGTGGCTGGCTACAGCCGACAGAAAGCTACTCCTTCGGTCGGGCACCGATCAGGGAAGGTTCAGCATTATTGGCATGACTGTGCTGGCAACCTGGTTATTTGCAACTGTGGCCTGGACGAGTTTCTTTCTCATCAGTTTTGATTCAGTATCAGCGGCAGTTCTCCTGGGAATTTTCATGGGTTTCATTATACTATGCATCGATCGTGCCATGATCAAAGGAATCAGGCCATCAGAAAATAAAAGAATCATCCCGCTGTTGATAAGAAGTCTGCTGGCAATAATGATCGGAACTTTTATGGCACAACCAGCCGTTCTTTATCTATTCAGAAAAGAAGTGGGTCTCCAGATTCTGATAGACAATGAAAGCCGCAAAGCAACCAAAAACCAATTGACAGAAGCATTTTACAGCAAAGAGAAAACAGCGCTGGAAAATGAGAAAAAAAGATTCCAGCAATCGCTGGATGAGAAATACTCGGCGCTCGAAAAAGCCAGACAGGATTTTATTGCTGAAACCGATGGCAGCGGCGGATCCCGCAAACCAGGGATTAAAGCCATTGCACTGGCCAAAAAAGCAACCTATGAAAAACTGGATGAGGAATATAAACGATTGGATGCTTCTATCAGGATGAAAACTGACAGCATTGATCTTGCACTCCTCAGCATTGTTCAAAAAATAAATGCCGAAAATGAAACTTTCAGCAAATCCTTAAATGAGGGTTTTTTAATAAGAATTACTGCCCTCAACAACCTCGTAGAAAACAATGCGGCTCTTAAATACCGGTATTACCTGATCATAGCCATACTGGTACTGATTGAACTGATGCCTGTACTGAGCAAATCATTTCTATCGGGCGGCAGTTACGAGCAACAATGGCAGGCTATGCAGGATGCTGATACAGCACTGGCACTCGCTAATATTACCCGGGAAAAAGAATTGAAAGAATACCACAATAATAAAATACAGGAAGATGCTTTGAGATCGGCAGACGAATTCTTTTCCATCAAAGAAAAAACAGGAAAAAAACAAATGGAGGAAGTGATTTCCGGTTGGAAAGATCAAAGCCAGGATGTCTTGTGGCGTAAGATAAAAACCGGTTTTACGGGCAGACAGGAATACTGATTTTCAACCCGTAAAATCAGGTTCAATGTGTTATTTTTGCGCACCATGGCAAAAGCAGCTGGCGAAACTCCCTTAATGCAACAACACAATGCGATCAAGGCCAAATACCCTGATGCCATTCTGTTATTCAGGGTGGGTGATTTTTATGAAACATTCGGACAGGATGCAATCAAAGCTTCTGCTGTTTTAGGCATCACGCTTACCAAAAGAAACAATGGCAATGCGGCTTCTTCTGAACTGGCGGGATTTCCGCACCATGCGCTTGATACATATTTACACAAACTGGTGAAGGCAGGCTACCGGGTAGCCATATGCGATCAGCTGGAAGATCCTAAAACCGTAAAAGGCATTGTAAAAAGAGGCGTTACCGAACTGGTTACGCCGGGCGTAGCGGTGAATGATAAATTGCTGGAACATGGCAGCAATAATTTCCTGGCTGCCCTTCATTTGCAGGAAGAAAAGATTGGTATTGCATTCCTGGATATTTCTACCGGAGAATTTTTTATTGCGGAAGGTGATAAAGAATACACCGATAAATTACTGCAAAGCCTTCAACCAGCTGAAGTGATTTTCCAGCGTAACAAACAGAAGTATTTCAGGGAAACTTTTGGCAATTCATTTTTTACGTATTCACTCGATGAATGGATTTTCAATGAAGCCTTTGCCACTGAAAACCTGCTGAAACATTTCGGCACACATAGCCTGAAAGGATTCGGTGTTGAAGGATTAACAGCCGGCATCATTGCATCGGGCGCCATCCTGCATTACCTGAAAGATACGGAACATCCGCACCTGCAGCACATCACTTCATTGCAGCGCATCAACCGCGATGATCATTTATGGATGGATCGTTTTACCATCCGTAACCTTGAACTGATCGGAGGTAACGAGAATGCACAAACGCTTTTCAGAACCATCAATCAAACGGTTTCACCAATGGGTGCCAGGCTCCTGAAAAGATGGATGTTGATGCCTTTGAACGATATCGGTCTGATCAATGAAAGATTGCAAACAGTAGAATACCTGATAAAGGAAACGGATACACGGAATAAGATCAGTTTACATGTTCGCCAGGCAGGTGACGTAGAAAGACTGGCAGCTAAAATCCCATTGAGAAAAATCAACCCCCGTGAAGTTTTACAGGTGGCTAAGGGTTTACAACAAACGGCGGCTATCAAAGAAATCTGTGCTGCTTCCGGTAACGCATACCTGAAAAGACTGGGCGACTCTCTAAATCCCTGTACTTATATTCTCGATAAAATTCTCAAAGAAATCAATGAGAATCCACCGGCTGCTGCCAACAAAGGTGGATTGATTGCAACGGGCATTCATGCAGAACTGGATGAACTCAGAACCATTGCCAGTGGTGGAAAAAATTACCTGCTGGAACTGCAGCAGAGAGAATCTGTGAATACCGGTATTTCATCGCTTAAGATCAGCTTCAACAATGTGTTCGGCTATTATCTTGAAGTAACGAATCTTCATAAAAACAAAGTACCCGAAACCTGGATCAGGAAGCAAACACTGGCCAATGCCGAACGTTATATCACACCGGAATTAAAAGTTTACGAGGAAAAAATATTGGGTGCCGAAGACAAAATCATCCAGATTGAACAAACCATTTTCCTTGAATTACTCAACGAGTTGCAGGATTATATTGCACCAATGCAGGTGAATGGGCACGTAATGGCGGTACTCGATTGCCTGGGCTGTTTTGCCAATATCGCTCTGCAATACAATTATAAAAAACCGGTATTGCATGATGGCAAGGAGTTAATGCTGAAAGACAGCCGGCATCCCGTTATTGAAAGAAATCTTCCTGTTGGCGAAAGTTATATCAGCAATGACATTGAACTCAATGACAGTACGCAACAGATCATCATACTTACCGGACCGAACATGAGTGGTAAAAGTGCAATCCTCAGGCAAACAGCCCTTATCTGCCTGATGGCACATATGGGAAGTTTTGTTCCCGCGGCTTCTGCCAGTATACCACTCACCGATAAAATCTTTACACGGGTAGGTGCCTCCGATAACCTGAGTGGTGGTGAAAGTACATTCATGGTGGAGATGAACGAAACGGCCAGTATCATCAACAACCTTACACCCCGCAGCCTGATTTTGCTGGATGAAATCGGAAGAGGTACATCTACTTATGATGGTATTTCCATTGCATGGAGCATTGCCGAATACCTTCATCAATCACCCAATGCACCCAAAACTTTATTCGCTACTCACTATCATGAACTGAATGAACTGGAGAACAAATTTGAAAGGATCAAGAACTTCCATATTACCAACAAAGAAGTGGGCAATAAAGTAATTTTCCTGAGAAAGCTTGCTGCAGGTGGCAGTACACACAGTTTTGGTATCCATGTAGCCAGGATGGCGGGTATGCCCCCTGCCCTGATTGATCGTGCCAATGAAATCCTGAAACAACTGGAAGACAGCAGGGATCAGCAGGGAGCGCATCAATCGGATCTTTCGGGTGCCGTTAAAAACCTGAGTACTCCTAAAATGCAGCTCAATATTTTTGATGTGCATTCGGTAACCTTTGAAGAAATCAGGTTATTGCTCGATTCGGTCGATATCAACCGGTTAACCCCTGTTGAAGCATTGTTGAAACTGCAGGAAATCAAAAATAAAATCAGGTAAGTACAGTTTTTTTCTACTTGCTCACTACCCTCACCTCATTAATGAAGAAGAAATTCCAAACTGCTTGTTAAAACTATTACAAGGGTTGCAGCGAAAGGCATCATATTTGCATCTTTCTATTACTTTGCAACCTGTATGAAGAGAGTTTTACCATTATTGTTTTTGTTGTTTTTTGCTGAGCGTGTTTTTTCACAGGCTTGTACCACTTTGGGGCAAAACCCTGAAACAGCCTTTCCTGTTTGCGGAACGACCGTTTTTCAACAGGATGTGGTACCCATCTGTAGTTCGGTGAACCTCTATGTTCCCGGCTGTTCGGGCGGACAAGGCGCTGCCGACTATGAAAACAAAAATCCTTTCTGGTACAAATTCACCTGTTATGAAAGCGGAAGCCTTGGGTTTATTATCAATCCCAATAATTCTGGCGACGATTACGACTGGCAGTTGTATGATATTACCGGTCGCAATCCAACAGAAGTATACACCAATCGTTCATTGGTAGTAACCGGTAACTGGTCGGGCACTTTTGGTGCAACCGGTGCAAGGGCTGGTGGCGTTAATTTTATTCAGTGTGCTTCAGACCCAACACAAAACCAACCTTCTTTTGCTGCAATGCCCAATATCATCCATGGCCACGAATACCTTTTGCTGGTAAGTCATTTCACCAATTCACAAAGCGGTTATTCGTTATCGTTTGGTGGAGGTACAGCAAAT
>Ga0075163_10010611_pt1 | contig 12048 bp, 12 predicted proteins | sample JI1023141ADNA_FD_71478 | JGI IMG/M metagenome (GOLD analysis project Ga0075163, IMG submission 71478) | Wastewater effluent complex algal communities from Wisconsin, to seasonally profile nutrient transformation and Carbon sequestration -... | ecosystem: Engineered > WWTP > Effluent > Algae...
GCAAACGAACCTTATAGCAGCCGCGCGAACCACGTCTGGTTGCTTGGTTACAACACGGCACAGTCCGGTGGACGTGTTATTTCGACAGATGCGGATTTGCACATGGCTTTTGAATCCAACTTCACCAATGTGTTTGAATCCGGTCGAACAAAAAGAGCATGGGAATGGCAGATTGAGAGTCAGGACACAGTGGGAGGGGTTCACAGGCTTATTTCAGGGCGCGGAAGCCACGATGGAGTGGACGGGGATATAAGTTTTGCAAGCGATAACCTGACTTTTCAGCCCTATAATTCGTCGAATCCTTTTCTTACGATTGATCGGAACTCACAGACCATGAGTTGGTCTGATACGATGCAGACGATATACGAAAAGCCGATGGTAGGCCTCGCGTTTTTCCGGATGCGGGATGCGGCCAATACCAGATACTGGAAAATGTTTGAGCCTGATGCCAGCGACCGGCTTGTTATTAATAGCGAAGGGAACGGCCTGGTTATCGGTGCAAGTACAACGCAGTTTCCGACATCTGGGCTGCTATACACCAGCGACAACACCCCGCTAAGGATCGGAGCAACCGGCAACCGCAGCGGCCTTGATATTTTTTCCAACACCAACGAAGCCCTGCGCCTTCGCGGACCAAACGAAACAACTGGTTGGAACCTTCGCCCGGAGGCATCTGAATTTGTGTTACAATCACCGGCCGGTGTCGGTACGATGTACGTTCACGAATCTGCACCGGCGACATCAATTTACATCGAAAGTACAACTGGTGACGTTGGATTCAGGACAACAAACCCAACCGCCCGCTTGCACGCTTACAGCACAACCGGCGCTACACAGGCCATGTTCCGGCAGGAAAACTCGACAGGTAGCAATGCGTTGTACAGGAGCAATGCCACCCCGGAAAGCGCCATCACGGCGAACCCCGGCGACCTTGCGCAGACTTCTATATCCAGTTTCGGCGAACTCTACCTAAAGGAAACGGGTACCGGCACCACTGGATGGAAGCCTGTGCTGACGGCGTACAAGGTTACCAAGGCCATACCTACGACCACGAACGCCACGCAGGAAGTGGGTGTAATCACCCACAACGCAGGCGGGCGATCGGCGCTGGTGCAGATCGACGCAGTGGTCGCCTCATCGGGCTTTGCCATGCAAAAGCGGTATATTATTCCTTTAGGTTTTTCGTCAACAGGTGGATCGTGGAACATACTTGTGCCGGAAAACGCTTCTGAAAACGCATCTTGGGCAGCCACCAACAATTTTAATTTGGAGATGCGAACAAATACGTCTGGCAGCCCTTCAGGAGGCATTGACACGCTGCGACTGGTTCGTATTGCTGGATCAACAGCGGCTAATTGCGTGTTTACCATACATATAATTAGCGGAGATGCAAACACATCATTTGCATCAACAAGCGCCACCGGCACATCCAGTACTACCACGCTATATGCACAGAATGCAATCGCGCAGATCAATAACAAAGTCGGCATCAACACCATCGCCCCGGCCAGGACACTGCATGTGACGGGAGAAATGCGGGTGACCGACCTCACAACAGATGCCTCGACCGAAATAGTAGGCGCGGATGCGGATGGTGATTTGGCCATCCTGAATAGATCGGCGGAACTCACGATTGCATCGGGCACGCTGAAACTGGCCCAGCAGGGCGCCACATCCGGACAGGTGCTGGAATGGAACGGCTCGGCGTGGGCGCCGGCAGCAGACGACGGGGGCGGCGGCTCTTCTTACTACCAGACCGTGCGCGACGACGGCACGGGCATGACGCAGCGGGCATCACTCAACTTCGTAAGCAGCAGCACGGTGAATGCGGCGGCTACGGACGACAGCGGGAACAACGAAACGGAAATATCCCTGAGCATACCGACAGGGGGCGTGACGGCCACCGAAATCGCTACCGACGCTGTGGGCAGTGCAGAAATTGCCACAGATGCGGTAGGCAGTGCGGAAATCGCGGCCAGCGCGGTGACATACGCGAAAATCCAGGATGTGGCTGCCAACAGGCTGCTGGGCAACCCCACCGGCAGCGCGGCGGCACCTTCCGAAATATCGCTCGGCACGGGCCTGGGCTGGACCGGCACCAGCATAGAAAATACCGGCGACACGAATGCCAGCGACGATGCGCCAGCCGATGCGGCGTATGTGGTCACCAGCCTTTCTGCTGGGCTGAGCGCTGAGCGGGCCATCGCCGGAGGCGCCAACATTACCACCACCGACGGGGGCGCCAATAGCAACCTGACTATTGCTGCACTGGGCGGAAGTGTTACGGGAACCCAGATTACCAGCGACCAGGACAACTATTCGCCTACTTCGTGGAATAGCAGCACGAGTGTGCTGATCAGCGGAGACGCAAATATCCGGGCCATCACCGGCTTCACTGCCTTGTCTGCGGGTACTGTGCGCCGGCTTGTGAATACAGGGGCCTACTCCATATATGTCCCGAGCGAACATCCGGACAGCGATGCGGCCAACCGGGTGGCGGGGATGTGCGATTATATCATTGCTGCCAACGGTGGAGTGATGACAATATATTACGATGGCACTTCGTCGCGGTGGAGAGTAGAAAACAACACTTACAACCCAGTCGTAAATATCACACAAGGGGTGCCTGGACATTTCTACCAGGCATCAGTAGGTGCCACGACGGGCGGTGACTGGGGTCACATAGGGTTTGGTTTGGCAGGCGGTGCAAATGGCACTACTGCCCCCACATCGGCCCTGCCGGCAGGTTGGAGTCTTGGCACGTCTACTTCCGCGACGGGTACCACTTCGCTGTATTTCTCAAAAACGATTGCCAATCCTGTGGAACTGGGTAGTGCACACATCATTACCTCTTTTTCGGTGTATTTCACGACGCTGAGTGATGGCACAAATACATATACTTTTTCAGGAGGATTGGTGCCGACACCGAGTTCGACTACTCTGAACGTGAATAACTCCGTGACGGTGCAATACACGCACGGTACCAATACCGGTAAATTCCTGCTGGTAAGCCGCGACAATGCCGGCACGCAATCTACTGCCGACCTGGGCCTTACGGTGGCAGCAAATACGCTGTACACTATAACCATCTGCTACGACAAGTCGCGGAGTGAGGTGCGGGCGTATGCGATGGAAAAAGGCAGCACAACGCTGTATTCTGCCAGGGTGACGGGAAATATGCCCAATGCGGTAGATGCTGGATCGAGGGTGATTATGGTTAAGTCAGTGGGTACTACTTCGCGTGAAGCGGTAATACCCAACTTTCTGATGTACACGGTTTATTAATTTCACATTTTCAATACCACTATCATGTCCACTCTATCCGAAAGTGTATCGAGCAGCCTCAAAACCGCATTGCTGGACAAAAGCATGGACGGCCATGCAGCAGTAGAAGATACGCGCACCTTTTACGCCGGCGGCACGCTGTATGCAGCGCACAGCGGCAGTAGCGGGTGGTTTCTGGCTACATCCAACGCCGCGCCACCCAAACATTTCAGGTCAGATGTAGGCGACCTTGTGCGCGCCTGGGAGTATTTTGAACTGGAGACGCTGTTGCTGATGGTTTCCTCCTTTGAGCAGCAAAACATCGCGTTCGGGTATTCCGGCGAAGGCGACATCAACCGTTTTTGCACGATCACGATCGATGAAACAGACTACACGGGTGAGCAACTGATTGGATCTCTGAGCAATGACGCGGCCGACATGGAGGCGTTCGGCAAGGCTGTATTGGCTTATGTAGAATCACTGTGAACCATCACCATCAACCGATAACATTCGGGGCCGGCGCCCAAACGCCGGCCCCATTCAAAATCAAACTATGAAAAAAAGACTGCTTCAAACATTCGTTTTTCTCCTGCTGTGCGGTTCTGCATGGGCTCAAAACGGCGAACCGCTGAGCGACACGTCGTATTTTCAGAAACAGGGCGCCATGTTTTTTGAGGTGAAAACCTCTGTGTACGCCGACGGCTCTGAAAAAACGATCAAGGTGCCTGTGGGTGATTCGCTGGCGCTGGTGGAATCCACCAAAAACCGGCTTACGAGCAACGCGGCCGCAATGGCGGTGGATGTGCGGTATGTGAGTACGTACAAACAGCGTTTTTCGGCGCTGCTGCGCGAAGCGGAAGCGGTGCGGGCGCTGACGGGCATAGACCCACAAAAACGGGTGCAGGATGACTTTGCGGCGGCGTTCCTGGCAAAAGGCTGGACCATAGAGCGCGGCGGCGGCGCTGCCGGTGATATCGGATTTTCGGTATCGGCCACGAAGGATTTGAAGTTCACCGTCGGTGCTGCAGGTGCAAAGAATGCGGTGCTGATCGGTAGTGCCATCCGGCTGAAAAACTACCCGAGCAACGGAACGGATACCGACCTCTTCGAAATGCCGAACGGGGTATGGGTGGATGCTACGCGCACGGTGGTGCTGCGCCCGCCGGGCAATACGCTGCCGGCGCCGCGCGCTGTGCAAGCGCCGGCCAAAGCCCGCAAGGGGTAATGGAATTTGATTTTTTCACGTGATAAATTGTTTTTTATGAAACCGAAAGTGAATGACGTACTGACGTACATCCCGCTGAATCAGCGCGCTACGGTGGTGCATGTGACGCCCTACCACGACGCCAACGACCCGGCAGCAGTGGTGACCATCCGGCTGCGCTCGGGCGACCTGCGCAATATTCCGGTGGCTTTGCTGGAAAAAAACCTGACCACAGAAGCACCGAAGTCGATTTTCAAGCGGCTGACACCGGCTTCGTCGACGATCAAAGGATAATCGGTTTTTGGGATGGCCGGCCCTGGGTTCGGAAACGCGCCCGGGGCCTTTTTATATTCATCACTGCTTATGTTCTCAATCAAACTCAACAACGGTAAAGTGCTGGAATTGGCGCCTGATGCGCGGATTTCGCTGGTGCTGTCGAATCCTGCTTTCGACCGGGACCGGATCATGCGGACGTTTTCGTTTCCCTTCCAGGTGCCGCTGACGCCGCGCAACCAGGCTGCGCTGCGGCATGCGGAGCGATTTGATACCAGCAATGTGTGGGAAGAAGAGCAGGCGGAAATGTGGGTGGGCGGAGCGATGCACGATCGGGGCGAATTGGTGACTACGGGCGGGAATGGAGAACAGATAGAGGCGGTATTCCGGAATATACCTGTGACGGTGATGGAGACGCTGAAAAAGATATACCTCAACGAGATACTCGAAACGATTGCAGTGCCGGAGGTATCGGACCCTACGCTGATCACGCTATCCATCACGACCGGCGAACCGCTGTACACCATCACCATAGGTGGCAATGCTTACCCGTCGATAGAGACCGGACCGCTGGAAATAGCCAACGATATAGTGGACCAGATCAACGCGGATTTTCCGGGTATGGCGGCGGTATCGGCCAGCGGGGCCAATATCGAACTCCAAAGCGATATGGTGAGCGCCGTAGGGGCCGATTGGTCGCTCATAGCAGGGTTGACCTTTTTGAGTTATGTGAACTATGGGGAAGCGATGATGGAGAATTTTAAAGCGTACGTGGAAAGTGTGGTGGCGACGCCAGCAGATACGCACTGCTACCCGCTGATGCGGTGGATCAACTTCTACGACGCCAAGGTGACGGGATACCGGGACACTGTCAACCCGGTATTTGACGGGGTGGCCTTGTCGAATATGCATACCGACGATGAAAAGGCCTGGCTGTACACTTACTCGCCGGCTATCCGGATGCCCTATATCCTGGAGCGCATCCGTGTGGCGGCGGGGCTGGGGTTTGTGGCCGGCTGGCTGGCAGACAATGCGGATGCCCAACTGATGGTGGAGATGAGCGACCGCTCCAACGATGCACTGTACCACGACTTCACTCAGGACAATGTGTACCAGTGGATCAACGGGTTTGAGCAGTCGATCAACCTGAATAATCATGTGCCTAAGATGACGGCGTTTGATTTTCTGAAAAAAAAGGCGGAGGCGCTGAATCTGCTGATTGAATACCGCGATGGCGGATTGTACATTAATAAGGCGCTGAATGCACAAGTGGATGAGCCGGTGGATTGGTCGGAATACATGGACCCGAAGCGATTCGACCGCACTATCACGAAGCCGGAAGGGGTGGTGGTGAAATACCCGCTGGACCAAAACGAGGCATGGGTGAATGTGGATCAACTGTTGCCGTACACCTCGGGCGATGGAGGCAACCGGATAGAAATGCCGTTCAACGTATTCTATATGGGCGCTCCGGCATTGCCGAACGAATACGGGTATTTTCGCTGCCCGATCACCAAGCGCGTGGGCAAAAGCCCTGCATTGGGGCAGCAATTGGCTACGCTGGCGCTGCACCCGATGTTTTTCAGAGGTGGCGGGCTGGTGACTACAGGTGAGGCCTATGAATATGCCACTGCCGATGAACTGGCTACGGATGGCACTACGGTGCTGGGCGGGCTTTCGTTTGAACTGGATGGCACCTATGGCATAGTCGCGCAAATGTGGGGCGATATGCTACTGTATCCGGACAAACCGGAATACACAGGCTCCGCGATACTACCAGAAAATGAGGTGAACCGCCTGCGCAAGTGGGAGAATACCCGGGTGCGCTTCTTTCACCCGAATGGCTCTGTGCGCCTGGTGCTCCGATCGGTGGAGGTGGATGTGGCTTCGCGGGATGCGAGCGGATGGGTGCAGGCGAGGGTGCGCGGAGTGATGGTGTAGGGATGTGCGACCCTACCCCCGGCCTCCCGACTAAAGTACGGGAGGCCGGGGGTGGGGTCGAAAAGAATTTGCACAATCGTGACAAATGGTTTTACCTTTGCGGCGACTACTCAATCGAAGTCGGCGATTTTTCCGACAACAATCTTCTATGTTAAATAAAGGCGCGCCTGGTTGCCGATCTTGCCTTACGGCTTCGATTGGGTAGTCCTTCCAGGTTGCGCCGTAAATTTTTCGTTATGACTACTAACGAGATTACCATCACTCCCGCGCAAGCGCAACTGCTGGAGTTTGTCCAGCAAAATCAGCCATACGAATCACTGCACACCACGCTGAGCCTGAGCATCGGCAACTATTGCGCCGATGGAGATGCTTCGGTGGGCGGGCCTATGCCGGCTACTGCTTCGGCGTGGTACTTTGCCCTGGAATTGCTGGATGTGCTGCGCCGGATAGAACTGGAAACGGCGGCGCAAAAGACGCTGCCGGAGGGGCAGGTCGGGTAAGGGGAAAGAAAAAGCCCCCCGCTGTTGAGGCGGGGGGCTTTTTTTATGGCAGGTCGTCCTTTGATTTGGGCGGTGTTATGGGCATTTTTGCCCCCATGACAAACGAAACTGATACCATCGCATTCAGAGTGGACGATGTGATGACAACACTCAAGGCTCCCGCCTCCTGGGATGACCTGGACCGGCGCACGGCGCTGCTGTTCTACAACTCACTGTTTACGACGGACAATCGGTCGGTATTTGCGGACGCTTTTACGGCGGCAAAACTGATTTCAATCACGGCAGACATCATCGGCCGGGGGCCGGAATTCATGCCTCGATGGGAGATTGACTGTGTGATGGAAGACCCTGAATTGGGGTCCTACGTGTTCCTGGAAGAACTGAAGCAGGTGATGGTGGTGGCGCTGCATGGGTTGTTTGAAGTGTTGGAGGATGAGAATGGCGGCACCCGGTGGGCGGTGAAATTCAACCGGACGAAAAACCTGTGGCCTGCCCTGGTGCATAAGGTAGGGCGCGATGGCCGTGGGCAAAAGGTGCGCTGGTACTATGCCCCGAAGGATGGGCTATCCAATATTACGCTGTATGAAATGATCTATACATTCTCGCTCTATGAGGCGTATGTACGCACGGGCGAGGATAAGTATGTGAATTCCCTGATCGGGGCCATGTACAGGCCATCGCGCCCCGAAACGATGGAAGAGCGCGAAAGCGGATGGCATGGCGACCGCCGCATCCCGCTGCGCAACTATGAAGACAAGGTGGAGGAACGCGCCCGCCTGGCGGCTACCATGCCGGCACTGACGCGGCGGATGATTGTCTTCTGGTTCGGCAGTTGCCGGGAAAGCATTGTGCGGCAGTATCCGAAGGTTTTTGTGCGGTCCGAAGATGCGCCGCAAAGCGACGGCTACGGCTGGTCGGGTGTGCTGCTGCGTCTGGCGGAGACGGGCGCTTTCGGTGCGCTGGGCGAGACGAGTGACCAACATTACAGCAATGCCATGACCTTCTTGTCCATGAAGGAGGATGAACGCCGGCGGATGGAGCAGGAACTGGAAAGGGCCAAAAACCAACGCCCACGCCGATGATGCGCTGGGTGGTGGTCGGCTCGCTGGCATTGGCTGGCTGTAAGGACCAGGGCTACCTGGAGCCGGATCCGCGCGATGCTTCACGCATAGCGGGTGTGTGGCAGGGTCAGGTGTCGCCGTGGTGGCATTACCGGTTCGATGCGCCGCTGCTGCGGCAGTGGGTGGAGGTGGCCGGTACGGTGGTGACGGTGCAGGACTATGTGTACGGCACCCGGGCGGATACTCTTTTCGCATCGGGGACGGGAGGGAGCCGTATGTGGCGGCTTTATTTTGTGTCGGATACGGTGGTGGAGGTGACGGTGTTGGGCGGTCCGCTGCAATTGGCTCCGATGTATCTGTATCGTCGGGATTAAGTTGCTGTCCTTTCGCCTTTGGCGCGGCGGGGGCATTTTTGCCCCATGATTTCAATTGCAAAATGTCTGGAAGTGATGCACTCGGGGGCTGTGTTCAGCCTTCGGGTAGTGGCATTCGACAAACGCCGGGAGGATAAAACCGGCCCGGTGATGCATTGTGAGCAGGCAGTGTTGGTGTGGGGTGATGGCGGTAAGGACAAGAAAGAGCGCGCATCGGAGCGTCCATTGAGCCAGATAGAAAAAGAACTGTCGGGCATGCTTGCCGATAGTGATACCCTGAAACGCAATCCGAGCCACCAGAAGCACTATACGCGCAACATCCGGATACTTGTGGATGGGAAACCGACGGAAGTTATCCGGAAAATACACCCGCTTCTCATTATAGAATTCAACGGCCAAATCACGACGCCATGAGCACGATGCCTGATTCGAAAATACTGCTCCATGTTGCCCAGATCGGCAACGAAATGGTGGCGCTGCACGATGGCGAATACACGCTGGCGCAACGGCTGCTGAATCCGGTGGCGGCGGACAAGACGACTCCCCCGGTGCCTACGTGGACTGACAACGGGGTGTCGTGGGCGTTCTGGGGCGACAACGACCTGCTGCCGACAACCATGCGGCAGAAAATGGAAGCGGTTCCGATCGCCGGCGCTACGCTGGAAAAGAAAACGAGCATGATGATCGGGGAAGACCTGATCTGGGTGAAAACGGAGGATTACCGGCGCTTCGGCCTGGCTGCTGAGCAGGTGTATGTGCCGGAAGTGGAGGATTTCATGGAGGCCAACCGGATAGAAACGGAATGGTGGCCGGCGCAATGTGCGGACTATTCGCTGCACTATAATTCGTTCTCGGAATTTGCGCTGAGCCGCGACCGCTCGAAAATAACGGGGCTGTACCACATTGCAGCCGAACATGGGCGCCTGAGCAAGGCCAATGCCCGGAATCAGGTGGATTGGTTGCTGTATTCGATGCACTTCCCGTTCGGCACTGCGCAAAACGATGCATCGCGGGTGCCCATACCGCTCTATAAGTGGTACGACCGGGAGTCTTTTCTGTCCGGGTTGCGCAACTGGCGATTCGCCTGGCATACGCGATTCCCGACGCCTGGTATGATCTATTATGCCCGGCCGTGGTGGATTGGGCTGTTCAAGGATAATGGCTGGATGGATGTGAGTGCCGCGGTACCCCGCATCGTGAGTGCCATGCAGCGCAACCAGATGACGCTGAAATATGTGATTGCCATACCGGAATCGTATTTCATCATCATGCACCCCGAATGGATGGGCTATACGAATGAAAAGCGACAGGAAATCATAGACACCAAAGTCAAGGAATTAAACACCTACTTGTCTGGTGTGGAGAATGTGTATAAGAGCATCTCGTTTGTATTCCGCCAGCACGAGGTGACTGGTGTGGCAATGGGTAAGATAGAAATAACGCCTATAGATGATAAGGCAAAACAAGGCGTTTGGGTGCCGGACTCTTATGCAGCAGACGCGCAGATTGTGCAGGGCTTCGGTATCCACCCGACCAACATGGGGCTTACGAGCAACAGCGGAAGCATGGGCGCTGGATCGGGCAGCGATAAGATGCAGACATACAACCAGGGCATTCTGCTGAATACGAAAGACCAGCGGCTGGCGCTGGAACCGCTCAACTATGCGAGCGTGTATAATCGATGGGGCCTTACGTGCGTGGTGAAGCATACAACGCTGACGACACAGGATAATAATCGGCAAGGAGTCGTAGTGGATAATCCAAAATCAAATAACCTCAACAATACTGCACCATCCGTCTAAATGGAATGGATCATAGAACTATTAAAAGCCGGTGCCTCTATGGCTGCCGGCGGTGGTTTGCTTTGGCTTTTAAATGCGCGGAAATCAGTACGCAGGAAAGCCAACGACCTGGATGGTGAGGATTTTCGCCTGGTATCGGAGACTGTGCTAAAATCAACGCAGGATTTAGCAATTCTATCCGATCGCATTGGCGAATTGGAAAAGAAGGGGCTGCTGATGTATCGCGAAATCAGTGAATTGAAAGTAGAAAATGCGGCATTGAAGGAGGGGATTGTCGAGTTGAAGGAAGAGAATCTGAAATTGAAAAGAGAAAATGCACACCTTGACAAGGTGTTGCGCAACTATATCACCGAAAATAACCCGGGCCTGAAAAAATGAAAAATGACTTACGCAAACAAGTCGCCCAAATAAGGGCTGATGCTGCCGCACTGCTTGAACGTGTAGAGCGGCTGCTTATAGAGTTGCGCGAATACAACGAACCGCCACAGGATGTGGCAAAAACTGAATCCAATGGCAGAGTTATTCGCATCGTTTAACGTCTTCAAGACGTATGTAGGGGGCAGGATAAATACATCGATTGAACTGGCCAGCCTTGAACCTACTATATACGAAACTGCCCGGCGCCACATCACGCCGTGGCTTGGGGAGTCGTTCTATGATTACTTGGTAGCAGGTAGCAACCTTACTGCAGCAGAAACTGCACTGTTGCCCTATGTACGCAGGCCATTGGCTATCCTTACCATGTATGAGTGGGCAAAGGTAGCGTCTGTCGAAGTAGGAGAATCGGGTATGCACCGCATAGAGTCGGCGGATAGAAAGAGCGCATACAGGTATCAGGAGCGTGCCTACAAGGATGATGCCTTAGAGAAGGGATATAATGCATTGGAGACCATGCTGAAATATTTGCATGCAAATCAGGATGACCTTACTGATTGGCGTGACAGTGATGAGGGGCAACTGCATCTGTCTACATTGCTCAACTATGCATCTGACTTTCGACTGCTTGCAATGGCTGAGTGTGATCGATACACCTATGAGTGTATCCGTACAATGATAGCCCAGGTGCAGGAGTACGCAGTAGAGAAGTTACTTCCGGCATCCTATTGGGAAGCATTCCAGGGGAGGTATGTGGCGGGTACGTTGACAACTCAGGAAAAAAACGTATTGAAGAAGATGCGAAAGGCAATTGCGCATAGGGCGATTGAAGAGGCAATTGCGCAAAAGTGGATACGTATAGAAGGAGGAAGGGTTGCAGTCCATGAAGACTTTGGCGACCAGCGTAATACCAATGTGACTATGCCTACCACTACTGGCGCTGGGCTCCCTAATACCCACATTGTGTGGGGTGATCGGTACACAAGTGATTGGGTGAACCATATCAAGGCAAATCAAAGCGATTTTGAAGGTGTATTTGATGAGGAAAGTGGAGGCTCCAACACTGACAGTGACGCATGGCACATTGATTCTGAAACAGAAGCAGTCGAAAATGCTTCCGCTCTGGTAGAATTTAAGAATTCACCAATTTACCGATTCTGAGTAATTAATCAATTTCGCACAGGTATGGTGTATCCATCATGCCTGTGCGCATATATCCGTAAATCTGGTCAGATTAATTATTCAAACTGTCAG
>Ga0075163_10010612_pt1 | contig 12047 bp, 10 predicted proteins | sample JI1023141ADNA_FD_71478 | JGI IMG/M metagenome (GOLD analysis project Ga0075163, IMG submission 71478) | Wastewater effluent complex algal communities from Wisconsin, to seasonally profile nutrient transformation and Carbon sequestration -... | ecosystem: Engineered > WWTP > Effluent > Algae...
GTTTTTTCACCAACCCCAGGTACACCCGGGATATTATCGGAGCCATCCCCCTTAAGACTTTTTAGATCAAGAAACTGATCGACCCTGATACCGTATTTCTCCTCAAAACTTTCAGGATGAAAGCGCTCAATATTGGTAAGACCTTTTTTTAGAATATACACGTGCGTTAATTCGCTAATTGCTTGTAACATATCGAGATCACTCGTTACAAGCTCAGTCTCAACACCCTTGGCATCTGCTTGCTTAGCAAGTGTCGCCATAATATCATCTGCTTCGTAGTCATCTACCTCATATAGTGGCCAACCTAGCGTGGACAGTAGCTCGTGAAGTATTGGAATCTGGGCATAAAAATCAGCTGGAGGCGGTTTGCGTCCAGCTTTATACTCAGGGTAAATCTCTAGTCTTTTTCTGATATTTGTTTTAGGTTTATCCCATGCAACGGCAACATAATCAGGCTTCAGTTGCTTCATAAGTTGAATGGCGAGGGTTGCAAAGCCGTACACTCCTCCAGTTGGCGTACCATCTGCGGCTGTAAGATTTGGCATCGCATAATACCCACGATAAAAAACTGACTTTCCATCAATTACCGCCAGCTTTTTTCTCTCACTCATAGTTATTAGTATACTCTACTGACTTGCCTCGGCACGTCGCCTTTTGAGGATCCGCCTACGCTCCCGCTCTGAACAACCCCCCCAAACACCATGATTCTCTCTATTGGCGAGTGCATACTCTAGGCAAGGATCACGAACCGTACATTCTGCACAGATTTGTCGAGCCGCATCGACGCCTACTCCGTCTGTCGGAAAAAATGCCTCGGGAGGATAGCCAATACATGCGGCCTTTTGCCGCCATGAGTCTGGGGTAGGTATATCTCTGCGCGGGAGTTCACCTCTCTCCATTAGCTAAGACCCAGGGCTTTGGTAGCGTACGCCAAAAACTCCTCAAGGTTAGAATCATTATCGAGAATAATGTCTGCTCTCGATTTAATACCGGCAATACTAAACTCACTGTTAACTTCACCGTTCTCGGTAGCTTCTCGGGCCTTAAATTCCTCAAACGTATTGAACTTTTCGCCGTCACGAGCTCTGGCAATTGTTCTAATATATCGAGTCTTGACTGGAGAGTCGGTAAAAATTATGATTCCACCTTGTTTTCGAATTTCCTCAGCCTCTGCCCATGCTCTGAATCCACTCACGCAGACTCCGCCCGGATAACTTTCTTTATAAGAAATATACTGCGCAAGCGTGAGCCTACTGAGTACGCCTGGACCTTTCTCTTCTCTCAGTTCGTTAGCCATTTTGTACAAAATCGGCCGTTCTATCGAGCCGTACTTGGCCTGAGCGTAGGTTCGAACAATATCTCCCGTAGAAATATGTTTGATGTTATATTTTTCTTCTAGATGACGCGCTAAACTGTCTTTGCCAGAGGCAAAAGTGCCTGCTAAGCCATAGATAACTGGATCAGCTAAGGTACTCATACAATTTTTTTGCATCCTTATGCTTGCGTAGCTTTGCCAGGGCTTTTGCTTCGATCTGTCTAATACGCTCACGTGTAACCGCAAACTCGTGACCTACCTCTTCGAGCGTGTGGTTTTTACCGTCTTCAAGGCCAAAGCGCATTCGCACAATTTTTAGCTCTCTGTCAGATAATGCAGACTCTAAAATTCCCTGGACTTGCTCTTTGAGGAGCTGCTCAGTTGCTGTTTCATCCGGACTCTTGGTATCTTCATCTTCAATAAAGTCACCAAGTACGGAGTCTTCCTCGTCATCACGAACGGCTGCATCAAGAGAGTTTACATCCTGTTTAATCTTCATGACGTACTCGATCTTCTCGGGTTCCATCTCAAGCTCTTTAGCGAGCTCGTCGATAGTTGGCTCTCGGTTAAGCTCCTGGGTCATTCGACGCTGGGTGCGGAGCAGTTTGTTGATTGTCTCAACCATGTGTACCGGTATTCGGATCACTCGAGCCTGATCAGCAATGGCGCGAGTTATCGCCTGACGAATCCACCAGGTAGCATAGGTAGAAAACTTAAAGCCTTTACTTGGATCAAACTTCTCTACCGCACGGAGTAATCCCGTGTTGCCCTCTTGGATCAAATCGAGAAAATCTAAACCACGACCAGAGTATCGTTTAGCAATTGAAACAACGAGTCGCATATTTGCTTCAGCCATTTCGTCTTTTGCCTTTTTTTCACCAGCAACAACACGGTTAGCCAACGCCAGCTCTTCCTCTGAGGTCAGCAGTGGAATTTTACCGATCTCTCTAAGGTACAATCGAACCGAGTCGTCTGAGATGTCGTCGAGATAGCTCGTATCCTGTGCAACCTCTTCCTCTTCTTCATCCTCAGTAGTGGCCCAAATGTCTTTTTCATCTGGCTCGTCTTTTGTAGTGACCGCTACTTTTGCGGCAGCAAGTTTTAAATATACATCATCAAGCTGATCGTAAAGCCCTGCATCTTCAACTGCATCAAGCACATCTTGCTGATCGAGAATCGAATTGTTCTTTTTCGCTTTGGCAACTAACTTTTTCTCGAGTTCAACCAGCTTTACAAGTTGATCCTCAGTTGGAACAACTACTTTTTTTGCACCTTTGGCTGGTTTTTTAGCTTCAATATCTTTTTTTGGCATACACGTTACTCCTTGCGAATTAGTTGTTGGTACTTATTAAGAAGTTCTGCAGCTTTTTGAGAATCGCCTGACTCCTCGGCTTTACGAATCTCTGCTGTCAGTTCATTTTTTACTTTGTTTTGACCGGTTTTTAGAATTCGCCGCGCTAATGCCATTGATTCTGCTGTCAGTGCAGCAGGGCTAAAGTCTTTATACTTTTCTTCAGCGGTTAATAGAAGTATTTTTACATAATCCTCATCAAGGTGCAAGTCTTCAGCCTGTGATTCAGTCAGTCTCGACTCGAATCCAATCTGTACCAGTGCGCTGTAGAGTTTTTTACGTCTATCTGAACTAAAAAGTAGCTCGTCCAACTGACGCAAACTCTCCCGAGTGTCCACGTAGGCACAAGCGAGTGCCAGATAATCATCCTCGTAGACGGTTGCATCGGGTGATACAGGCTCAACGGCAAAGGGTTTAAATTTTTGAGGCGTAACTTTTTGTTGTGACAACTTTGCACTAAGTGCAGAAACCGAAACCTCTAGCTCTTTTGAGAGCTGCGTGATGTGATACTCTCGCTCTACCGGATCTTTGATTTTTTTAATCACTTCGAGGGCTTTTGAAGAAAGCTGCTTTTTACCTTCAGCAGTATTTTTATCATACTCACCGCTGTATCGTGCAAGCATCCAACTAACAGCGTCTTTTGACTGCTCGATAACCGTTTGCCACTGCTCTGCCCCTTGCTGGATCAGCTCATCAGGATCTTTAATATCACCAGGCATTGATATAATCGTTAGATCTACGCCGACCTCCTGGGCGATTCCAATTGCTCTCTCGGTTGCCTTCAGCCCTGCAGCGTCGCCATCAAACGCTAATCGTACGTTAATGGTGAGCCTACTCAAACTTCTGAGGTGATCTGCCGTCATAGCCGTTCCAGCGCAAGCTACAACATTTTTAACTCCCGCTTGGTGAGAGGCGATAACATCAAGATTGCCCTCTACTAGAACCACAAAATCGGTTTTTCTGATTGCATCCTTGGCATGATGAAAGCCGTATACTTGGCGACCTTTATCGTAGATTAGTGTTTGAGGAGTATTAAAATACTTTGGAGCATTTTTATCGTCTTTGAGAAGTCGCGCGGTAAAGCCGACCACACTGCCCTGGCCGTCAGATAGTGGAATCATAATCCGTCCCCTGAACATGTCAGACCAGCCTGATGCTCGTTTTGTAATTAAACCCGCCTTAGAAAGCTCAGTCTCACTAAAGCCTCTACCTCTTAGAAACTTAAGTAATGAGGTCCCATCCTCAGGAGAGTAGCCAAGCTGCCAGGTTCTGATTGTGTCTGCAGTAAATTTACGATTATCTTTTACATAGGCCAATGCCTCTGTGTTACGGGACAAACATAGATGATAAAACTGTGCTGCCAAGGCGTTGGCCTCAAGCAGCCGCTTTTTGAGTTTTGCAGCAGAGCCATCGCCTTTTTTGTACTGACTCATGTCAACATTAGCTTTGCGTGCCAGAATGTCGAGCGCCTCTACAAAATCAACACCCTCCACCTCCATAATAAAACTAAACATGTCGCCACCTTTATTAGAGGAGAAGTCGTGCCATATCTGTTTTTCTGGACTAACCATAAAGCTAGCCGTCTTCTCGGAGCTAAACGGAGAAAGCGCCTTAAAGTTACGCCCCGCACGGCGCAACTCAACATAGTCACCCACAACCTCTTCAACTGAAAGTCGCCTCTTCACCTCGTCCTTTGCATCCATACCACACAGTATAAATGAACTACTGGTAGAACAATAATCCTTATGAATAATCCTGGGTCACTCTGTATCGAATGTGTACACTCAAGTCCTGGTTTATAAATCAGTTAGACGACTTTACGGACTTTTTCGTGCTCGGGGTCGGAAAGCATCTCAATTATTGCATTTAACACCTCTAGCTGCATGGTAACTTTGTGCTCGAGTGCCCGGGAACCGGTCCACCCTCGCGCAAATAGTCGCATTTGGGTGTTGTTAGACTGAACTGCTTGCACTCTCGAGTACTCTTCTTCAGCCGCAATGCTATATTTTATCTCTTTGTGCATGTCACCACTCAGGATTGACGGCGGCATACCACGGCTAATCAGCATCTCTCGCGCCGCCTCTACTTGAACATCCGGAGCGGCATTACCAGACTCAATAAAACGTGGGTCTTCATCTTCAAGCGGAATGCGATATCGGAGCACCGCCACCTTAGGTGGCTTTGTATAGTTGTCTGGCACTTCTATCGCAACAAGATTGGCAACAGAAACACGCTTATAAAGTGCGTTCTCCTTACGGGTTCTGTCCGCAATCTTATGCTCTGGGTCAACAAAATACAACCTAGTTACGCCAGGCAGAGTTTTATCCAAATAGTAGTAGTGCGGATGATTAGATTTCTTCTCTTTACTGCCCGCAGTTTTTATTCTTCGGTACATGTGCCCGCCCTCATAGCGCTCAGATATTCGTCTGATTTTATGAACAAACTCTTCTGGGAGCAGTCTCTCCAGAAGTTTTGCTGATTCTGGCCCAGAATACTCGTGAACTGACGGCGGATACATGGTCGAATGTCCATCGATCACCTCATCGTACAGCGCACCTACGCGCTCAGGAAGCTTGACCTCCGGGATCGGTAATGGAAACACCTGGGTAACCCCGTCACCCTGATCCGCATGAATTTTCTTTTCTTGTGGTTGGACGGGTGTTACTTGTCTGTCTGTAGCCTTCTCTGGATCTTCTAAAGTAATCACACCTGTTGGAAAATCATACTCTTCTCCGTCAACCGAAATACTGCCTCCGATATCTGCACTACGAATTGAGGCCCCGCCTACTCTCCGCACACCAACCTCGATGGCTTCAAAATAATCCTCAAATGAAACTTCTGCCGCCTTTGGCGCCTGTTCGAGGGCAGCAAAATGTTCTTCAAAAGATACTTCGACGCGGGCTTGTTTAGTCATACTATGATTATATAACTTATGCTAACAGTTGTCAATAATTATTACCGGCACTTATCCCTTGGCAGTAGGTAAACAGGGGTGTACACTGTAAGTATGAAGTACACCATTCGAGACTTACAAGCTGATTTCCCTAATGATGATGCTTGTCTGGAATGGTTAAAAGATTATCTCTACCCTGATGGTATCTACTGCCCCATAGATCAAAAGATTACGCCCCACCATCGAATGAAGACCCGTAAATCATACTCTTGTGAACTTTGTGGCCATCATATCCATCCAACAGCCGACACCATCTTCCATAAGTCCACCACACCCCTCACACTCTGGTTCTATGCAATATACCTTATGGCCAGCACACGAGCAGGTATCTCAGCCAAACAGCTAGAACGTGAGTTAGGAGTAACATATAAGACTGCTTGGCGAATGTTCCACCAAATCAGGAAGATGATGGCAGACAATGAAGATGATAGCCTAATTGGTGAGGTTGAAGTAGACGAAACCTACATGCACCCCGATCCCATGAAGAATAATCGTATTAAACCAAAGCTACCCGGTAAACGCTACTATGACAGTGAGGTTATCTTTGGCATGGTAGAGCGTGGCGGACGAGCTAAAGTCAGACATGTGAAAAGTAACGGAAGCCGTGTACTCATGCCAGAACTACTAAAAGGCATTGCACCAGCCAGTACCGTCTATAGCGACGAAGCACGAGTCTATGGGAAACTAGCCGTCTGGGGATTCACCCACGCTGCCGTTAACCACAGCAAGCAGCAATATGTTGCTGGGCACATTCATACCCAAAACGTCGAAAATCTATGGTCGAATATGAAGCGGGGTATCCGCGGAGTCTACCGCCACGTTGACGCCAAATACCTGCAAGCCTATGCCAACGAGTACGCCTTTCGTTACTCACATCGCAACAGTACATCGATGTTTTGGGCAATACTTGACCGGGTTGAGAAGACTAAACTGGTAGGCAACTAAATAGCACCCCGAAGTTCTATACTTTTCTTTTCTCTAACAGATTATTCATAATATTCTTTTTCTTCTCTCTTTTATATATACTATATAGTGAATAATAACTCGTGGTGGGATACATGGATAACCAATGCCTACTACATCTCCTACTAAACACAACTCTCTCAATCCTAAACAAATCCATATACTGAAAATGGCCTATAAATTCCGCTTTCTTAATGCTCCATTACTAGCTGAATACAAAGACCTTAAAAGCAGACATAGCATGTACATGACCTTAGAACTACTAGCTAAACAAGGATACTTATTAAGACGAAGAGACGATACGCCTTTTAACAATAAAGGCATCCGCTATGGCTTAACCTCTAAGGCTTTCAAGGTCTTGAAGGCCGAGAGTGTTACGAGCGAAGCATTGAAGCCACTGTACCGGAACAAGGATGTCTTAGAGGACTTCGTAGATCACCAAGTAGCTGTGTTAAAAGTCTTTTTAGCTATTAGGGATCAAGAGACTTTTCATATGTTTTGCCGTACAGAACTCCATGACTTTGAAGATTTCCCGACACCTAAACCGGATATATTTATGAGACGAAGGAAGCAACTCAAAACTAAACCAAATATGTACTTTATAGAGCTCTGGCATGACCAGCCACTCTTTATTACCAAGAAACGTTTGAAAGCCTTGGTCGCTCACTATGACACAGAGTGGCCTGATTCCGATTATCCAACCTTGCTGTTTGTGTTAGCAAATGAACGAACTGCGAAGAGTTTCCAGAAGTATGCAGACAACCTGCTTGAGGATTTGGGGATGGATGAGGAGATTGAGGTTCAGACATTCACTATTGATAAGTTGCTTGAGTGTGCAGTGAGCCTCACTTAAGTAACTTGTAGGCACTAAAGCTTTAGCTTTAGGGGCTCCTTACTTTTCAACCAGAAAAGTAAGTTTGAGACTAGTTGCCGTAAAGCTTCATTGCTTTACGCACTTCCGCCATAGTTTCGTTAACTGCTTGTCTCGCTTTTTGCGTACCTTCCTCTAATATTTTTGCAACAAGTTCGGGCTGCGCTTCGTACTCTTTTCTGCGTGTACGAATCGGTTCTAGGAAAGTATTCAGAACCCCCGCTAAGTACTGTTTAACTTCAATGTCTCCAACTTTGCCTTGCTTATAGCGATCCTTGAGGCTTTCAATCTTCTTCTTGTCGGCGCCAAATGCATCAAGATATATAAACACTGGGTTACCCTCTACTTTGCCAGGGTCGGTAGCATGTTTGCGATTTGGATCGGTATACATCTTCATAACTTTCTTCTCCACTTCATCGTGGCTATCTGACAGGTAAATGACGTTTCCTAGGCTTTTGCTCATCTTAGCACCGCCATCAGTACCAACTAGTCGTGCCACTCGTCCCGTTAGAATCTCTGGCATGTTAAAAGTATGGCCATAAATTGTGTTAAATCTATTGACCACCTCACGGGTTAACTCAACCATTGGTGCTTGGTCATCCCCGGCAGGCACAAGGTCGGCTTTAAAGCCCAGGATATCTGCGGCTTCGGACAAGGGGTAATTTACGAAACCAACTGGAACGTTTGCGCCAAAACCCTTTTGCTTCATCTCAGCCTTAACGGTCGGGTTACGCTGTAAGCGCGCTAAACTCACTAGGTTCATGAAGTAAACGGTTAGCTCCGCTAATTCTGGGATTTGGGACTGTACAAACAGAACTGATTTCTTTGGGTCTAAACCAACCGCCAAATTATCCAAGGCAACTTGGTAGACACTCTCCCGAACTTTCTCGGGGTTATCGAAGTTGTCGGTGAGGGCTTGCACATCGGCCTCCATGATAAAGGTTTCGTATTCATCTTGGAGCTTCACTCGATTTTCAAGCGTACCAATGTAATGACCGAGGTGTAGTTTACCGGTTGGCCGATCACCGGTTAAAATTCGTTTCTTGCTCATTGTTTTTCTCCTAGTTTATGAGTAAATCCTTGCAGGTAGTCGCAATTTACGGCCTGCCTCTGTTCGCTTACACTAAACGTTAGTTTATTGTTTTTTAGGGCTATCTGTAAGAGTCGCATGAAGAAACCGTGGGTGACTATTAAAATGCTTCGGCCATTATTGTCTAGAATCAAGCTCTGCAACTCTTGAATCCGTGCAATCAATTCCGCACTGCTCTCGTTAGTTTGCCCATGCGCTACTGCTTTGTAAACGGCTTCTCTTACGGCATTCATACCAGCCTCTTGGAACTTTTTCTCCGAGACAAGCTTTTTAGGACTGAAGGCAATCTCCTGTAGACACTTAAGTTCGTGGACTTCGTTAACTCCTAGCTGAGTGGCAAGCAGTTCCGCAGTTTCCCGAGACCTAAGACTAGGGCTATGGTAGATTACATCAATACTGCCTTTATTGAGAAAGCCATGTTCTAGGTGATGTTTAATTTTAGCGGCAGCAAGTTTACCATTTATATGGGGTTGGATTTTATCGGTAGCAAGTGCGTCTAGCTGCCTCAGGCTCAGTGTATCGTAACTATCGTATGGATACTCAAGGTCAGCATGGCGAATAAAAATGAAGCTCATACTAATCCTCCAGTATCCTAGTTATTTTTCTATTATGTGGGTCAAAGCTTACTCGCTCACCAGTCTTAAGATGTTTTGACTTAACACCACCGATTGCGCCACGTCCAAGCTCCCTGGCTCTTTGTGCGCCGTGCGAAACTAGTCCAGCATTTTCAATAACAATGCCATCTGCAACCACAATCAACGGGTCATGGCTCAGATTCATTTGTGATGCCACCAGAATAACCTGTAGACCCTCTTGCTTTGCAGCTTCAATGGCTTGCATAGCAATCTTGGGATCATCGTACTCATCAACGTTTACTATAAACCCATTTTCGATTGCATTCCCCTGAGCCAATAACTTACCCGACATTTCCTTTACTAGTTCATCACTATCGCTTACAAGAGCTAGCTCAATTATGTCTGCTTCTCGTATGACTGGTGGCATTTCAAGCTCTGGGTAGTTTGCAAAGGCTTGCCGGCGTTCACGAATTGTAGTTCTAAAGCTATCGCTGTTAGTAACAAGATGAGGCAACTCCCTTGGATATACCGAAAAGATTGCCTCTGGCTCCATCTCTAAGGTTGCACTTAATTCTAAGAGGGCATTTCTTATCAAGGCATACTCAGCCACGAAGTGATATTTTACTGTCTCTCTAAGAGCCATATACGTTTGCGTGGCAGCCATTGTGTGTCTGAACTCGGCCACTTTATCTTCTCCAAGTCGTTCAGAGACCTCCTGCTCAATTGCTAATCGTTGCTCTTGTTGTTTTGCAAACTCACTGCTATATAAGTGTCTATTCTGGTAAATACTATCTACATAGTCCTTTAGACTTTCTTCATCTTCACTTAGCCGTGGGTGGCGTATCTCAAGCATCTCGCCGCTGCTGTAGTGACCTACTTGAACCCTTCCAACCGACAAAGCATCTTCAGGCGAATGAGTATTTGCTATAGCAAGGTTAGCCTCCGTTATAGCACTCCCGTCTAACCCTTGAGTCAACTTGCTAAACAGATCTTCAGCTCCTTCTGGTGTAACACCAAGTTCTTGCTGTAGGAACGTTTGGAGCCGCTGCGAATAGTAAAACCCAAGCCGAGCAGCTTTGACAAAGTTAACGCATGACTCATTGCGCAGATGTTCTAGCACGTCAAAAGTAAAGTCTAGTAGTTCACCGCTACTTAGTTCTGCTAGCGGAATAGCTGTCATGTCTTTGATATACGCAACTTCTGCTGGCAGTTGATGCTGTTCGTAGTCTGTAAGAAACGTATCTGCCTCACCAGCTAACTTGTCACGAAATTGTAAGTAGGTATCAAAGTAGGCTTCTGCTTTGTCTCCAAATTTCAGACGTAGCTGCTCCAGAGTCGGGTCTTGTAGGTATAGCCCCATCTCAGGATATTCACCTTTTGCTGGGTCATTTTCAACATCTACAAGATACTCATTTACTAGGGTATCACTGTATTCCTGGCTTGTAGCTGGGAAGCCCGCATAAAATGTATGAGCATCTCTTGCAAGACTAAAATAGGGCTTACCGCCAATTAAGTGCATGAATCCGACTGACTCATCTCCTAGAGGATAGCCCATTTCCTTGCGACCTAGCTGAATAGCCCCTGGTACACCATCACGACCCGTAAAGATATAGGCAAAAACACCTATGTCCATCTCTTTCGGTTGTGGCATGATTTCGCTAAAGTTACTATCACTGAATGCGACACGCTCACTACCAAGCTGCGTTTTTTCAGACTGAACTAAGTCTTCTAACTGCTGTTTTACTGCCTGCAGCGTTTCAGCTGGTGTCTCAGCCAGCTCAACATTGTTAATTTCTGCCGTAAGTGTACGTGCCTGCAAAATCTGAAGCTTTCCGTCTTCTATTGCAAACTCTATGTCTTGTGGCACGCCCTTAAAAAGTTCCCTGATAGACCTGGCGTTGCTAGTTAGCTGCGCCAAGTTTTCAACGGTTAGGGGATTACCCGTAAAGCCCTTGGATTGGGTTATGACTCCAGCTTGGTTCATCAGAATAGAGCTACCTTCTTTACGCCCGTCTACCAAGTCTTCACCCAACCCATCTATGTATTGTGCGAGTAGATTATCTCCATTTACATCTGTGTAAAGCACACCTGACTGGTCGGCGGCAACTAGACGCTGGACAACAATCCCCATTTTGACTTGCTCAGGCTTGAAGCCATGCAATGCTAGTGAGTCGGCTACTTCTTGCGATCGACACTGTTCATAGATTGCGGTCATGGCCGAGCTAATATCCTGGGTGTCGTCAAACAGGTAGTGCGTATCAAACACCCCAGCCATACTAACCTCAGCTCCATCTTCACAAGTAGCAGAGCTTCTAACCGCTATCTGCCCACCGAGTTGAACACGAAGACTTTCAAGCTCGTTAACCAATTCAGGCTCTAGAGCTCCTGAGATAAGGTAAAGGTTATGTGCTTCAGCAGTCACGCAAACTCCCTGCGGAACGGGAATGCCATGGTTAGACATAGCCGCCAAGTGTAGCGCTTTTCCTCCTACAGCTTCTCGGTCATTATTAGTAACCGATTCAAATGTCTTTACGAAAGGGTGTTCAGCCACTAAAGGCTCCCCATGTTCGTAAAAGTTAGTTGTTTCGTAATTAGTCATTATCTTTCTCCTTAAAATTAAAAACCTCCCGTTTGGGAGGTAATTGCTTGTTTCTTATTTACAATTTAGTGCGTCAAATAGACTCCCATAAGTAATGAGAGCTCCACCAAGCACCTTGCTGACCAAAATTAGTAATGAGCAGTGACTTACGCATTGTTTTTCCTTAAAGCCTTAAAACGGCCTTCCGATAGCTCTTTAGAGCCACGAGTAACCGTTGCCACACCAACGCCAAGATCCTCAGCTATTTTGTGCTGAGCCTGTCCATCTAAGAGTCGTTTTATGATTTCTAAACGCTGGGAAAGCTCTTTACGCTCATTGGTAGTTGTTATA
>Ga0075163_10010613_pt1 | contig 12046 bp, 7 predicted proteins | sample JI1023141ADNA_FD_71478 | JGI IMG/M metagenome (GOLD analysis project Ga0075163, IMG submission 71478) | Wastewater effluent complex algal communities from Wisconsin, to seasonally profile nutrient transformation and Carbon sequestration -... | ecosystem: Engineered > WWTP > Effluent > Algae...
CCGACCCGGTGGAACCGGACCTCGGCGAAGCCCGGGCGGTTGGCGATCGTGACCGGGCCACCGATCGGCGGCACCCAGGTGTAGTAGAGGCCCGAGCCGTCGGGCGCCCAGGTCACGCCGCCGTACTTGGTGCCGGGGATCGAGCCCGGCAGGTCGCGGTCGGCGTCGACGTCGCGGATGAACATCTCCGACTCGTCGGCGTTGTTCAGCTTCTTGGCGTAGGCGACGTAGCGGCCATCGCGGCTGGGCCACCAGCCGCCCAGGCCGGCCGAGCCGTCGGTGCTCCAGGTGTTGGGATCGAACAGCACCCGCTCGGCGCCGCGCTCACCGGCCTTCCAGTAGACGACGTTCTTCTCCTTGTCGGCGTGCTTGCGGGTCCAGAAGTAGCGGCCCTTGGCGTGGGTCGGGGCGCCGACCGCGTCGAAGTAGAAGACCTCGCGCAGGCGGGCGGCGATCGCGTCGCGACCCGGGTAGGCGGCCAGCGCGGCGCGCGCGGCGTCGTCCTGGGTGGTCATCCACGTCGCGACCTCGGGGGCGGTCTCGTCCTCGAGCCAGCGGTAGGGGTCGGCGACCGCGACGCCGTGGAGCGTGTCGACGACCGCGTCGCGCCGGGTCGCGGGGTACGGCCGCGCGGGCGCGGGTGGCGGTGGCGGGTCGACCTCGGGCTCGGGCGGGACCGGCTGGGCGACCGGCTCGACCGGCTGGGCGGTGGGTCCGGTTTTCGGACAGCACGAGCCGAGCAAGACGGCGGCGGCGGTGGACAGGGCGAGCGAGCGCATGCCCGACGGTAGCACCGGCGCCGGTCAGCGGGCGCGGCGGTAGGCGGCCGGGGTCTGGCCAGTCCAGCGCCGGAACGCCCGGGTGAAGTTGGCCAGCTCGGTGTAGCCGACCGCGGCCGCGATCTCGCCCAGCCCGAGCGCGCGATCGTCGAGCAAGAGCAGGGCGCGTTGCCGGCGGACGTCGTCGACGATCGCGGTGAAGCTGGTGGCGCGGGCCGCCAGCTTGCGCTTGAGGGTCCGACTCGACATCCGCAGCTCGCGGGCGATCGCCGGCAGGGTCGCGCCGCGCTCGAGGCGCGCGGTGACCGCGGCCCGGACCCGCTGCGGCAGGCCGGCGTCGACGATCGCGGCCAGCTCACGCTCGCACTGCGCCCGGGCCAGGGCCAGGGCCGCCGGATCGGCGGTCGCGATCGGCAGGTCGAGGAGGGCGGCGGCGAAGGTCAGGCGGTGGGCCGGGCGGTCGAAGCGCACCAGGCCGGCCACCGCCGGCACGCCGGCGACGAAGGCCGGGGCCGCGAACGCGCACTCGGCGGCGCCGGCCAGCGGGGTCCGGGTCAGGTCGCGCCCGAGCTGCCACAGGCCGACGATCAGCGCGAGGATCGCGAACTCGCGCAGCGCGCCGAGCGGCGCCCGCTCCTCGATCACCAGGGCGGCGCGGCCGCGCGCGCGATCGACCTCGAGGTGCAGGCCGAGGGCGGTCGTGCGGGTGCTGGCGAAGCGGACCGCCAGGGCGAGGGCGTCGCCGACGGTGGCCGCGGTCATCGCCGCGAACCCGAGGAAGCCGTGGGTCGACAGCCGCATCTGCCAGCCGGCGTACAGCGCCAGCGCCGGCTCGCGGGTCAGGCGGTGAGCGCGCTCGACCAGCGCCGCGCACACCTCGATCGGCACCCGGGTCGCGGGATCGTCGAGGGTGGCCACGGTCAGCGGCAGGCCGCGGGTCAGGGCCGCGGCCGGGACCTGCCAGCGCGCGCACAGCGCGATCACCTCGCGGACGTAGGGGCCGGGGATATCCGAGGGCGAGCCGCGCACCGTGGCCCCAAATGATAACCGGTCGGCACGCCCGGACCTAACCACCGTCGCGCCGGCGGTCCACCCTGGGGCCATGATCCCTCGCCGCGACGTCGACTTCGCCTTCGAGCCCGCCGCCGTGCCGCGCGACTGGGTCGATGGCTGTCCCTACGCCACCACGCTCCTCGCCGCGCTGTCGATGCTGTTCCCCGAGGGCGAACGGTTCTTCGTCGACTCGGTCAAGCGACAGCGCGCGCGGGTCGACGATCCCGCCCTGGCGCAGGCGATCGCCGGCTTCATCGGCCAGGAGGCCATGCATGGCCGCGAGCACCGCGCGTTCAACCAGGTGCTGCGCGACCACGGCTATCCCCAGGTCGACGCGGTCGACCGCGGGCTGCGTCGGCTACTCGACGTCGGCCGCCGCTATCTGCCGGCGCGGTCGCAGCTCGCGGTGACCTGCGCCCTCGAGCACTTCACGGCGATCCTGGCCGAGCATCTGCTCGCCGATCCGCGCCAGCAGGCCGACCTCGACCCCAGCGTGCGGGCCCTGTGGTGCTGGCATGCCCTCGAGGAGAGCGAGCATCGCGCGGTCGCCTTCGACGTCTACCGCGCGGTCGGCGGCGGCTACCTGCGCCGGGTCACGACCATGCTCTACACCACCGCGATCTTCTTCGCGGTGCTGGGCGCGCTCCACGCTCGGTTGCTGGCGGCGCGCGGCGTCCTGCACACGCCGTGGCGGTGGCGCCGCGGGTTCCGCAAGCTGTGGCTGTGGCCGGGCTACTTCACCCGCCTGGTGCCGGCCTACCTGGCGTACTTCCGCCCCGGCTTCCATCCGAGCGAGCGCGCGGTCGATGACCTCCTGGCCGCGACGCGTGACGCGCTGTTCGGGACGACGGGGACGCTGGTGGACCGGGCCGCGGCGTGAGCCGAGGCGGGGGCGGAGGCCGAGACGGAGACCGAGGCCGAGACCGAGACCGAGACCGAGGCCGAGACCGAGACCGAGGCCGAGACCGAGACCGAGGCCGAGACCGAGACGGAGACCGACGCCGAGACCGAGGTCGAGCTGCCGCGGTCAGGCCAGGGCCAGCTCGGCGGCGGCGCGGGCCAGCTCGAAGTGCAGGCGCGGTCGCAGTGCCTTGGCCTCGACGAGGGGCGCGGTCTCGAGGGCGTCCGCCACCGCCGCCGCCTCGACCGCGCCGACCATGAGCAGCGCGCCGCGCAGGCCGTGGGCGGCCCGGCGCACCTCCTCGAGGTTGCCCGCGACTATGGCGGCGTCGAGAGGCTCGGCCAGGGTCGGCTGGTGACTGCGGAAGGTCTCGACGATGGTCCGGGCCAGCTCGGCGCGCCCGCCGACCTTGGCGAGCCGGGCCGCGTGATCGATCGGCGGCCGGAGCTCGCCGCGCGCGACCCGATCGAGGAGCGCGGCCAGGGCCAGGGCGTCGAGGGGCTTGCCCAGGTAGGCGTCCATGCCGGCGCCGGCGGCGGCCAGCTCGGCGTGGCGGTGGGCCGACAGCGCGACGATCGGCAGGCGCGGCGCGCCGCGGGCGTGATGATCGGCGCGGATCTGCTGCGTGGCCTCGACGCCGGACATGCGGGGCATCTCGATGTCCATGAGGACCACGTCGAAGCGCTCGCGGGCGACCGCGGCGACCGCGGCCTGACCGTCGCCGACCACCGTGACCTGATGGCCAGCGCGCTCGAGCATGGCGACGCAGATCGCGGCGTTGGTCGGATGGTCCTCGGCGACCAGGACCCGCAGGCCATCGCCGGTCGGCGCCAGGATCAAGGCCGGGGTCGAGCCGGGATCGATCGCGCGCAGGCGCTCGCTGATGCGGCCGGTGGTCCGCGGCAACGGCAGCCGCACCGTGACGACCGTGCCGACCCCGACCTCGGAGCGCAGCGCGATCGTGCCGCCCAGGCGGGTCACCAGCTCGCGGGTGATCGCCAGGCCCAGGCCGACGCCCTCGCGGACCTCGCTGCTGGTGCCCTGGACGAAGGGCTCGAACACCGAGGTCTGCTGTTCGGGGGCGATGCCGACGCCGGTGTCCGAGACCCGGAACTCGACGTCGGTGCCGGGCCCGGCGCTGACGTTCAAGGTCACGCGGCCGCGCGGCGTGTACTTGACCGCGTTGTAGAGCAGGTTGATGAGGACCTGGCGCAGGCGCAGCGGATCGCCGTGGCGCCCCATCGCCAGGTCGCCCAGGTGGTGCTCGAGGCGCAGCTCCTTCTTGCGCGCCCGCGGCGCGACCATCGCCAGGGCCTGGGCGATCACGTCGCGCAGATCGAAGTCGATCGCGACGATGTTCAGGTGCCAGGACTCCTCGCGGCTGGCGTCGAGGAGGTCGTCGATCAGCTCGAGCAGGTGGCGGGCCGAGGCCCGGGCGCTGGCCAGGTGCTCGTTGCCGGCGGCGGCCAGCTCGGCGGTCGCCAGATCGAGCATGCCGATGACCCCGCCGAGCGGCGTGCGCAGCTCGTGGGTGACCTGGGCCAGGTAGCGCGTCTTGGCGCGGGCCTCGGCGCGGGCCCGCTCGCGATCGCGGATCAGCTCGTCGCGGGTGACGACGTCGGCGGTGACGTCGCGGGTCACGCCGGTGATCGTGCGCGGGGTGCCGGCGGCGTCGCGCTCGGCGACCATCCGGGTGTGCAGGTGGCGCCAGCCGCCCTCGGGCGTGCGCATGCGGTAGGTGGCCTCGGTCTCGCCGGTGGTGCCCAGGGTCGCGGTCGCGGCCGCGAAGAGCCCGGCGATGTCGTCGGGGTGGCCGAGCGGCAGGTACTCGCTCTGCGTGCCCGGCACCGGGCGGCGGCGATCCCAGTCGTGGAGCTCGTACATCAGCTCGGACCAGGTGACCCGGCCGGTCGCCAGCTCGATCGTGAAGGTGCCGGCGTGGGCCAGGCGCTCGGTGACGGTCGCGCTCGGCACCGGGGCGACCGCGCCCTCGGCCCGGCTCGGCCGGGTCACGACCCCGAGCCAGCCGGTCGCGGTCCGTTGCCAGGTCGCGGTCAGCGCGACCTGCTCGCCGTCGAGCCGGCGCCAGCGCCAGGTCGTGGTCAGCGTGGTCGCCGCGCCGCGCACGAGCTGGTAGTCGGCCATCACCGCGTGGTCGACGAACAACAGCTCGGCCAGCCGGCGCCCGATCAGCTCGGCGGCCGGCCCACCCAGGAGCTCGGGCGCGGCCGCGCTGGCCGCCCGCACCACCGCCTCGCGATCGAGCTCGAGCACGAGCACCCCGGCGGCCGCCAGGGCGTCGTCGACCGCACCGCCGATCACGCGGGCTCCGCGGCGGTGCGGCGCACCGCGGCCACGCCGTAGCCGAGCAGCACGGTCGCCAGGCTGAGCAAGGTCACCGCGACCACGCCGTTGATCCACGGCGTCGAACCCAGCGCCGCGGTGAACAGCGGCCGGGCCTGGAGCACCAGCGAGGTCACGGTCACCGCGAGGATCAGGCCCATCGGCACCAGCGTGAACCACGGCACCTGGCCGCGCCGCCCGCCGCCGCCGCGGTACAGCCACACCGAGATCGCCAGGAGCGACAGTGACGCCAGGAGCTGATTCGAGGTGCCAAACAGGGTCCAGAACATCTGGAAGCTGCCGCGCTTGCCGATGGTCAAGAACAAGAGCGGCACCGCGCAGGTGACCGCGGTGGCGAGGAGCGCGGCCACCCGGCCCTCGGCGCCGAACAGCTCCTGCAGCACGTAGCGACCGAGGCGGGTCGCCGAGTCGAGGGTGTCGAAGATGAAGGTCGACAGCGCCATCGCGCCGAAGGTGGTCGCGACCAGGCGGTGCTCGGGGCTGTCGCCGATGAGGAGCGTGATGAACCGGCCCAGGCCCTCGGAGTAGATCTTGGTCGGCCCTCCGGTCGGCTTGCCGTCGATGATCATGATGGTGGCCAGGGCGATCAGCGCCACGAAGGCCTCGAGCAGCATCGCGCCGTAGCCGATCGTGTGGCAGTGGCCCTCGCGATCGATCTGCTTGGACGTCGTGCCCGAGCACACCAGGCCGTGGAAGCCCGAGCACGCGCCGCACGCGATCGTCACGAACAGGAGCGGGAACATCGCGCCGGTGCCGAACCAGGTCGCGGTCGGGCTGACCGCCGGCTGCGCGATCGTGAAGCCGCCGAGGAACACCCCGATCACGCCGATCAGGAGCGCGCCGTACAAGACGAAGCCGCCGAGGTAGCCGCGCGGCTGCATGAGCAGCCACATCGGCGTCACCGACGCGATCGCGCAGTACGCGATGATGAGGATCACCCAGGTCCGCCACGACAGCACGAGCCAGGTCGAGTGCTGGGTCCCGAACCACACCACCGCCAGGGTCGCGGGGACGAAGATCACGGTCAGGAGCCACAGCGGCGGGCGCCAGCGGCGATCGATCACGCCCATGACCAGCGCCAGCCCGAGGTACAGGACCGCGGCCAGGGCGACCGCGCCGCCCTGGTTGAAGCGGAAGTCGAGGCCGGCGGCGTCGGCGTCGCCGGTGGCGAAGGTGCCGGCGGTGATGTCGATGAAGGCCACCAGCACGTAGACCAAGGCGAGCCAGATGAACGCCAGGATCGCGACCCAGGCCCGGCGGCCGAGGTGGCGCTTGACCACCTCGGCGATCGACCGCGCGTCGTGGCGCACCGAGGCCACCAGCGTCGAGGCGTCGTGGACCGCGCCGATGAAGATCACGCCCAGGCCGATCCACAGGAGCGCCGGCAGCCAGCCGAACTGCTGGCAGGCCAGGATCGGTCCGACGATCGGCCCGGCCGCGGCGATCGCCGAGAAGTGCTGGCCGAAGAGGTAGAACGGCTTGGTCGGCACGAAGTCGACGCCGTCGTTCTTGCGGTGGGCCGGGGTGACCGCGGCGTCGTCGAGGCGGAACTGCGCGGCGACGTACCGGCCGTAGAACCGGTAGCCGAGCGCGAGCACGGTTATCACCACCGCGGCGAGCGCGGGCAGTCCCATGAGCGTAGGTCACAGCGCGGCCCGGGCGCTGTCAACCCCGGGTGCGGCGCTTGTGGCGTTGACATCGTCGGTCGTCGCGGGAAGGATGCGCCGGCCATGACCGACGACGACGACTTCGCTGCGCTGTTCGCCCAGACCGCCCAGGGCCAGGTCAAGCTCGGGTCCGCGGTCAAGCGGCCCAAGCCCGGCGACCAGGTCACCGGGGTCATCACCTCGATCGGCAAGGACGCGCTGTTCGTCGACCTCGGCGGCAAGGCCGAGGGCGTGCTCGACCGCGAGCAGGTCATGGCCGACGACGGCTCGATCCGGCTGAAGGTCGGCGACAAGGTCGAGGCCCGGGTCGCCGGCGAGCGCGGCGGCGCCCTGGTGCTGCGCGTGCGGATGGCCCGCGGCTCCGAGGCCAAGGCCGAGCTGGTGCAGGCCCAGGAGCTCGGCATCCCGGTCGAGGGCAAGGTCAACGGCGTGATCAAGGGCGGCCTCGACGTCGACGTCGCCGGCGTCCGCGGCTTCTGCCCGGCGTCGCAGGTCGACGCCAAGTTCGTCGCCGACCAGAGCATCTTCGTCGGCCAGCGCCTGCAGTTCCGCGTGACGCAGTACGAGCGCGGCAACCTGGTCTTGTCGCGCCGCGCGCTCCTCGAGGAGGAGAACGCCAAGAAGGCCGAGGCCCTGAAGGGCAAGCTCGAGGTCGGCGCGGTCCTGCGCGGCCGGGTCACCGGCTTCAAGCCGTTCGGCGCCTTCGTCGACCTGGGCGGCCTCGAGGGCATGCTCCACGTCAGCGAGCTCGGCCACAGCCGGGTCGAGAAGCCCGAGGACGTCCTGGCCCTGGGCCAGGAGCTCGACGTCCAGGTCAAGTCGATCGAGCCCGCCACCGACGGCAAGCGCCCGCGCATCGCGCTGTCGATCAAGGCGCTCATGGACGATCCGTGGGGCCAGGCCGCCAAGTCCTTGACCACCGGCGCCACCGTGACCGGCACCGTCACCCGCCTCCAGCCCTTCGGCGCCTTCGTCGAGGTCCTGCCGACCATCGAGGGCCTGGTCCACGTCAGCGAGCTGGGCGCCGGCCGCCGCATCAACCACCCCAAGGAGGTGGTCGCGGTCGGTCAGACCGTCGAGGTCATCATCCTCGGCATCGACGCCGACAAGCGTCGGATCTCGCTGTCGATGGCGGCCGCGGCCAAGCAGACCGAGGCCAATGAGCTGGCCGAGGCCCGCGCGATGGTCAAGCCGGCGCCGGCCAAGCTCGGCACCCTGGCCGATCTGTTCAACAAGAAGAAGTGAGCGCGCCGGTCGTCGCCGCGTACGCGCCGCCCCTGGTCGAGGGCCGGCTGGTCCGTCGCTACCAGCGGTTCTTCGCCGACGTCGAGCTGGGCGGCGGCGGCGGCGTGGTGGTCGCGCACTGCCCCAACCCCGGGTCGATGGCGACCTGTCTGGTCGAGGGCGGCCGGGTCTGGGTCCAGCGCAAGGCCGGCGGCGGCAAGCTCGACTGGGGCTGGGAGCTGGCGGAGATCGACGGCGCGCTGGTCAGCGTCAACCCGACGCGGTCGAACGGCCTGGTCGCGATGGCGCTCGAGGCCGGGGCCATCCCCGAGCTGGCCGGGTATCCCAAGGTCCGGCGCGAGGCCGAGGCCGGCGAGTCGCGCCTCGACTTCCTGTTGATCAAGGGCGCCAAGGTCAAGGAGCGGTGCTTCGTCGAGGTCAAGACCGTGACCATGGCGACCGAGCGACCCGAGCTGGCGCAGTTCCCCGACTCGGTCACCGAGCGCGGCGTCCGCCACCTCGAGGAGCTGCGCGCGCTGCGCAAGCAGGGCTACCGCGCCGTGCTCCTGTTCGTCGTCGCCCGCGGCGGATGTACGCGCATGCGCCCGGCCGACGCCATCGATCCTACCTATGGCGCCGCGCTGCGGGCCGCCGCGAGCGCCGGCGTCGAGCTCCTCGCGTACCAGGCCGTGCCGTCCGTGCGCGGCCTGACGTGGGGGGCGAAGGTGACGGTGGAGCTGGCGAAGGCGAAGTAGGACGGGCGGCGTTTTGGCTTGCCACTGCGGCGAACCATTGGAACACGGTCAGGTAGTCCTCGGTCGGCGCGCGGAGTTCGGGCGCGAGGTGGAGAAGATCACCGCTTGTGCCGTCGGCCTGGGCGCGGAGCGCCTCGTAGAGCGGCTGGGCGCGCTCCTCGAGGCCGAGGTCGCGGAGGAGCTCAGCGGCCTCGCGGGCGTGGCCGTGGAACACCACCAGGCCCCACAACCCGGACTGCTGCCAGGGCCAGTCGTCGCGGTCGAGGCGAGTCAGGCATTGCTCCATGCGTTCTCGCGTCGCCGACCAGGTTGATCCGTTGCGATGTAGCGTGACCTCCAGCGCGAGTGAGATGTCGAGGGGCTCTGTGGCGTGCAGGGCGTACCTAGCGGCCTGAGAGTGACGACTGCCGGCGAAGCGGGCGAGCGCGTTCGCGCGAAGATCCGTCGGCACGAGGCGAAGGCAGTCATCGACGTCCACTTCGGTGGAGGCATCGTCGAACGCAAAGACCTCCCCATGTCGCACCGCCCGCGTGAGCGGTTCGGGCCAGACATCGTGCGGAGGTGGTGTGATGCGACTCCAATCGCCACCCTTGGCGATCTCCTTCGCGACGAAGGTCTTCCACGAGAGGCTCGCCTCCGGCGACCCGACGATCGCATCCGCACACTCCCGCGCCGTCAGGCCCTCCGGCGGCTCGATATGCCGCTCGATCGTCTCGTGGATCCGCTGGAGCTCCGCCACCCGATCGACCTGCTCCTTCAGATCGCGATCCTCGCCGTCGAGCTCGAGGCCGCGCCAGACCACCCCGGGCTCGCCCGCCTGCATCATCATCGCCACCGCGCGCCGCTCGAGGCGCCGCCGCATCCCGACATCGTCGGCGACGGCCGCGAAGGCCAGGAGCTTGGCCGGATCTTCGGCCGCCAGTGCGCCCTCGGTCAGCGCCAGGAGCGCGGCGGCGCGGCGCGCGACCTCGTCCTGGCCGTACAGCTCTTGCACCGACCGCGCCAGCCACAGGAGCTTGCGCCGCAGGCGCCGGCTCGCGCGCATCATGTACCAAAGGCCGAAGAACCGCTCGGCGATCTGGAACCCGAGCTTGCGGCTCGCGTGAGGGACCTTGGCGATCACCCCCTGACGGGTCAGCCGGGTGAGCTGCGCCGACACCAAGGTCACGTCGAGGCGCAGCTTGTCGGCGCACTCGCTGGCGGTCATCGGGTGCCAGTGCAGGGCGACCGCGTCGAAGATCTGCTGGGCCTGGGTCGGCAGGTCCTCGAAGCGCGCCTTGTAGTACGGCGTGACCTGATCGAGCATGCGCTCGAGGTCGCGCTCGGCGCTGGCGCTGGCGCCGTCGGCCAGGACGCCGTGGAGGAGCTGCAAGGTCCGCGGGGTCCCGCCCGACAGGAGCAGGAGCGCGCGCAGGCGCCCGGGTTGCTCGTCGAGGGCCCGGACCACCGCCGGCGTGCCCAGGGACTCGGCCAGGTGGCGCAGCACGCGCCGGGCCTCGTCGTCGTCGAGGCCGGCCAGCTCGTGGACGTTGAAGAAGTCGTAGAAGGCCTGGCCGTACTCGAAGGTCTCGGGCACGGCCGCCGAGCTGGCGCCGATCACCACCAGGCCGGTCTCGCCCGACAGGACCTTGCGCAGCGCCCACTGATCGGCCGCGAGACGACTGAAGATCAGATCGAGGTTGTCGAGGAGGAGCACCGCGAGCTGGCCGTGGTCGCGGGTGTAGCCGGTGAGGTGGGCCAGGGCCTGGGTCGCGCGCTCGTCGTCGTCCGTCAGGTCGTCGAGCTCGGCGATCACCGCGTCGAGGGCGCGGGCCTCGGCCGCGGCGCCGCGGCGCTCGAGGGCGTCGACCAGGGCGTCGAGGCAGTTGAGCCAGAAGTCCGACAGCCGCGCCAGGTTGTACTGCTCCTCGGGGAAGCGGAGCGCGATCGCTCGTCCGGCCAGCGCCGGGTCGTCGTCGATGGCGAAGGCCAGGCGCAACAGGAGCGTGGTCTTGCCGGTGCCGCGCGCGCCGACCAGCAGGTGGTGCTGTCCGCCGCCGCGCCGCAGGTCGTCGACCAGCGCGTCGAGGAGCGGGCGCCGGGCGATGAACCCGGCGAGCAGCTCGTCCTTGCGCAGGAGGTGCGGGTTGTAGAGCGTGGTCGGGCGCGTGGGGGTCATACGAAGTTCCGGAGCCAGTAGCGGCGCAAGAGCGCCGAGCGAAACCGCAGGCGATCGCCGTGGCGGATCAGGTAGCCGTCGTGGGTCAGCGCCTCCTCGAGCCAGGTCCGCGCGCGGGCGCGCTCGGCCTCGACGACGCCGGCCTCGGCCAAGAGCTGGCCGAGGTGATCGCGGGGAAAGCCGGCGGGATCCCGCGCGCAGGCGATCAAGATCGCCCGGGCGTGGTCGTCGTGGGGCGCGCCCAGCGACGAGGTCAGGCGCTCGTCCCAGGTGTTGAAGTACGTGCGCTTGGCGACGAGCGCCTCGATGGCGGTCTCGACCGTCGACGGCGTGAGGGGCCCCCGGGCGGCGACGCTGAACAGCTCCTGGGCCAGGGCCTGGAGGTGATGCGGGATCGGCCACTCGACGGCCGCGATCACCGCCGCGCGGACCTCGGGCGACAGCGTGACGCCGTAGGCCTGGGCCAGCGCCACCAGGAAGGCGTCGGCGTCGCGGTTCGAGAACGCCCCGATGGTCCAGGCGTTGAGATCGTTGATCGTGTCGGTGCAGCGCAGCCGGCGCGCGACGTTGTCGAGCCCGATCGAACCGCACACGACGAAGCGGAGCGGCGCGCCGGCGTCATTCGAGCGGTTGCGCAGCGCGCGGAACCACGCCAGGAACGCCCGGGCGCGCTCGCCGCTGGTGTCGAGCTCGGCTAGGGCCTGGACGACGTTGGGCAGCTCATCGAGGAGCACGATCCAGCGGCGTCCGGCCGCGAGGAGCGGGTCGAAGGCCTGATCGGCCGCGCGCTGCCAGGGGATCGGCAGGTGCTCGACCTCGGCGCCGCCGACCGGCGTGTCGACCTTGGTCAGCCGCGAACTGCGCGCCGCGCGCCACTGCGCCCACCAGCCGGGCCGCACCCGGCGACCCGCGGGGGTCTGGTAGAGCGCCTCGAGCACGGCGCGGACGAAGGTGGCCTCGGTGTCCGGGCCGGGCCGGACGTCTTGGACGTCGGCGTAGACGATGTCGGCCCCGTCGGTCCGCGGGCGGTCCCGGTAGGCCTTGAGGAGCGAGCTCTTGCCGACCCGCCGCGGGGCCAGGAGCAGCACGTGATCCTGGGCCAGGCGGCTGTCGAGCTCCGCCAGCTCACCCAAGCGACCGAAAAA
>Ga0075163_10010615_pt1 | contig 12045 bp, 10 predicted proteins | sample JI1023141ADNA_FD_71478 | JGI IMG/M metagenome (GOLD analysis project Ga0075163, IMG submission 71478) | Wastewater effluent complex algal communities from Wisconsin, to seasonally profile nutrient transformation and Carbon sequestration -... | ecosystem: Engineered > WWTP > Effluent > Algae...
CCATCTGGCGGCCCACGGGCAGCATGACAACGGCGGCGAGCAGGGCGGCCAGGCCGGTGGTGACCGTGGCGGGCAGCGCATCGGGTGTGCCCAGGCCACCACGCAGAATCCCCAACAAAACCGAGGCTTTGGCAAAAGCGGTGGCCGTCACGGCCAGCAGAGGCAGAGCGCTGCCGAGCACCAGCCAGAGCAGGTAGGGCGATTGGTCGCTCATGGCGGATCCCGGGTGAGGTCGGCCACCAGCCGCACGCCATCCCGGCCGCTGCCGAGGAGCAGGCGGCGGCCGTCCACCTCCACCAGCCAGAGGGCCTGGCCCGCCTCCAGGCGGCGCACGGCGCGGATGTGCAGGAGCTCGGGCCCCGTCTCGCGGCCAAACCGGAAGCGCAGCCACCACGCCAGCGCCCCAAAAGCGGCCAGCAGCAGCAGCACCCAGGTCAGGCTGGCCCACATGGCCGTCTCAGCCGGCGTAGAGGGCGGGATCGAGGTCGGGGAAGATGCGCCACTGGTCTTCGCGGGCGGCGAGCCAGTCGGCGTCGATGGTGCCGGCGGTCACGGCGTCGTAGAGCTCGTGGAAGGCCGCCAGGTGGTCGCGGGTGCGCTTGAGGGCGTACTCCACCGTGGTGCCGGTTTGCAGGATGAAGGCCCAATCGCTCGCCTGGGCCAGCAGCAGCTCGCGGGCGGCCTGGGCGAGGGCACGGCGCTGCAGCCCCTCGGCGGCCGGGAAGGTGGTGGCCAGGTGCTCCATCCGCCGGGCGGCCTCGTGCAAGTGCCGGTAAATCCAGTCGTTATTCTCGTTGCACCAGAACGCGGTGTAGCCGCCGCCGCCCCAGCTCGAGAGGCCGGGCCGGCTCTCCTGGTTCTCCGGCTGGGCCTCCAGGTAGCGCAGCGGCGTCGTGAGGGCGATCTCGCTCTGGTCGGCGTGGATGTGGCGGGCGAGGGCCTCGAGGAACATGGGCCCCTCGTACCACCAGTGGCCAAACAGCTCGGCGTCGTAGGGGCTCACCACCACCGGCGGGCGGTCCATGTGGCCGGCCAGCCAGCGGATCTGCGCCTGCCGATTGAACATGAAGTTGGCAGCGTGTTCGTCGGCCCGCTGGCGCGCAACTTCTGGATTGTACAGCTCTTTTTGGTCGGTCTTGCCGGTGATGCGGTGGTACTTCAGGCCCGTGTTGATGCGGATGCCGTCGGGGTGGATGTAGGGCCCGATGTCCTCCAGATCGAGGTCCCAGCCGATGTCGCGGTAGTACTCGCGGTAGTTCAAGTCGCCGGGGTAGCCATCCTCGGCCGACCAGACCTGGCGGCTGCTCTCGGGATCGCGGGCGAAGGCGGCCACGCCGGTGCCGGGGCACAGGATGGGCGCGTAGACGCCGTACACGGGCGGTGAGTCCGCGTGCAGGATGCCGTGGCTGTCCACGAAGAAGTACTGCAGGCCCGACTCGGCCAAGAGCGCGTCCACGCCGGGCAGGTAGCCGCACTCCGCCAGCCAGATGCCGCGGGGCCGCTGGCCGAAGAAGCGCTCGTGCTCGCGGCAGGCCAGCTCGATCTGGGCCTTCATCGCGCCGCGGTTGCCCGCCATCAGCGGCAGGAAGCCGTGGGTGGCGGTGCAGGTGATGATCTCGAGGTGGCCGGCCTCCATCAGGCGGCGGTACTCGCCCACCACGTCGCCGTTGATGGCGGTGTAGAGGGCCGCCAGGTCGCGGAAACGCTGCTGGTAGAACCGCGCCACCTGCGCCGCCTCGGTGCCCTCGGTGCGCAGCACTTCTTTGGCGGCCAGCTCATTGAGCGTGTCGAGGTGGTGCTGGTAGCGGCGGCCCAGCAGCTCATCGCGCAGCATGTTGCACAGCGGCGGCGTCATGCTGGTGGTGAAGCAAAACGGCACGCCATCGCGCTCGAGCCGGCGCCACGCCTCGATGAGGGGCAGGTAGGTCTCGGTGATGGCCTCGTACAGCCACCGCTCCTCCAGGTGGAAGGGGTACTGCGGGTGGCGGATGTAGGGCAGGTGGTGGTGCAGCACCACCGCAACATGGCCGGTGGGCGCGCTGTGGGTCACAGACGACCCTCGCTGGGGATGAGGTGGTTGCTGCCCACGATGCGGTGGGCCTCGCCCGGATCATCGGCGCGCTCGCTGGCGTAGGCCACGATGGCGGCGCTGTCGGCCCGGACGGCCGCCACGGGCGCCGGGGCCATGCGCGCGGCCTCCACCTGGGCCCACTCGCCCTCGGGATCAAACCGCGGACCCAGGGGCCGTCGCTCCGGACGAGCGCCCGCGCGGGTGAAGCGCACGGGCCCGGTGCCGGCCGACCGGCGGGGCATGCGCACCGCGGCTGCGCGTGCCACGTGGTTGAAGCGGTCGGCGGTGCGGAAACCCACCGACGCCACCACCCGCAAGCCGGGCCGATTCAGGGTGATGGTGCGGCTGCCCAGCCAATCTTCCACAAGGAAATCATGGACTTCCGGCGTAGCGTCGTCATCGGGCAGGACATGGATGCGCAGCACCAAATCGCCGCCTTCTTCGCCCCGGGTGCGCCCCACGCCCGCGGCGGTGAGCTCCCAGTAGGTGAAGATCGACTCGGGATCGCGCACCAGCAGGACGATCTGGTCGCGACCGGTGGCCAGCGGCAGCGTCTGGGGCTCGGGCTCCGGGGTGTGGAAGGCGGCGGGCACCTCGGCCACCAGCGCAGGCGGGGGCTCCAGCGTCTCGTAGGCCGCCGCCGCCGCGTCGTAGGCCACCACCGCGGCCTCCAGCGCCTCGGCCAGCACCTCCAGCTCCGTTGCGTCGGCCACCTCCAGAGCGGCCTCTGCCGCGGTCACGGCCTCGGTCAGCTCGATCAGTGCATCATCCAAGGCTGCGAGTGCCACGGCCATCCCTCCCAAGCAATCCGCCCGGTATGTAGGCTTGCGCTTCATCGGGTGTCAACGGCGCCCGCCCCACAGGGTGAAGTTGCCCCGTGCCGAACCCCTGCCCTAGAGTGCGACCTCTTGGAGCGGAGCCGCCCGGAGGCGGACCGTGGGGGTGGTCGATGCGTCGGTGGATCCTGGTGCCCTTGTTGGGGGCGCTCGCCCTGATGGGCTGTGATGACAAAGAGAGTGGCGGGGCCGGCTGCAGCGACGACTCGCAGTGCGCTCGTGGCCAGATTTGCGAGGACGGCGCCTGCGCGGTCTTCGCGTGCAACAGCCTGGGCAATTGCCCCGGCAGCGGCCGCACGTGCCTGTTTGATCTGCGCCAATGCTCCGCCAAGGAGTGCGCCGACCGCGTGGACGGGGTGGATCTGACCTGCCCGCCCGAGCGCGCCATCTGCATCGACTCCGGCAGCTATCGGAAGAGCTGCGTGGCGGGGGCAAGCTGCGAGAGCCCGGCGGACTGCGTTGGGCTGGGCGATGGGTGGAGCTGCTGCGGGGGGGCGTGCGCCCAGAGCTGCCCCGATATGGGCCTGCCCTTTGAGGACATGAGCGTGCCCATGCCCGACCAGGGCGTGCGCGACATGGGCGCCCCCAACCCCGACATGGGGGCCTCGACGGGTGGCCTGTGCAGCCCGTGCCGTGCCGATGGCGACTGCGCGCCCCTGGGCGAGGGCGCCCGCTGCACCCCCCTGGGTGGCGAGGGCTCTTTCTGCGCCAGCGCCTGCCAGCAGCCCGCGGACTGCCCCGCCGGCTACGACTGCGTGGATGGCCTCAATCGGTGCCTCCCAGTGGACCTGCGCTGCGTGGAGTGCCTGCGCACGCCCTGCCCCGCGGGCCAGGCCTGCGACACCATGACCGGGGCCTGCGTCGAGCCCCAGGGCGTCTGCGGGAGCTGCGTGGCTGACGACGGTTGCCGCCAGGGCCTGAGCTGCCAGCCCCTCAGCGGGCGGCAGTACTGCTTCGAGCCCTGCCAGAACGGCACCTGCGCCGACAACACGTTCACCTGCGAAAACGACGTCTGCAAGCCCACCGGCGGCCGCTGCGACGCCTGCGGGGGCCAGTGCGGCGGCAACACGCCCTACTGCATCGAGGCCGAGCGCCGCTGCGGCGGGTGCGGCCCCGGCTCCCCCTGCCCCGAGGGGTTGTCCTGCGACCTGGCCAACTACGCCTGCGTCGAGCGGGATGGCTGCCTGGGCGACATCGACTGCCAGAACTCGCCCGGCACCACGGTCTGCTTCAACGGCCGCTGCGTCGCCTGCCTGCAGGACAGCGACTGCCCGCCGCGCAACGCCTGCAACGCCATGCAGCAGTGCATCTCCGATCCCTGCCGCGGCGTGCTCTGCCAGCGGGGCTCCCAGTGTGATGAAGGCACGGGGCGCTGCTCGCCGGGCTGCAACAATGACGGGGCCTGCGTGGACAACTCGGGCACCGGCCGCGCGATGGCCTGCAACAACGAGACGGGGCAGTGCTACTTCACCAGCGGCGCCTGCGATCTCGGCGAGGGCGACGGGGTCTGTGGCCCCGGCAGCACCTGCGGCCCCAACTTCTTCGATCCCACCTCCGGCGTCTGCGATTGCGCCTACGTGGATCCCATGGCACAGCCGCCCGTGATCCGCGTGCCCTGCCAGGGCATGGCGTTGTGCATCCAGTTCATCCCCGACCAGCCCGGCTTCTGCCTGGGCATGTGAGGCACGGCGTTGGCAGGTCCCCCGGCCACTGATTCCCCGGCCCGGGGTCGGGTCAAGGCGCCCTCCAAGCGGGGCGATCGTCGCCGCCGCGGCGCCGCAGACGCCGTGGTGGTGGATGCCGCCTTCCTGGCCACGCTCCCCACCTTCGCCGGCATGAACCCCGGCCTCCTGCAGGGCCTCGCCAGCCGCGTCCAACACCTCGACCTGGTGCGCGGCGACGACCTCTACCGGGGGCCGGTGCTGGCCGATGACGAAGCCCCCGTTTTTCTTGTCCTTTTTGGCGATGTGGGCATCCACCGCACCGATCGCGACGGCCGCGAGACCACCGTCAACTACCTCTCGGTGGGTGAGGTTTTTGTCCAGAAGCTGTTTGTGCGCGAGGGCACGCGCCAGGTGCGGATCACCACGCTGTGCCCGGTGCGCGCCCTCAAGCTGCGCTACCGCGATCTCAACTATGTGATGGGCCAGGATGCGGCCTTCCGCGACCGCATCTCCGCCGCAGTGCAGAGCGTTTCGGGGCGCCAGAAGGACTACTTCGACGACGAATTCCGCAAGGAAATCGCGACCTTCTTCGTGGCGCAGCGCCTGACCTTCGCCGGCCGCGTCAAGATCAAGCGGATGGACATCTGCATCGAGTGCGACGGCTGCTACGACGCCTGCAAGGACCGCCACGGCACCGACCGCCTGGGCGCCAGCGAGGTGAAGTACGGCGTCACCGAGATCCCGCAGAACTGCCACAACTGCGTGGTGCCCGAGTGTGTGGACAAGTGTAAGTTCGGCCACATCAGCAAGGATCCCCACACCCAGGAGATCATCATCCACGACGACTGCACGGGGTGCACCCTGTGCGCCAAGGGGTGCAGCTTCGGCGCGATCCGCATGCACGCCCTGGCCGATCTGGATGTGAAGAAGTACTTCCCGAACCGCAGCGCTGATGCCAAAGGGCTCAACATCGCGCAGAAGTGCGACAACTGCACCGGCCATGAAGACCAGGCGTGTATCAGCGCTTGCCCCACCGGCGCGCTCTTCCAGGTGGACGGCATCGACCTGCTGCAGCACTGGGAGCAGTTCACCGTGCACGAACGCCCCGGGGTGCAGGCGGTGGTCTCGCCGGCCAACACCACCTCGGCCCGCTCGCGCCGCTTCTGGGGCCTCTTTGTCCTGGTCAACACGCTGCTCATCGCCTGGGAGTGCATCGGCCGGCTGTACTGGCCCTCGCTCACGTTCGGCAATCTCTTTTGGATCATGGGCTTAACCGACGAAGGCCTGGATTTGGCCGACCCGCTCAAGGCCAGCGACCTGTTTGGCCACAGCCTGGGCTGGATCGGCTCGGCGTGCTGCGTGGCCACCCAGGCCTATCGCTTCCGCGGCCGGCTGGGCAGCGCCCAGAGCGCCATGCACTTCCACGCCTGGATCGGCATCCTGGCGGCGGTCTACGGGTTCTTCCACACCGCGTTTGTGCTGCAAAAGGCCGCCGCCGTGGCCGCCTTTGTCACCTTGATGGTGGCGGTGATCACGGGGGTGATCGGTCGCTATGTGGTGTACCTGGTGCCCCGCTCCAGCGCCGGCGGCCAGCTCGCCCTCGACGAAACCATCAATCGAATCAAGGCGTTGCACGCGGAGATCCAGGGCCGCTTCAAGAACCGCGACGACGGGCAGACCATGATGGTGCGGCTGGACGCTCTCACCCGGCAGCCGGTGGCCGAGGCCGCCGCCACCCTGCCCACCGCCGAAGAGGGCCGCGGTCGCCTGCTCTCGGGCCTGTTTCGCCTCATCGGCGAGGACCGCCGCGAGGCGCGGGCGCTGCACAAGATGCAGGCCGATCTGGAGCAGAAGGTGTCGGGGCGGGCCGAAGAGGTGGTGGCCCTGATGCGCGAGAAGGCGCGGCTGGAGCGCTCCACGCGCCGCCACGGCTTCCTCGCCCGGGTGCTCAAGCGCTACCGCGTGGTCCATGTGTGGTCGAGCAACTTCATGTTTGTGGCGCTGGTGGTCCACATCGTGGTCTCGCTGAGCTACACCATGGGCATGTAGCCCGCCGAGGAGGGGTGATGCGCGTTGTGGTGTTGGTGTTGGCCCTCTGGGGCTGCAAGGGCGGCGAAGCGCCCCCCACGAGTGAGCCCGCGGCCGCCGGTGAGGCGCTGCGTGCCCCCATCGCAAGCGTGGCGCCGGCGGTGACCGAGGTGCTGAGCGGTCCGCACACGCAAGCCTTTGTGGCGATTGAGGATTTGGCGGGTTTCAGCGTGGAGCTGGAGCGCATGCTGGCCGCCTTCCCGCCGGCATTTTTGGTGGGCGCGCCGCCCTTCATCGCCGACGCCAGCGCGCGCCGCGCCGCCATCGGCTTTGATCCCACCCGGGCGGAAGGCTGGGCTGAGGTGGGCCTCGACGCCCGAGCGGGCCTCGCGTTGGCCTTCGACGACCGCCTGCCCAACCGACCCTACCTGCTGGCCCGCATCACCGATCCCGTTAAGCTGCGCGCCGCCCTCACCCAGCGCGGTGTGGTGGTGGAGGCCCCCAGCGCCCTGGGCCTGCTGCAGCGCACCGCCGTGAACGGCCACCCCGTCCTGCTCGCCCAGCGGGGCGCCTGGGCGCTCATCCTGCCCGATGCCGAGCCCGAGAAGGATGCGGCGGCCTTCGGCGCGCTGGCCGTGGCCGATGCGCCTCTGCGGGATCTGCCCGAGCTGCGCGACGCCTTCTCCGATGGCATTGCGCCCCTCTGGCTGTCGGCCTGGACGGCGCCGGCCCGCTGGCCCAACCCGGCGCAGAAGCTGGCCGGCGGGGCCGAGCTGGCCTGGTATGCCGAGCGCTTCCCGGCGGCCGCCTACGCCCTGGGTCGGGGTGACGGGGTGCTGCGCATCCTGGCCAACCCGGCTGCACGGGCCAGCCTCGCCAAGCTGTTCACCCCCCGCAGCCAGCCGCCCGCGTTCTCCAAAAACCTCAGTGAAGTCATGGCGATTCGCTTCGACCTCAACTTCGCCCAGCTCTTTGACGGCCTGGCCGAGCTCATCCCGCCCGATGTGGCTGAGCTGCGTAGCAACCTGTCCATGGCGCGCGGCCTGCTGCCCATGGCGTTGGGCGTCAGCCTGGAGGAGCTCGACGCTGCGTTGACCGGCCACGGCATGGTGATGCTCGCCGCACCCAACAGCGGGCGCCCCCCGGCCTCGGCGGCGCTGGCCCTCGGGGTGACCGACGGCCCCAAGACCGACGCCCTGCTCAGCCGCGCGCTCAGTGTGTTGGCCAACCGTATGGGCGAGCCCACCACCGAGGCCAAGGTGGGTGGCCACCCGGCCCAGGTGCTCACCATGGCGCCCTATACCTTCGTGGCCCTGCGGGTGGAAAACATGGTGTGGATCGGGGAGAAGGGCGTGGTGGAAGCCGCCCTCGCCGCCGCCCCGCTGCCCGCGGGCATCGCCGCCCAGGTGGACCGATCCATGGCCGTGGGCCTGCTGATGCACCTCAGCGCCATGCCGCCCAGCGTGAGCCCGGGTGACGACGCCCGCATGGTCTTTGAGGTCAGCCAGCGCTTGTGGTCGCCCTACCTCACCGATGGCTGGATGATCACCAACATCCGCCTGGACGACCGCGGCCTGCGCGTCGGCGAGGGTCCCGGTGGCGCCTCCATGTTGGGCATCGCCGCGGCCATCGGCGTGCCCGCCTTCATCGGCTACCGCGCCGCCGCCATCGCGGCCCCCATGAGCGCACCATGACCCGAGGGCAGACCACATGACACCCGTGGGCCTCTGGCGGGATGAAGACGGCGACATGCACGAGATCCGGCGCCGCCCCTACGGCTACCTGGTGCGGTGCTTCACCGAGGACACCGAGGGCGTGGAGTTCCCGGTGGAGAACGTCCGCTGGCGCAACGACCGGCTGAAGTGGACGCTGGTGCTGATGGACGAGACCCGCCACTACGAGACGGTGCGCATCGAGCTGCACCGCATGGTGGTGCATTGGAAGAGCACCGAGAAGGACCGGGAAGAGGTCTTCACCCGCGTCTCAGGCTGACCTCCGCTCGCAAATCCCCAACGGGTTCAGAGGCTTACGCCGAGCGGTTGCTGAGATGGCGCGAGCGCTGACTCAGAAACACATATTGGAGCAGTTGTCGGGGTTGGCCCGCCAGCGCAGGCAGGCTTCGCCCTCGGTGGCCACCACCGGGTTGCTCCAGCCGCCTTCGCCGTAGGCCCACACGTCGTTGACCGCGCCGCAGTCGGTCTTGCCGCCGAAGGCCAGGGCGTGGCCGCAGGTGGGGGCGAAGACCAGGGTGTGGGCGTTGCGACGCTCGGGGAGGCCGCGCTGGACGTCGGTGAAGTCGGCCGGGAAGTCGCAGAACCCATTGGCGGGCGCGTTGAAGGTGTCCTCAAACTCCAGGTTCGCCCACTCCATGCCCTCGGGATCGAAGGCCCAGGTGTCGTTGCGGTTGCCCAGGTTGGCATCGTCGTGGCCGGCGAACAGCAGATAGCGATCCTGGGTGGTGTCGTGCACCATCTGGCCCCAGAAGCGGCCATCGGGGTGCTCGCCGCGGCGGCCGTCGTGGAGCTGGCTCCAGCGGCCCGACTCCGGGAAAAACGCCATCAAATCGCCGAAGTAGGTGGCATTGTCGAGGAAGGCCGTCTCGTCGCCACCGCCGTGCACCACCATCTGGTCGCGGTCGGTATCGAAGAACGCCGACTGCCACATGCGGGGTGCGGGGCCGCGGCCGCTGATCTCGATCTCGCTCCAGGTGGAGGTGGCGATGTCAAAACGCCACACATCGTCCAGGACCGCCGGGGCGACGGCGTTGCCGGAGCCGTTGCCGCCGTAAACGAGCAGCTGGTTGCGCACGCCATCGTGGACCAGGGTGTGGTTGAAGCGTGCGGGCGGGGCGCCGGTGGCCTCGACCTCGGTCCAGGTGCGCGTTGCAGGGTCGAAACGCCAGAGATCATTGAAGATTTGGTAGGCCCCCGACGCACGGGCGCGGAAGCGGCCGCCAAAAACCCACATGGCCCCGTCGCCAAAAGCGGCAGCGTGGCGCGCGCGGGGTGGGGGCGCGCTCTCGTCGCCCACCAGGTGCTTCCAGTGCCCGCAGCCGGTGTCGTAGTCGTAGTAGATCCAGGTGTCGGCCGAGAAGGTGTAGGCGGGGAAGCCGCAGTTCTCGGGCACCGCGGTGTTGCCGCCAAACAGGATCATCGTGTGGCGCGCGTCGTCGTAGGCCGCTGAGTGCTCATTCAGCCGAGGAGGCTGGTCGTCGTCGCTGGCGTCGCAGGTGGCCAGCACCGGGCCGGCACAGGGATCGGCGCCGCCGCCGACACCGCCCGCACCACCGACACCGCCAACACCGCCGACACCACCCGCGCCGCCAGCACCGCCAGCACCGCCAGCACCACCGGCACCACCGGCACCACCGGCACCACCGGCACCACCGGCACCGCCAGCACCGCCCGCGCCACCGGCACCGCCGGCACCACCTGCACCACCATCCATCTGGGCGCCGCCGGCCCCACCCGCGCCGCCGCCGCCGCCGCCGTCGTCACAGGCCGCCAGCGCCAGCAGCAGCCCCACCATTCCCGCGCGCATGTCTTCCCTCCAGGCGTGTTGTGTCGGCGCGGACTATCGGCGCTTCGCGCTGGCCAGGGCAACGCGTTTTCTTGGACGCTCGCTCTGCTCCGGCCCTCCCGGGCCTCTGCAACCGCTCGCTGCGTCCGAAAAGCCGAGTTGGATCGGGCACTTCCGTTGGGCGTCGCCTGCTCCAAATCGATCTTTTCGGACGGGCTTTCTCGGGTGGTTCTGCGGGGCGGAGTTGAGGGCGGGCCCGATGGCCAAAAAAGCCAAGCTTTTCAGCGATTTCGGTCCGGTCAGCGACCCGGGTTGTAGTCGGCCAGGACGGTGAGGATCTGGTCCTGCAACTGCCAGATGCGCCACGGGCCGCGGACGCCATTGGCCAGGATGCTGAAGACCAGCGAGGAGCCATCGGCCAAATCGAGGTAGCCGCTCAGGCTCACCACCCCGTCGATGGTGCCGGTCTTGGCCCGCACGACCCCGGGCGGCAGCTTGCGCAGGCGGCGCCGCAGGGTGCCATCCACCCCGCCGATGGCGAGCGAGGCCGCAAACTCGGGCAGGGCCGGGCGGTGGGTGTGCATGTAGCGCAGCAGCGTGGCGAACTGGTGGGCGCTGAAGGCGGTGCCGCCAAACAGTCCCGAGCCGTTGGCGTAGGTGAAACCGTCCAACCCCACGTCATCCCTCAGGAATCGCTCCACCACCGCCCGCGCCTGACTGAAGCCGCCGCCCGCGCCCTTCTCAGCCCCGATGGTCCGCAGCAGGTGCTCGGCCATGAAGTTGTTGGAGAGCTTGTTGACGTCGTCCACCAGCTTGCCCAGCGCCGGGGACTCATGGCGGGCCAGCAGGCGCCGCTTCTCGGGGGCGGTGCCGATGCGCACCTTGCCCGTGAACTTGATGCCCGCGTCCTTGAGGGCCTGGGCGAGGGCGAGGCCGGTGAAGAGCGGCGGATTGTCGATGCGGCGGCGCACGGTCAGCCCACGGTGGCCGAGCGGGATGCGGCCGCGCACGATGAGCTGGGTGCGGTCCTTGGCGGGCTTTGCCGTGAGGCTGATGCGCTCCTTGCCCTCGCTCACCGTCACCGCCTCGTTGTCGATGAGCGCGTAGGGGGTGTCGGGGCGTGTGCTGACCACCGCGGGCGCGCCCACCTTGGCGCCGGGCTCGATGCGCACCACGATGCTGTTGAAGTTGAGGCTGGCCGCCCCGGTGGTGGAGCGATAGGACGCGTCATCGTCGGGCTTCTCGTCGTAGCCCGGCGGCAGGTGCTCGGGCCCGAAGTAGCTCTCGTCCACCACGATGTCGCCCTTCACCCGCGTCAGGCCCGCATCCCGCGCCTCATCCACCAGCTTCCACAGGCTCTCTGACACAAAAAACGGGTCCCCCCCACCCACCAAAATCAGGCCGTCGGCGGTGCCCCCATCCAGATCCCGAGTCACGAGGTCGGTGTGGTAGGTGTGGGCCGGCCCCAGCAGGTGCAGCGCGGCGGCCGTGGTCATCAGCTTGGTATTGCTGGCCGGGTGGAGCGCCATGTCGGGCTGGAACGTGTAGAGCGCGCGGCCGGTATCGGCCCGCGCCACATAGATGCTCAGGCGGATGCCGCCCAGGCCTTTGGCCGAAAGCAGGGGATCGATGGCCGCCGCCAGCTCGGCCTCCCCGTCGCCCCGCCGCGCCTCCTCGGGGCCGGCGGGATCGCCAGGTTCTCCAGCGGGCTCCCCACCCTCAACGGGCTCGGGCAGGTCCTCGCCTTCTTGGGCAAACACCGGGTGGAAGGCGGCGAAGAGGAGCAGGAGCGGCAAAGCGAGGGCGTGACGCATGCTGCTTCATAGCCGCAAAGTGCCCGATTTCCAATCTCTTCCCAATTTCCAAGCGCTGCCCATTGGGCTATGAGGGAGCGGTGCGCCGCCTCGCCCGCCTGCTCCTGGTCCTC
>Ga0075163_10010617_pt1 | contig 12044 bp, 11 predicted proteins | sample JI1023141ADNA_FD_71478 | JGI IMG/M metagenome (GOLD analysis project Ga0075163, IMG submission 71478) | Wastewater effluent complex algal communities from Wisconsin, to seasonally profile nutrient transformation and Carbon sequestration -... | ecosystem: Engineered > WWTP > Effluent > Algae...
TGCGCTTCTTCAGGCCGCGCAGGCTGGCCGCCTGGGCCTTGCTGCGGCCCTCGGCCATCGCCTCGGCGAAGTTCGCGAACAGCACGGTGATCCACAGCCAGAGCGTGATGGCCAGGATGAAGCCGGCAGGCGCTTCGCCGTCGCCGGTCAATGCCTGCACGAACAGGGCGGTGGTGATGAGGCTGCCGATGTAGACGACGAACATCACCGGATTGCGCCACTGCACCGAGGGGTCGAGCTTGCGAAAGGCATCGACGATTCCCGGCCGGATCAAGGTCGGGTCGAACAGCGTGAAGGTTTTGCGGGTCATAGCGGACTCACTTCCAAAGCACCAGATGCTCGATCACGGGGCCCAGCGCGAGCGCGGGCACGTAGTTGAGCAGACCGATCAGGAGCACGGTTCCAACGAGCAGCACGACGAACAGCAGGCCATGCGTGGGCATCGTGCCTGCGGTCACCGCGATGCGCTTCTTGGCCGCCAGCGAGCCGGCAATCGCCAGCACCGGCACGATCACGCCGAATCGCCCGAACCACATCGCGATGCCCAGCAGCACGTTGTAGAACGGGGTGTTCGCCGACAGGCCCGCGAAGGCGCTGCCGTTGTTGTTGGCGGCCGAGGTCAGTGCGTAGAGGATTTCCGAGAATCCGTGGGCGCCGGGATTGGCGATGCCGGCGCGCCCGGCGTCGCTCGTCACGGCGATGGCGGTGCCCAGCAGCACAAGCATGGGCGTGACAAGGATGACCACCGAGCTCATCTTCATCTCGTAGGCCTCGATCTTCTTGCCCAGGTATTCCGGCGTGCGGCCGATCATCAGGCCGGCGATGAAGACCGCCAGGATCGCGAACACCAGCATGCCGTACAGACCCGTGCCCACGCCACCGAACACGACCTCGCCCAGCTGCATGTTGACCAGCGGCACCATGCCGCCCAGCGGCGTGTACGAATCGTGCATCGAGTTGACCGCGCCGCAGGACGCCGCCGTGGTGATGGTCGCGAACAGGGCGGACTCGGCGATGCCGAAGCGGGCCTCCTTGCCCTCCATGTTGCCGCCCGGCTGCGCGAGACTGGCCGCCTGGTCGACACCGAGCGCCGCGATCCGCGGGTTGCCCTGCTGCTCGAAGTGCATCGCCGCGATCGCGCCGACGACGAACAGTGCCGTCATGGCGGCGAGGATCGTCCAGCCCTGCCGCGGGTCCGAGACCATGCGTCCGAAGGTGAAGCACAGGGCGGCGGGAATCAGGAAGATCGCCAGCATCTGCACGAAGTTGCTGAGCGGGGTGGGGTTCTCGAACGGATGCGCCGAATTGGCGTTGAAGAACCCGCCCCCGTTGGTGCCCAGCATCTTGATCGCCTCCTGCGAGGCCACCGGACCCATCGCCAGTGTCTGGGTGCCGGTGGTCTTGTCCTGCATCACCGTTTCGCCCTTGGCGTCCTTGACCGCTTGCCCATCGGCGCCCAGCTTGGGTTCCTGATAGCGGACGGTCTCCAGCGTGCTCACTTCCTTGTAGGCGTCGAAGTTCTGGATCACTCCCTGGCTGGTCAGCACGACGGCGATCGCGAGCGACAGCGGCAGCAAGATCCACAGCGTGACGCGGGTCAGGTCCGCCCAGGCGTTGCCGATTCTCTGCGCGCTGTGGCTGGCGAACCCCCGGATCAGCGCGATGACCACGACGATGCCGGTGGCCGCCGACAGAAAGTTCTGCACGTTCAAGCCAAGCATCTGGGTCAGGTAGCCCATCGTCTGTTCACCGCTGTAGCCCTGCCAGTTCGTGTTCGACACGAAACTGATCGCGGTATTGAACGAGGAGTCCGGCGAAACGTTGGCCATGCCCTGCGGATTCAGCGGCAGCCAGAGCTGCAGCCGCTGCAGTGCATAGAGCGCCAGCACGCCCAGGCCATTGAACAGCACGATGGCCAGCGAGTACTTCGACCAGCTCATGCTGACCTGTGGATCGATTCCGCACAGTCGGAACAGGGCGCCCTCGAGCCGGGCGGCCAGACGCAGCTGCCCTTGCATCACGTGCGCGATGTAGCGGCCCAGCGGAATCGCCAGTGCGAGCAGGACGATGCCAAAGACCGCCAGGAGTATCCAGGCATGCGCGGTCATGAGAATTTCTCCGGTTGCAGCAAGGCGGCGACCAGGTAGACGAGCAGGCCCGCCGACACCACCGCACCAGCGACATAGAGCCAGTTCATTCTTCGGCTCCTCCGAGAGCGGCACAGCCCTTGACCATGCCGAACATCAGCAGCCAGAAGGCAGCGATCAGGAACAGATACGCGAGATCCATGAGAAGCACTCCTGCGAACGAGCAATCAAGTCTAGGAATCGGCGCGTCAAGTTGTCGGCAAATTGCCGATGCTGCGTATAAAAATGCTGTCAAGAAGAGGCGGGACGCGTTGCCGTCGGCAACGGCCGCGATAGGGGCGGTGCTTCTCGCACCGTTGGATCTGTTCATCGCGCGGCGCGACGCTCGACCCATGCTTGAGCGGGCCCACATCGGGTCTCGTGACAAGGTGCTTTGACGCACGACTGAAATATCTTTAGGCTGATCAGATACATCAGATTTCGTCACCCAGCCGTGCACCGCCCAACAGGAACCCCGATGACCGATGCTTCCCGCGCGGCGCTGCCGCTGTCCCGATACACCGTGCTCGATCTCACCATCGCGCGGGCCGGCCCGACCGCGGTGCGCCTGCTGGCCGACTGGGGCGCCCGGGTGATCCGGGTCGAACCGCCGCCGCTGAAGGATCGCGGCTCGATCACCGGCCGGCGGCGCGGCCCGGACGAGCAGAACCTGCATCGCAACAAGCAGGGCCTGTGCCTGGACCTGAAGTCGGCCCATGGTGCGAAGGTGCTGCGCCGCCTGATCGAACGCAGCGACGTGGTGGTCGAGAACTTCCGGGCGGAGGTCAAGCAGCGCCTGGGCCTGACCTACGAACAGCTCAAGCAGATCAATCCGCGGATCATCCTGGCCAGCATCTCCGGCTTCGGCCAGGATGGCCCCTACAGCGAACGGCCCGGCGTCGACCAGATCGTGCAGGGCATGAGCGGACTGATGTCCGTCACCGGCGAGCCGCAGGGCGGCCCGATGCGCGCCGGCATCGCCATCTCCGACACCACCGCCGGCATGTTCCTGGGCCAGGGCATCCTGCTGGCGCTGCTGCACCGCGAACACACCGGCGAGGGCCAGTGGGTCCACACCTCGCTGCTCGAAGGCATGCTGAACAAGCTCGACTTCCAGGGCGCGCGCTACACGGTCGATGGCGTGGTGCCGGGGCGCGAAGGCAACGCCCATCCCACCCAGGTGCCGATGGGCACCTACCAGGCCAGCGACGGCCTGGTCAACATCGCGGCCAGCACCCAGAAGAACTGGATCAGCCTGTGCAAGGCGCTGCAGGCCGATGCGCTGCTCGCGCATCCCGACTACCCGGACGTCAAGTCGCGGGTCGCCCATCGCCGGCAACTGGAGGTCGACATGAATGCGCTCACCGCGCGATTCACGGTGGCCGAACTGGTGGCTCGGCTCAATCCGGTCGGCGTACCCTGCGGACCGGTCTACACCATCGGTCAGGCCTTCGAGGACCCGCAGGTCAGGCATCTGCGCATGACCCGTCCCGCGGCGCACCCGGTATTGGGATCGATCGATCTGCTGCGCTCGCCGATCAACCTGTCGTCCTGCCCGCACCCTGCGGCTTTCGACTGCGCCGCGCCCGACCCGGGCCAGCACAGCGAGGCCCTGCTGCGCGAGCTGGGCTTCGAGCCCGCCGCGATCGAAACCATGAAAGCCGAAGGAGCCGTGGCATGACGAGCCGTCACCTCGCACTGGACACCGGCAAGATCCTCGCCGAAGTGAGCGATGGCGTCGGCTGGCTCACCTTCAACAATCCCGAACGCCGCAACGCGGTGTCGCTCGAGATGTGGCAGGGGCTGGCCCAGGCCACCACCGCCTTCGAGGCGGACCCGGAAGTGCGGGTGGTGGTGCTGCGTGGCGCAGGCGGGCGCTCGTTCGCCGCGGGAGCCGATATCTCGGAATTCGAGCAGCACCGGGCCAACGCCGAACAGAAAAAGCGCTATGGCGAACTGGCTGCCGGCGGGCATCGCGGGCTGGCCAAGCTCAGCAAACCGCTGATCGCGATGATCCAGGGCTTTTGCATCGGTGGCGGGCTGGCGATCGCGCTCAGCGCCGACCTGCGCTTCGCGACGCCGGGATCGCGGTTCGCCATTCCGGCGGCCAAGCTGGGGCTGGGCTACGACTACCCGGGGCTGGCCGCCCTGGCGCGCCTGGTCGGTCCGTCGGCCACCAAGGACATCCTGTTCAGCGCGCGCATGCTCGAGGCCGACGAGGCCCTGCGGATCGGGCTGATCAACTTCGTGGTCGACGAGGCCGAACTCGAAAACCGCGTGCGCGAGTACGCCGCGCGGGTGGCCGCCAATGCGCCCATGACCGTGCATGCGGTGAAGTCCGCGATGCAGGTGTTCGAACGGTACTCGGCCGACCCGGGTTCGGCCGAGATCGCCGCGCTGGTCGATGCCTGCTTCAACAGCGACGACTACAAGGAAGGCCGGCGGGCCTTCATGGAAAAGCGCACGCCGCGGTTCAGCGGCCGCTGACCGGGCACCGCTCGCCCGACTCATGGATCTTGCCCTGTCTCGCCCCACGGCTGCTCCGGGAGGCAGCCTGCAGGAGCGCATCCGCCACGCGCTCGAAGCCGAGATCCTGTCGGGCCTGCGACCGCCGGGCAGCGCCATCGATGAAAAGGCCCTGGCCCGCGATTTCAGCGCCTCGCGCACGCCGGTTCGCGAGGCGCTGCTGATGCTGGCCGCACACGGACTGGTCCAGATCGTGCCGCGCTCGGGCATCTACGTGCGCAAGGCAAGCGCCGCCGAACTGGTCGCCACCCTCGAGGCGCTGGCCGAACTCGAGTCGGTGCTGGCCCGGCTGGCGGCGCGCCGCGCCGGTCCCGACCAGTGCAAGGCCATGCGCCAGGCGCTGGCCAAGGCGTCGGCCCGCGCGCAGGCCGAAGACCGCAAGGGGTACGAAGCGGCCAATGCGGTGCTGCACGAGCAGATCTACCGGTGCGCCGGCAACCCGGTGCTGGTCGAGCATGTGCGCCAGGTGCGTGGCCGGTTGTCGGCCTACCGCAAACGGGGTTTCGACCAGCCTGGACGGCTGGCGGTATCGGACCGCGAGCACGCCGCCATCGTGAAGGCCATCTGTGCCGGGCAGGACGGCAAGGCGGCCGATGCGATGCGCACGCACATCACCGTGGGGGGCGAAGCGATGATGGCGCTGGTGCTGGCGGCCGAGGCGCAGGCCGGGACGGACGGCTAGACCCTGCCCCTGTCGACGACCGCGTCGACGACCGCGTCGACGACCGCGTCGATGTCGGCCGTGCCGGCGAGCCGCGCCATGTCGTGCAAGGTCACTGCCCCGCTTCAGCGGCGCCTTCGATGGCCGGGGGCCGCTGCTCCTTGAGGGTCAGGTACAGGCGGAAGTCGAATTCCAGCTGGTGATAGGCGGGTTCCATGTGCTCGCACAGCGCATAGAAGGGTTTGTCGTGCTCGCGCTGCTTCAGGTGGGCCAGTTCGTGCACGACGATCATCTTCAGGAAGGCTGCGGGCGCGTCCTTGAACAGATTCGCGACCCGGATCTCGCGCTTGACCTTGAGCTTGCTGCCCTGCACGCGCCAGACGGTGGTGTGCGTGCCCAGCGCATTGCGGATCACATGCAGCCGGCCATCGAACAGCACCTTGTCCAGCGGGTCGGCGTTGCGCATGAATTCGCTCTTGAGCGCGCCCACGTAGTCGTACAGCGCGCGATCGGTGCGCACCGCATGGGCATCCGGGTAACGCTTGGCGAGCGACTCGGCGAGCTGGCCCTGCGCGATCAGCTGTTCCACACGGGCCAGCAGGTCGGGCGGGTAGCCGCCGAGATACTTCAATCGAGTCATGGGCAGACGTCGGACTTCCGGGTGCGGGTGCGCGGGCCGGCACCCGCTCGCAGGCCCGCCGCGTCATCATACAGGCCGGATTCCGCGCTCCCGACGGGAAGAACCGCCATCCGGGGTCTCCGGTCTTTGTCCTGCGGCATGGGCCCGTCGGCTGACAATGCAGGGCCGCGCCGCAGATGCCTTGTCGACCGGAACCGATGCCCCATGCCGCCAGCCTGATCACCACCCTTGCCGCCGCCTTCGGGCTTGCCCTGGTCTTCGGCTTTCTTTCCGCGCGCGCCGGGATGCCCGCGCTGGTCGGGTATCTGGTTGCCGGCATCGCCATCGGCCCCGCGACACCCGGATTCGTGGCCGATGCCGACATCGCCGCGCAACTGGCCGAAATTGGCGTGATGCTGCTGATGTTCGGCGTCGGCCTGCACTTCTCGATCGACGACCTGATGTCGGTGCGCAAGATCGCCTTGCCCGGTGCGCTCGTTCAGATGGTCGTTGCCACCGCGATGGGCACGGGTGTCGCCTCCCTGTGGGGCTGGCCGCTGGGTGGCGCACTGGTGTTCGGGCTGTCCTTGTCGGTGGCCAGCACCGTGGTTCTGCTCAAGGCTCTGGAGAGCCAGGGCATCGTGGCCAGTTCCGATGGCCGCATCGCGGTCGGCTGGCTGGTGGTCGAAGACCTGGCCATGGTGCTGGTGCTGGTGCTGCTGCCCGCGTTCGCGCCCGTGCTGGGCGGTGCGGCACCCGCGGGTCCCAGCCGCGCGCTCTGGCAGACCGTGCTGGTCACCCTGGCGCAGGTCGGCGGGTTTGTCGCCTTGATGCTGATCGTCGGCCGGCGGCTGTTCCCGTGGCTGTTGTGGCATGTGGCCAGGACCGGCTCGCGCGAGCTCTTCACGCTGTGCGTAGTCGCCGCCGCGGTCAGCATTGCCTACGGGTCGTCGCACCTGTTCGGCGTGTCGTTCGCGCTCGGCGCGTTCTTCGCTGGCATGGTGCTGCGCGAGTCTGAGTTCAGCCACCGGGCGGCCGAGCAGACCCTGCCGCTGCAGGACGCCTTTGCGGTGCTGTTCTTCGTCTCGGTGGGCATGCTGTTCGAGCCCCGGATCCTGATCGACAAGCCGGTTCATGTCCTGATCACGGTCGCCGTGATCGTGGTGGGCAAGTCGGTGGCGGCGCTGATGCTGGTGCTGGCCATGCGCTACCCCGCCAAGACCGCCTTGCAGGTATCGGCCAGCCTGGCGCAGATCGGCGAGTTTTCCTTCATCCTGGCCGGGCTGGGCATGACCCTCGGGCTGCTGCCCAAGGAAGGCCAGAGCCTGATCCTGGCCGGCGCCCTGATCTCGATCGCGCTCAATCCCGTGGTCTTCGTTCTGGTCGGCAGCCTGCAGCGGTGGCTGCTCAAGCACCCGTCGTTGGCCGGGCGCATCGCGCTGGCCGGGAACCCCCTGGCCGAACTGCCCGCCGCGACCGAAGCGAAATTCCTGTCGGGGCAGGTGGTGCTGGTGGGCTGGGGCCGCGTGGGCAAGCGCATCGTCGAGGCGCTCATCGCCCGGGGTGTGCCGGTGGTGGTGGTCGAGCAGAACCGCGAGTCGGTGCAATCGCTGCGCGAGCGCGGCATCGCGGCCGTCTGGGGCGATGCCACCGAGCCCGAGGTGCTGGTCCAGGCGCATATCCGGGATGCGCGGGCCCTGGTCATCGCAACCCCCGAAACGCTGCAGGTCAGGCCGATGTCGGACATCGCGCGCACGCTCAATGAGGGCATTCACATCCTGGTGCGCAGCCACAACGCCGAAGAGGCCGAGCTGCTGGAGCAGGATGGCGCCGGGAAGGTGTTCGTCGGCGAGCGCGAACTGGCCGATTCGATGGTGCGCAGCGTGCTGGAGCTTTCGGCGCAGCCCGCCGATCGCGGGCGCAGGTAGCTTTGCATCGTGTTCAGCGCGTTCAGCGTGTTCAGCCCGTCCAGCGATCGCGTTTCGCGGCCGCGCCGATGGTTCGCCAGCGCACAGACGCCGGCTTGCGTCAGCGGCAGCATCGCGCTCTTTGCATCGAGGTTTCTCACCATGGCGGCCGATTCGACACGATCGATCCGGAGCGCGCTGGCGGCTGCGGCCATCGCGCTGACGATGGCGGCCGCAAGCGGCGCGGTGCACGCGCAGGCGACGACCTTGCCCGACATGGCGGCGATCGCCGCGCGGTTTGCGCCGACCGTGGTGAATGTCAGCGTCACGGGCTCGCGCAAGGTCTCGACGGCCGACGACTCCGCGGCCGATCCGGGTGGTGAGCCCGATGGCTCACCGGGCTCGGGCGACGCCGATGCGATGCGCGACTTCCTGCGCAACTTCCAGCAGCGCTTCGGGGGTTTGCCGCCGCAGGTGAAACTGCCGGTGCGCGGTGAAGGCTCCGGCCTCATCGTGCGGGCCGACGGGCTGATCCTGACCAACGCCCATGTTGTGGCCAATGCCGAGGAAGTGCTGGTCAAGCTCAGCGACCGCCGCGAGTTCCGGGCCAAGGTGCTGGGCAGTGACAAGGTCACCGACATCGCCGTGCTGAAAATCGAGGCCGGCGCGCTCGCCTTCGCAGGGCTTCCCGCGCTCGGTAGCGCGCTCGCGCGCACGCCAGCGAACATTCCCCGGGTGGGCGAGTGGGTGCTGGCAATCGGTTCGCCATTCGGGTTCGAAAGCACGGTAACCGCGGGTGTGGTGAGCGCGGCCCGCCGCTCGTTGCCGGGTAACGGGTGGGTGTCCTTCATCCAGACCGATGCGGCAATCAATCCCGGCAACTCCGGCGGGCCGCTGATCAACATGAGCGGCGAAGTGATCGGCATCAACTCGCAGATCTATTCGCAAAGCGGCGGCTACCAGGGCCTGTCGTTCGCCATCCCGATCGAAGTGGCGCAACGCGTGGCCCAGCAGATTCTGGCCACGGGCAAGGTCCGCCACGCGCGGCTGGGCGTGTCGGTGCAGGAGGTCAACCAGACATTGGCGGAAGCCTTCAAGCTCGACAAGCCGGCGGGCGCGCTGGTCGCCGAGGTGGTCAAGGGCGGCGCCGCCGAGCATGCCGGGCTGCAGAGCGGGGACGTGGTGCTGGCGGTCAATGGCCACCCGGTCGTGATGTCGGGCGACCTGCCGGCCATGGTCGGCCTGGCCCAGCCTGGCGAAGTCATCGAACTGCAGGTCTGGCGGCTTGGCGCGCGCCAGACCCTGCAGGCCCGGCTGGATGACAGCGAACAGCGCGCCGTGCAGGCGGCAGGCGCCGCGGCGGCCGCGGCGCCCCGTTCGCCCGAGCCGAGCGGTCGCCTGGGTCTGGCCCTGCGCCCGCTGCTGGCCGATGAGAAGCGCGCCACGGGGCTCACCGCCGGTCTGGTGGTCGAGGGCGTCAGCGGCGCTGCCGCGCGCGCCGGGGTGAAGGCCGGCGACCTGCTGCTGGCCATCGACGGCCGGCCGGTCACCAGTGCCGAACAGGCCGATGCGGCGGTCGCGCCCTCGGACAAGGCGGCTGCCTTGCTGGTGCAGCGCGGTGCCAGCAAGCTGTACGTCGCGCTGCGCCTGGAGTGATTGCCCGATGCGGCCATCCCTCGGAACGGCGCTGGCCGAGACGGGATCTCTGATCGGGCAGGTCTGGCGGTCCTGGAATGACGACTATGTCTCGAGCATGGGCGCTGCGTTGGCCTACTACACCATGTTCTCCCTCGCCCCGCTGCTGCTGATCGTCATTTCGGTGGCGGGGCTGCTGTTCGGCGAAGCGGCGGCGCGCGGCGAGATGCAGGCGCAGCTCGACGCGCTGATGGGCGAGCAAGGCGCCAGCGCGATCCAGGGCCTGCTGGCCAGTGTCCACGAACCGTCCAAGGGAATTGCCGGCACGCTGCTCGGGCTCGTGTTGCTGCTGATCGGCGCAACCACGGTGTTTGGCGAATTGCAGGACGCACTGGATCGCATCTGGCGCGTGCCTGCCAAGGGCGCCGGCAATGGCTGGATCGCATTGGTGCGGTCCCGGGTGTTGTCGTTCGGGATGATCCTCTCGCTTGGATTCCTTCTGACCGTGTCGCTGGTGATCAGTGCGATGCTGTCCGCGGCGGTGGAGTTCGGTCGCCGCCTCGATCCCGTATTCGACAACTGGGGCATCGTCATCGAGGTGGGCAACGCGGTCGGCAGCTTCGTGCTGGCGGCAATGGGCTTCGCGATGATCTTCAAGGTGATGCCGCGCGTGCAGGTGCAGTGGAAGGACGTGTGGATCGGCGCGGTGTTCACTGCCGGACTGTTTACGCTGGGCAAGTCGCTGATCGGCCTGTACATCGGCCGCTCGGGCATTGCGTCGGGATTCGGCGCGGCCGGCTCGCTGGTCGTGGTGCTGCTGTGGGTGTACTGGTCGGCGCAGATCCTTCTGATCGGCGCTGAATTCACCTGGGTGTATGCCAACCGGTTCGGATCGCGCCGCGCGGCATCCATCCCCCTACCTGGCGGTGCGTCGCCCGGCTGACGGCCAGGCCAGGACTGGCTCACGGCCGCGAGCTGCCCCCCGAGGACGGCTTGAGCAGGCTTTGCAGCGCCTCGACATCCAGCGACTGCAGCACCCTTTGCATCGGCTGCTCGAAGCGGTCGCCGCCTCTCACCGACACCATCATCATCTGGACCCGTGTCGGGGCTGCGCGATCCCAGGGAAATGCCGGGTCGGGTTTGACGAGCGGGGCAAAGCGCTCGAGCGGGACCTCCGGCGGGTGCAGCCCGTTCGCACCAAGCCGCGCCTGCGCAGCCAGCTGTTGTGCCGTGAGGCCGGCGCGAAAGGCGCGTACCCGCTGCAGCATCGTCTGCCACGGCGAATCGTCCAGCGCCGGGTTGTTGCGGCGCCGCGCCGCGGTGGCCTCGGCATGCGCGCGCGCGCGGGCATGCTGCTCGCGGATTTCGGCCATCAGCTTGTCGGCCTGGGCCGGGTCGACCTTGCGCAGTCCGTCGGCAATCCGCTGCAGCGTGGCTTCCTCGGTTGCGGGTTCAGCCGCCTTGCGCGCGGCCTGCTGGTTGGCCTGGACCTCGGTCTGCTGACGTGTCAGGTCGCGCTCGGTGAAGTCCAGGTACTCGGCCGTGGTGACCGGCACCCAGGGAACTCGGCCATCGCGGGTGAACACGAGCATGTGCCCGCCATACAGCGTGTGGCCCCGGATGCTGCCGGTGGCGGGCACCTCGCGCCAGGCTTGCAGCTGATCGTCCTTGAGCTCCGGCGCCGTGGACTCGAAGAAGCTCTGGGGCGCGTTGACGGACACGACGATCGCGGCGTGCGGCCCCAGGCGATCGGCACCCTTGACCACGTCGCAAGTGCCCGTCCATGTCGATTCGCGATGGTCTCGCAGCAGGAAGCTGGCCGCGCGGGCCGGCTCGTTCCACTGGCCGCCGATCTGCCAGCTGCTGCGCAGCCGGGTGCGCGGCAGCGCGTGCAGTTCGGGCTGCCGATGCAACACCGCGTTGAGTTCGTGCAGCGCGCGCCGCAGCGGCGCGACCCGGGCGTGGGTCACGGGCAGGCTGTCGGCCGTCTGGGGATGCTCGGCGTCCATCCAGCAGTCGATCTGAGCGGCGGCCCGGGTCGCAGACAGCGCCAGGGCAAAGACAAGGAGGGCTTTGGGCACGGGGCATTCCGGTCTTCGATGCGGGAAGGCCTGCATCATTGCCGAGCGCGGCCGGCGCGAAAAGACCTCTAAATGAGCCCCACCCGTGAAAGACCGCGTCCGGGCCGCGAGGCCGCCTCACCGCGCGAGCACGACCACCCCGTCCGCTGCACACACCCCTTGTCCCGCGGGCAGCACGAACAGCGGGTTGATCTCGGCTTCGATCAGGCGTTCGCCCAGTTGCGCCGCCATCTGCGAGAAGGCCACGATCGCCGACACCAGGGACTCGACATCGGCTTTGGGCCGGCCGCGATAGCCGTCCAGCAGCGGCCATGTCTTGAGCTCCCGGGCCATCTCGAGTGCATCGTCGCGGCTCAGGCCACCGCGCTGGGGCAGCAGACGCATGACCGTGTCCCGGAACAGTTCGGCGGTGATGCCGCCCATGCCCAGCAGAATGGCCGTGCCCAGCGGATCGCGGTGCATGCCCAGGATCAGCTCGGTGCCGCCGCT
>Ga0075163_10010618_pt1 | contig 12044 bp, 7 predicted proteins | sample JI1023141ADNA_FD_71478 | JGI IMG/M metagenome (GOLD analysis project Ga0075163, IMG submission 71478) | Wastewater effluent complex algal communities from Wisconsin, to seasonally profile nutrient transformation and Carbon sequestration -... | ecosystem: Engineered > WWTP > Effluent > Algae...
CTAAATGCTCATAAAATTAGTAAAATAAAAGAATAAAATATAACGCATATGAAAATATTTATAAATATAACGCAACTAAAATAACAAAATTCAAATATAATTCAAAACTAACCAAATAAAACATTTAATGTTTGATAATAGTAAACAATATCAAATATTGTTATACTCTTTAACAAAATGTTGGAAAAATTTACTTATAAATTAGCATAAATATATTTATTAAGCATAGAAATATATATTTGCTTTTATCTTATCAAATATAGATCAAATGTGCCTAATTTGACTTTCTATGTTGCGTGCAAGTTGTGGTTCCCAACGATCTCCATTTGCCAACAATTTCTATTTATTGTAAAACAATTATTAATGGTTTACAGTTGCATTCTCGTAATTTGGACCTTCGACAATCGCATCAACTGGACAAGCTTATTGGCAAAATCCACAATAAATGCATTTTGTCATATCAATATCGTAACGCGTTGTTCTTCTAGATCCATCGGGTCTAGGCTCACTCTAGATGGTGATAGCTCTAGCGGGACAAGCTGCAGCACATAATTTACAAGCAATGCATCGCTATTAACCAGTTGCGTATCTTCTTAAAGCATGTTCGGCCCTAAATTTTTGGGAAAGTGGCCCTTTCTCATAAGGATAATGAACAGTCCATTAAGGCTAAAACGCATACAAAATACCACAATAGAAAACAGGATAGAAATATTCAGGCATAGCCATCTAAACATAATATCAATAGATTATACATTCATATAAACAGAATCTAATACATCAGTAAAATCAGGTTCTGTTTAAACATTATCTCGTTAACTGTAAACCCTTAATACATCTGGTCCATCAATGTAATAATGATAGTTAGGATTGTAATATTTTTTGTTATAGAATTTTGGATTTGGATTCTTTTAATATTATTTATTAGCTTCCTTTATTCCTTCACTATTTAAGTAACCTATTTTTATATATACAAGATACTAAATCTTGCAAGTGTTCTTTTTAGTAAATATCTAGTGCTAAGGCGATTAGCTAAAAACATTAAACAAATTATAATTCAATTATTTATTTAATATCAATTCAACATAATATATATTAATAAAATATTTACAATAACAATAACATACAATCCAACAGAAAATATCATTATTGATAAATTTATCATAAAAAATATGAAAAATAAAATAGTTGTTATAAAAAATTATCAATAAAAATTATATACTTCAATTCTTTTATTTTAAAGTTTGTATTTGTTGTAATAATTAAGCATATTGATATTTTAATTGTTATCTGCTTTTATTCCATTTATTTTTTTATTGCTCAAGTTAATATACTTTTATACGTTATTTATGTAGTTAGAGTTATAAATTTTTACGTTTTTATTGGCAATTTTTATTAGAACATACAGATTGTTAACGTGTATTTGATTAATATTTATGGGAATTTGTTTGTGATTAATTTGGAGAGTTGTCTTATTTCAATTGTGACATACGACCAATTAATAATTGTATCTTTGATTTATCTTTCAAATGTATTTATTGTAATTTACAAAATTATTCTCTTAATACTTTATTCTAACTTATTAGTTGTTAATTTTTAATTGCTAAATTTTATTACCCGGCTCCTGCATTTTTCATATTAACAGTATACGCACTACTTACTCTACCATTTCTACCTTAGATTTTTATTAAATTAGCTTTAGATGATTTGCAATTCGAATTTACAATTTTTGTTGTACTACCAATCTTATGTAAACTATTCTTTTTTGTTGTATGTTGTTGACTTTGATTTTAATTCTATGTATGCATGATTGTTGACAATGTCTTATGTTTTAAAGGATTTATTGGGCGTGATTAGCCGTTATTGGGATGGTTTTGGTGATGTTTAGGATTTGAATTACTTTTTTTCATTTATATTATTATTAAATAGTTTTTGAACTTTTTATTTTGTTATGGGTTTTCAATTGCAACTGTCAAAACTGATAAAATATTGGAATAAATATAAAATTATAATTTGATAGAATTTTGTTAAAATCCTAATTTATGCTCCTTAAAAATCAATATAAATAAATTATACTCCAAACCTAATAAATCATAAAAAATCAAAAAGAAAGTTTACTATAAAAATTAATGAAAAATCATACAAAAATTTTCTAAATTAAATTGTCACAAAATCTCTGACAATAAAAAGTTGGACTTTGCGATGAAATAGTATCCGATCTAGTAAACAATGACTTATACCATCTTTAACCCTTCTTCTTAACATTCCAAGTTTCCAAATAATCAATAATTCCAAGTATATATATCATATTAGGTTCTTTATCATTATAAAACATAGTTCTATTATTAAAAGTAGGTCTATTTCCATCAAGATCTAAACAATATGCATTATAATCAACTTTAATAATTATAAGTGAATAATCAATCAATCCATTTTCAAAGAAAAATAATGAATCTTATTTAAGTATTTATTTTATATGTAATGATATTTATTTTTTTAACCATACTTTATGTTATAATTTATCGAAATCAACATCTTTCATTGTTTTTTTAGAATATTATGGTTATTGTTATTATTTACCTTATTTAAATACTTATCTATGATGTGATGAACCTTTACAATCATAAATCCGTAAAACATATTTACGATTAATATCTTAACATAAATTACCCATCATCATAAAATGTATTGATTATTTTGTTTATGGATTTGTTGCAGTAAAAATACCATAGATTTTTACGATTAGGGATTTTGGATGGTTGATGAAATAATTGTAATAATCTTATAAGCGTTATAATATTACATGTAATTATTATTATGTTATTGTTTTTAGTAAAACACGATTATCATATGTAAAGAAGAAAAATTGACCAGAACGACCGCCATCGGATTGTGCGTTTTTGTAGATTTTGTCGATGTTTTTATATGGGTTTATTGACTGTTATAAATAATCAACCCCATCCAATTCCATCAATTTCTAAAAAATACTCATACTATACGATACAAACTCTATCATAGCAGCAGGTACATTCTCAACAAAACATTTCTAATTATCTCTAACAATATCTTAATCAATATTAAATTAATATAAATCATTATAATTCCAACTAAATATATGATCATCTTAACTTGAACCAATTGATGATCTATTTTGTAAAGTTGTATTATTTTTTCTTTGTGAAAATACTAATGAGATACAACCTAGTACAGTTGATAATATTGATAAACGATTATATTATTTTATTGATGATAGATATCCTTTGTTGTTATTTATTTATGAGAGTTATATCATAACAGAATTATTGTTATCTGATTTATTTCTAGTTGTCATAAGATTATTATAAAATTAATCACGATCATATTTATTATTGTTGGTATTTTTACAAATACATCCACATATATTTTTAAATATTTATGGAATTAATTTATTGCCGAATTCTGGATGAAATCCTACAATAATAGTTGATATAATTGGTGTTAATAACATTGATACATTACCACATTTTGCAAATATTTGATATGTTTATTAACTAAGACCAGTAAAACAATCAACAATTAGTAGGATCATAGTTAAGCATTGTAAGATATACACTGTTGAAATTAATAATACATAAATTAAGTAATATTTGAAGAATAATCTAGCTTTACTATCGAATCGACTTATTCTATTTAAATATTTTAAAAAATATATTGATGTTATGATAAGTACTGCAATATAGAGAATAAACATAGCAAATTATAGGAAAATTGAACTTTTTGCCACTTTTAAACCACAAATACCTATGTAACTTATGAATATACCTAGAACAGAGACACCGATTTGATTGCTTACGTAGATGACGACTGTAGCTAATACGATAAGGACTAGACATAAACCATGAACTTCTTTATTCTATCTAACCCATGCTATGAATTTAAGAAAGATATGTACATTTTAAAGGATTTTTTATTTTACAGGTATAGTACAAACAAAATACAGTATTATAAATAGTAACACCAATTTATACAATAAAATGCAAAGTTCCAGTAACCAAACAAAAACTATTAAAATCTTCAGGAACATAATTCAAATTATTTCGATTGATAGGATTTATTGTATTATAAGCTAAACATAAAAATAAACATAAATACCAACAGTTGATAAATAAACACATGAACTAATTACAGATAATATTGTAACAAATAACAATATATCAAATGGTGGTTATCTTGCATTTGGAAACTATAAAATATTATGATATATAGTTACTCGATAGAAAAAATAGATATTAAGACCAGCACATAAGATTGATAATGGTGCTAAACAATATATTATGATATTATCAGTTTAATCTAATGCGAAATAGTTTCTATGTTTTTATCGGATATATGTACCTGAATGAATTTGAGTAATCGGATTATTGACATACTTTGTATAAATCACTTGTCATTATAATCTATCATTATATATATAATATCAGTATTTTTAGCATTTTTTTATTTAGGGAGAACAATTTATGGTTATAATTGATGAGTGGAGGCTATTGTTAAGGAGGTTTATTTTAAAGGTTGTTTTTATGAAAGGATTTGTATTTTATTGAATTTTTAGTTAAGATGTTTATTTATTGAAAGATAAATTTTAGATTACAATAAGATGAATATTATATTAGATATCAAATATTTACATAAAATTAAACATAAAATCCTCATCTTATTTAAACATGATATATACATACTTAATAATTGCCAAATATCCATATTTGATAAAATATTTTTTCTCTTTACAAATTAATTAATCTCCACTTATTTAAACCAAAAAACTAAATAAAATAGATAAAATTTATTCATATTTAATTAATTAAATTTATACAACTTTATAAAAATACCATAAATTTCTCTCATATTTATATAAAATTTGCTCTCATAAAAACATAATAAAAATTAAAACAATCGGAATACTATTTGAATATTTAAATGTTAAATCAAAGTGCAGCCAACAAAGCAGCAGTAGCAAAAGAAACAAGTCCAACTCCTTGTGCAATTGTAGCTCTCTTTTTATTGTTGTATGATATTTATTCTTTTAATTGTTCAGTATAGTTATCATTATTATTAGGGAATGGGAATGCATCAACTGCACCTCTATATTATTAATAAATATTTACTATTATCCAATTCTATCTAAATAGACATGTCTGAATGATGCATAACGTGATACGAATATTCTTTACATTAAATCTAAGTCAATGTATTTGAATAATGAGTCATTTGCCCAATTGTTGTATCCACGAAGAAGATCTCGTTATTCTCCTTTACGAACATAAGCAGTCACTGAAACTGAAGTTGGTGCATCTTCATCATTGGCGAGTTATTCAGGTAATTAATCGAAACTTAAGATATCGACGGCTGCAGTCTATCTAATTTTATGTTTGCTGTCTTTAGGAACCCAACCGAGATTAAGCATGAACTTAGTATTCAACATTTTTCCTTTGAAATCATTAAGATTTTAACTCTTAATAACAAAAGGAGCCAATACAATATATCCTTCTTGATCTCCTCTTTTTCTTTTAACAATAAATCTACCAGGTTGTAGATTACCTTTAAGTTAAACTCTAGCTCCTTCAATTTAATTCACCTTAGTTAAATCAAGTAATTTATCAGCTTTGATATTATATTTAAATACCTTCAACAGTTATTTTATTGTTAACTCGTTTAATAATTTCTTATTGTCTTAATTGCTCAGCATATGCTAATTTTGTTTGAATATACCAATTAGCACCTGTTATAGCAGCTGCTAAAAATAAACCTGCTCCAAATCGACCAGCTCTAGTTGTGCGAACCTTGTATTTTAATAAGTTGTTTTATAGTGGAAGTGATTCCATTTTACAACAAAAATTAATATTATATTAATTTGTTTATTTTTACATACAATAATACATACATTATCTATTGACATTACATATACATATTATCAAAAATACAGTATTAATAATTATCATATTTATTGATAAATGATAACATTCAAATATATTCAAATTTAAGTAAAGATATGTAAATATTTATGATTATATCTTCTTGTTATCAATTCATAAACCAAATAATACCAATATATTTAAATCCATTTAACCATATATAAAACAATATGGATAAAATCTGACAATTTAATATATAACACATAATATAAAATATTTAATTAATTTAGATTATTAATAAATACAAAAATACATATAAAACTTCTATAATAAATAACATAGATAATATCACAGATACAAATAGATAAATCCCTATATAATATAAAAAAATGACACGTAGAAAATAAGAATAAAAATATGATTATTTAGTAAAAATTGTAATAATTGGTGATAGTGCAGTAGGTAAGACAAATATTCTATTACGTTATGTAAATGAAGAATATAAAATGACACATATTACAACAATTGGTGTTGATTTTAAAGTTAAAACTATTACAATTGATGGAATTAAAATTAAAATGCAAATATGGGATACTGCTGGTCAATAAAGATTTAAAACTATTACATAGACATATTATAAGGGTGCTGCTGGGGTTATATTAGTTTATGCTGTTAATGATAGAAAAACTTTTAATAGTTTGGAAAATTGGATTAAACAAATTAATTAAAATCAGCCAACTAACATATCGAAGATTATTGTTGGTAATAAAGCTGATGTTTCAGATTCAGAAAGACAAGTATCGAAAGCTTAAGGATAAGCATTAGCGAAGAAATATGGAGTACAATTTTTATAAAGTTCTGCTAAAGATAATATGAATATTACTTAAATTTTCAATAATATTGGGCATTTAATTAGTAAAAATTTAACAGATACCGAAGTTAAAACTAACAATAATATCAAAATTACTGATAATAAGAATGGAAATGGGGATGATAAGAAGAAAGGATGTGATTGTTGAATACATGAATATAAATAAATCTATTAAATTATCACAAATTATTGTTATTTAATTGTTAAAAAGTATTACTAATATATATATTTATTGAATTGTGAAGTAAGTACTAATTATTAAAATTAATTAAAAAAAATCAAACACAAACAAAATTCTGCATCTTCTATTTTAAATAATCAACTCTTATTTAATTTTTTGGTTATAAAATTAATTCTAATTAACTTTTTGAATAAGTATTATTAACTTTTGTTAAATTTATTAGCCAATGAATTAATAAACTTTATTTTTATAAATGACTAGATGTTAAATTTTTTAAATAAGAACTAATTATTTATGATGGGCTTAATTTTCCTTATAATATTTACATTTTTATTTAACCTGTGTATTTGTTGAAATATTCACTAACTACTGATTTATATTTTTTTATATCTGGGTTAAATATGGGGTTTAAATAAGATTAAACATTTTTTAGATTGTAATGTTGATTTGAATTGATGTCTTATGAACAGATGAGTTTTTTTAATAATGTAACTCTTCGAATTGTTTCATTACCGATTATATTTTTAAGTTGAGGAGGAACTGGTAAATCTGTGGTTGATTTTAATTTTTGTAGAGCTTTGAAATATAGTCTGAATAAAATTATTTATTTAACTACAATATTATTATTTGTTGCAATTGTTGATTTTGAAAGTTTCTCCTTTGTTTATGCTTAGATATTTGGTTTAAGTTTGTTAACTGATTTACTATTAACAGGTTGATTTGCCATTTTATTTGTTAGTTAAGAAAGTGGTCTTGGTTCTAATTTCTAGATGGCCGAAACTTTTTGGATAAGTCTAGGTTGTTGTTGCATTATATTTTATCTATTGGGATGCTTCTAATGAACTTATTATTGCTCATCTATCCATTCTTTTAATCCTTCTATTGACATTCTTTTTGTTTAACTTACTTCTAAACATTTTCTAATAAAGTCCTTCATGTCATTTGATAACTTTAATGAGTCTCTGAATTTAACTGGTATTTTAACCATTTTATCCATTAATTACTTTTATGTTTTACATTGCCAAGGTGTATCCCCGTGAAGAAGCTCATAAGCCATAATACCAATTGACCAAATATCATTTTTCATTGAGTAAATGTTATTTTTTAAAGCCTAAGGAGACATATAGAGTGGGCTTCCAACATTATATTTTTATTTAAGAGATTGCGCTTTTGATTTTTTAGCAAACCCAAAATCTGCTATTTTAGCTTGACCATTATTCATTAGTACATTAGCTAGTTTTAAATCACGATGCAAGAATCCTTTTGTACCTATTTAAATATATCCTTTGACTATATCTTGCATAATTTTTAAAGTCTAGGCTTAAGTAAATCTACCCTTTTTCTTCAATAATTATCCTAAATCTCCTCCATTGCATAATTCTGTTATAACATAACAATGTGAAGTCTCTCTAATAACGTCAAAACACTTCATAATATTTTGATGTTTAAGTGTCGTCAATGCTTCAATCTAAAATTATAACATTTCTCTAGCAGCTGAATCTCTAATCCCACGCATATCAATAGCCTTGATGGCAACGAGTTATTCTAGGATAAATTAATACAGAATTAAAATAAGCATGATATCATGCATTAAATATTTTATTACTATTTTAATCGTTTTGGCCACGATAAACAACCGAGGAGAATCCTTTGCCGATAGAATCTAAAGGATTATAAGAATAATTTTTTATTTTCTTCACCGAACTATACGAGTTCGCTTTTCCATATGCAGCTGAGTACATTAACTCTTTTTGAACTATGAAATTATAAAATTAACGATATAATTTTTGGTAATTATTAAAAATTAACTTATTTTATAATTTTAATATTTATAATAATTATTATCCTAAAATTTTCTTCTTAAAAATTATACTAAAATAAAAAAGTATTAAGTTTACAATAATATTATTAATCAATATATCAAATTACAAAGTTATTTTTACTTTTTGTTCTTTGATAATTTCAAGGGATTTTAAATTAATTTTCAAAATTATTTTTTTATTTTTAACTTATTTATAGACCAAGTTCGAGAATAAAGGCCATTATATAAGAAATTAAGCATTTTGAAAGAAAATCTATAATATTTAATTTAATATATGATATTATACACTAATTTTTTTATATTATTTATATAAAGAAATGTGTTATTTAAAGTATGTTGCACAAGAATAAAGTTTAGATTTGAACAGTTTGAATTTAAAAGAGTAAGAAACTTAATAATCGGGTAATTTGTAAACAAATGTCCTATTCCCATGTGTAGAAAAATGTATGGGTGCCCAATGGACTCTCGAACAACAAATGTTAATAAATATTTATTAGCTCATAAATCGAAATAATAATGTCATTTCAGGCTTAAACAAAGTAAAACTTTATATATTAAGATTGTCAATGCAAATTCTTAATAACTTGAGAAAATTACTATAAAATTTGAAAATGGTCAAGAATTTACAGATTTATCATCCAGCAGTCGTTTCATAAACAATGGTAATTTGCAAGACAATAAAAACTTTATCTTAAATCAACTTTTTGGCTAAAAAAAGTACACTCATTAGCTTCGTCTCGATTCCGTTTTTGAAGAGACAATTTATAAATAAAGAAATTTTAACATTGGAGTCAAACTCGTCGACAAAAATGAGAACGTTGTTCAAAATAGTACACCATACTTAATTTAGCAAATTTACTAACACTTTGTTTTGCTCTCTGTACTACTGAAGCTGAATGGATTCATGAAAATAGAGTTGGAGATCCCTTGATGAAAGGCAAAACATAAATTGAGCTTTACAAAGGTCGCGCTTTATTTGAAAAATTATACGCGAGGGAAGTAAGCAGAATTTACCCTCAAGGTAAAGTTGCGATAGTTATATATGCCAAACCATCAAACATGAAATATTCCTCTTCAGGATCAACCTGCCAATTTGTAAAAAGTGAATGGATAAAGCCTTTGATAATATAAAATATTTCTATACGCGCAAAAAAGAAATAATGATCCTCTCCACATATCCTAATCTTAAAATTAAATTATTTTTTGTGTTTAATCCCACGAATAAATAACTTAAATAAATTAATAGATATAACATAACAAAAAAAATTAAGAAAATTATAAACTTCTTACTTCAAAATCTTTCCATTAAATTTGTAATATATTTTTTTATGGATGATGCATAATTTATTATTTTTAATTACAAATATTAATATTAAAGGTTTTAAATAATAGAATTGTTTATTTTTAAATATTGTGAAATTTCTAGAATCATCAGTTATAAATATTAAATATTTAATAAATCTTTGTATGTATAAATCATACAAATAGTATGAAATAAAAATAAAAATTATGAAATAGAAATTAAGACTGTGTATATTTATATGTTTTTTGAAAATAGTTTTTGTTTTTGTATTGTTGTTATTTTTAAATTTTTAAATAAAATCAGTGTTAGATTTTATTATTGATGATAGTATATCAGTATTTTGTTAATTTATTAAATTTTGAGACATTTATGTTTTATAAATTTTTTATTTTGTATATTATGCCCTTCAATAGATATATGTTAAAAATATAAATTATAATCAGCTGATTCATACATAAAATATATGGAGGATAACTTTTGAAGGCTGACAAATTAAAAATTGTTTAAAAAATAATCATTTTTATTGATCAGTGTATAAATCAAATAATTTGTATTAATTTATATCTATTTGACTTTTGCCAAACATTTAATGATAAATATTGATCAAAATTTGTTGGTTTTTTGACAATTATACATTTTTATTTTGATATTTTTATATTGTCCTTGTTTGAATATTATTCCATTTTTCATGTATTAAGTTTTAATTTAAAAACATATTTAGCTTAAAACCATTAAATATATAGCTTATTCATTTATTAATTATGCATAGAAAATGAAATATAAATTGATGGCGAGTTAAAGTAAAAATAGAAATATGTAATATCAGCTTAACCTCGATCGTTCAATGGTGAGGACATCGGACTTTAAATCCGAGAATCTGGGTTCAATTCCCAGTCGAGGTGTTTTTGTTTTTAATGCTTGCTTTTATACAGCAAAAATATTAATATTTTATCATATTTTATACATAATTCTTTTATAATTTATTTATTAGTTTTGATGATTTTTACTTTTTACAAAAAAATACAGGCTCAATGGCAATAATAACTAACATGGTGAATTGAGCAGAATTTGAAGCTATGTCTTCTTCATACTAAGAAGCAATATACCAGGTTGAGCTATAGCCAATCCTGAGCACTATTAACCATTTAATTTAATACTAATTCTATTATTTGGTTTATTTTAAATATCAATATAATACGATAAAACAAATAAAAGCCTTCTAATCTTTTTTAAATTTTTTCTCCACTTTATTAATTGTTAATTTCTCTCTTATAATTACCATAATAAATATTCATCATATAATCAATAACTCAATATTTGAAGCAATGCAAAACACACAAAGATAAGGAAACATTCATATAAGTAACTTACCGAATTCGATTCAACGTGAGCATATTGTCGAATATCTTGAAACAGCAGGACCAATAAAGTAATCCAAATTCTAACTTTCTGGACAAAGATGTAAAAATATTGATTAATTTAAGTGAGCGCAACTGTTGTTTATTGTGATTACTAATCTGCATAAATGGCAAAAAAATATTTAGACCAGAAATAATTTAACACCAGAAAAATTAAGATAACATTAGATCAAAGTGGAAAAGATACTAGATTAGAGGATAATGGTCTCCTGCGAGCGAAAATAGCAAATATGAAGAAATAATAAAAAATAAGACTTTTAAGATATTTAAAGTCTTTAAGAGATCAAGAAGGGCAAATGTTTATCGATTTTTTAAATTCAAACCCTTTATTAGCTGAATAGCTTATTAAATTTTGATATTTATGGAATTATATATAAACTAATATTCGATAAATTCTTCTATGATTCATTGGGTAAAAAATGACTGATTTAGATGAAGAAAAATTATGATGATTTAGGTTAAAAATTTTGGGAGTCTTACGACATAAATAATGAAGTAATTTTGAGGCCATTCGCTAAAGATGTTCCTAGTCAATTGGCAACTGAGAAAAAATAAAACCAATAA
>Ga0075163_10010620_pt1 | contig 12043 bp, 15 predicted proteins | sample JI1023141ADNA_FD_71478 | JGI IMG/M metagenome (GOLD analysis project Ga0075163, IMG submission 71478) | Wastewater effluent complex algal communities from Wisconsin, to seasonally profile nutrient transformation and Carbon sequestration -... | ecosystem: Engineered > WWTP > Effluent > Algae...
ATAATGTCGAACACCGCCTAAAGGATATGAATCTAAAGGGTTGTGCGGGTCTAGACTTATCAACAAATAAGTTCCGCAGAATACAATCAACCAAAGAAAAGATATTGACTAACCAAGATTTCTTGAATATGAACGAAGATATCTTGAGAAATACCGAAAAAGTTATGTGTATCTTTGACTCTATATCCGCTCTCGCCAGTGGCAAGCAGATGGAAGAAGGTGCAGGTACGAGTAGTCGTGGTGGCATGTCTAATAGCGTCGTAGTGTCTCAATTCTGCTCTAATATGGCACCAGTCGTGCTTATGAACAAGCATATTATCGTGAACATCCAGCAAACTATGGCTAACGTAAGCGGCTATGGGCCAGCCAGCTTAGCTAAGGGTGGAGAAGCTATCAAGTTCCAAGCCGACACAATCCTATGGATTAAATCTGCAAAAGAAGTGTTATCCGGCGGTAAAATTATCGGTCAAACGGTAGAATGGGAAGCTGAATGTTCTGCCCTAGGTACAATTCCGGGCACAAAAGTCGAATCTATGATTAGATACGGAGAAGGTATTGATATTTACTGGGAACTTATTGAAATGGCCAAGGAATTCGGTATAATAGCTGTTAGTGGTGCTTGGCTAGCTTATGGTGACCACAAGGTTCAGGGTGTAGAAAACTTCAATACTCTATTACGGGAAAATCCAGAGCTATTCAAAGAAATGGCTCAGAAAGTGAAAGAAGTTTATGAAGTATAAAGGCTTAGATGGCAAGGAATACTTGCTACGACTAAAGAAAAATAATGGTAAGTTCAAGTCTTCTTATCACAAGAAGGCTTACGAGCTTTTTAAATCTATCTATCCTCTCTATACGATTTATGAGGAAACGAAGCTTTGCGGTACGAAAAATGACCTATACGTTGACATTTTCTGCCCAAGTCTCCAGCTTATGATTGAAGTACAAGGTGCCCAACACGAAACCTTTAATCCGTTCTTTCATCAAAATATAGCCGGATTCGCTAAATCAAAAGGTCGCGATAACGAAAAGAGACAATGGTGTGAAGCTAACGGCATCACTTTGATAGAACTAGTCCATAATGAAAGCGAAGAACAATGGAAACAGAAAATATTACATTTGAACAACGACTAGAAAGCATAGAGAAGCAGATTGATGGTATTTTTGATAGCAAGAAACTTGACTTTACACCTAGCGACACAGAAATAGATGAAATTTTCTCATTAGGTGCCGAAAACTTAGCTAAGTTACCAAGCCAAAAACTATCAGAATACGCCTTCATTCTTTCCCGCTATATAGTGGGCCTTCAAAGAGACTTAAATAAGAAGAAGACGAAGATTAATTGGGCAAAGAGAAGACTAGACTACATCGTGTTAAACTCTATGGCCGATTATAGGTCTGGATACATGACAGCGGAAGAAGTTAAAATGAAAGCAACAAGAGGTAATGACGTGGCAATAAAACTCTATCAATTTATCTCCGAAGAAGAAGTTGAATTACTTTCTTTGTCCGACCTGACGTTTGATATCAGAAAAATGAGTGATTCTTTAGTAGAAATTTCCAAAACTAAGAGGTTCCAAAATGCCTAGAGGTAGACCAAAAAAAGAGACAAAAACTGATTTAGAAAAAGCAATAGAGATGCTTCAAAGCAATCCAGAACTAACCAAGTTGCTTATTAATGGTGGTAAAAAGGCTCCTGCTCCTGTTGCAGAGGAACCGGCACTAACATTAGACAATTTTAACGAATTTCGTGCTATTCAAACTAAACCAAAACAAATCTTCTTTGATGACCCGGAAGAGGGAAAAGAGGAAGGTAAATGGGATAAGAAACACGCTAAGAAATTCAAGAGAAGTGCAGTGAGACGGGCACCAGCAAGAAAAGTCGCAGTAGTATGTACACTTTGCCAAAAGACAGATAAAATTTCGGAGCTTTTATATGACAAAAACGAATCTTACGTATGCCCTAGATGCTTTAGAAGATAAGCTACAAGACCAGCCGGGAGAGGCGAGATTTCTTGCCTCCCTGTTACAGCACGGTCATGATGCCTTCGTAGATGTAGAGGGTATCGTAGTAGAAGACAGTATGACAGATGATATTAACCAGATTATCCTAAAGAGTGCTTACAATTTCTTTGACCTAGAAGAAGTTAAGCCAACTGTTGCTTCGATTATTAAGTATGCTGACGCTTTGGGTTACAAACATGTCTTTGATAAGAAAGATGAAAAGGACTATCTTAAGAGTCTGTTTAGACTTCCGACAGAAATACAGGACTGTAGAGTTGTTGGTGGACAACTTCGTAAACTTCACGTTAAGAGAGATTATATCAATAAGCTTCGGGTAGCTATCGGTAACGTCGCTGAAATCAGCACTCTTGAGCCGCTATCAAAGATTATTTCGGCTGGACAAACTCCAATCGAAGAATACTTGATGAAAATAAGTGCTAGTAATGAAGAGGGAGGCTATCTAACTTCAGATTTGGATATCTATCTAGCTAATCTGTTTGATAACCCAAACACTACGATTGGATACAAAGCTGGATTCAATAGATACGAAAACTTTATAGGTGGAAGTTATGAACCGGAAACTATGCACGTAGTTATAGCTAGAATGAAGGTTGGAAAGAGTAGTTGGGCACTAAATGTAGCTATTAATTTAGCTAAGCAAGGTATCCATACGGTTATTGCCGACTTTGAAATGTCTAAGCAAAAATGGTTAAATAGATTCCTATCGAACATAACTGGAATTAACGTTAGAAAATTCAAGGAGTCAAGATTCACGGAAGAAGAAAAGGATAAAATCAATGACGCTACTAAAATCATGCTTAAGTATCCTATCATCTATACCAATATTAATGGAAAAGGAATAGACGAAGCACTATTTTCCGTTAAGAGACTACTTAACAAAAGTGTACCAAAGAAAAATAATGGTCATCCAGAATGCATGTTTATCTATGATTATATCCGGATTAACGATACTGGAGACATGAATAACGATACCAAAGAGTATCAAGCTTTAGGTTTTCACGCAATCAAGCTTAAGAATTTTGCGATAACAAACAAGATACCTATTTTGACATTCGTTCAGGCTAACAGAGACGGTATCAATAAAGAAGATGCGTCTGTAGCTTCCGGTTCTGATAGAGTAGGCTGGTTGTGCGACAGTCTTTGCTTGTTCAAGAGAAAAGACGAAGAAGAAATTGCTGAAGATAAAGCTAATAAGAGAGACTTCAATAGAAAATTAGTGTTTTTAGAATCTAGAGATGGCGAAGAATCGGAACCGGGAACTTACGTTAACTACAAATTTGATGGAGCTATAGCGAGAATCGAAGAAGGCCCGTCCAATATTGAACTAAGAACAGCCCAACCATTGAAAGTCAGTAATGAAGACAAAAACACAGAATTTTGACCAAGAGTATCTAAATTCTCTAAATATTGCTCTTTGTAATAACTTTGACTCTATTTGCGAGTATTTTGATATAGAAACACAAAGCTTTCGTAATTATAGGTCTACTTGTTGTCCAATTCACCTTGGTGATAATCCCACAGGATTGACTATTTACCCGGAAAATGAACCATACGGCTACTGGCAATGCAACACCAACTATTGTCATAAGCATTTTCCTCGTAATTTAATAGGATTTATTTGGGGAGTAATGTCATCTAAGGGTGGATGGACAAAGGAAAACAATTTAAAGGTCAATTTCAAAGATGTTTTAGAACTTTGTAAAGGGCTTGTTGGGCATGTTAAGGTAGAAAAGGTTAGTTATCGGGCTAAAATAGCAAGCGAAGCTAAAGAAGAGGTTATTGATAATATTGGTAGGCCGACTAGAGAAGAAATCCGCAAGAAAATGATAATTCCGGCAGATTATTTCCTTAAGCAGGGCTACAAGAAAGAGACTCTTAACCATTTTGATATTGGTGAGTTCATTAATCCGGATGGTGAAATGGCAAACCGGATAATTGTTCCTATATATGATGAGAATTTTTTCTATGTTGGGTGTCAAGGGCGACACAAAGACGATACGGTTAAGTTAAGGTGGAAAAACTGCGATGGACTTAAAGTTGAATCCATCCTTTATAACTATCATGCCGCCAAACCGCTTGTGCGTGAGTCTAAGACAATAATATTGGTTGAGAGTCCAAAGTCCGTATGGAGACTGTGGGAGGCCGGTATACGCAACGTGGTGGCTATTCTTGGTAATTTCAAGTCCGGACAAAAAATCTTACTTGAAACTTCTGGAGCAAACCGTATACTTTGTATGATGGATAATGATATTCCGGGCGAAGAACACTTTGAGTCTATAAAAAGTAAATGCAAGAGACTGTTTAATATCGAACAAGTCAGATACAAAGCAAAAAGAGATGGTAATGACCCCGCAAATTTGTCTATAGAGGAGGTAAAGAATGTTTTTAGTACTATCAGGTAAGATGGGGAGTGGGAAAGATACCGTTCTTAAAGAACTAATCAAGAGATTCCCAAATAAGAAGTTCGTTAGAGTTGGTTATGGCGATTACCTCAAGGAAATTTGCGTAAATCTGTTTAATTTGAAACCTGAAGTAGTTCACGGTGCCGACAAAAACATTCCAACCAATTATCTGTGGAAAAATGTTCCTTGGTACAGATGGTGGAAACACTTCTTTAAGAGAAATCAGCCTGTTACTCATCGCGAATTCTTACAGTATTTCGGCTCAGACATATGTAGATACATAAACGACGATTGTTGGGTTGATTACGTAATCAGGCATTTCAATGACCCAAATGTGATACATGTAATAATCGACGCAAGATTCAAAAATGAAGTCACAAAGATGATTTCATCAAAGAAAAGTGTATTAATTAGACTAACACGTAAACCTTTTGATAGTAAACATATCAGCGAGACAAATTTAGATGATTTCAAGTGGAAAGGTTGCGAGCTAGTGGATAACAAATGGCTATCTATTAATGACACGGTCAATCAAGTGGTCACGAATTTCAATTTACAGTCCGAAAACAAGAATTTAGGCATAAAACTATGTTAATCCCGTATATCAGAAGTTCCTTATTGGGTAGCTATGAGATTTGCGAACTTAAAGCATTTCTCATTTACTCGTTGGGCTTAAAAGAGAAGAGTGGATTTTCTGCCGATTCGGGCACATCCGTTCACAAGTCTTTAGAGCTATTGGCCCAAAAAAAACTGGCACAGCAGAACGGTCAAGTTAGTATAGAGAATGAAATCTTTGATAGTCCGTTTAGCGTGGACTCCCTAGACTATGAAAACGCTTTCACTTTAGGGTGGGAATTCTGCAAAAAAACTATGTCTCATCACAAAGAGTGGGACGACGAGGAAGTTAAAACAAAATATCGGGATATGTATTACAAACTACTTTCCTTTGATAATGAGTCTTACAATCCTCTAAAACTAAACATCATTCAGCCCGAACAGTATTTTGACATTCAGTTCCAAGAAGATTGGGCTAGATACGAATACATTATAGGAAAAGAGAAGTTCGAGGGGTTTCTTAGTGTTAAAGGCACTATGGACTTAGTCTTTGATAATTCGGGCTATTTGTCGGGCATGGACTACAAAACCGGAAAAAGTAGAGTCAATTGGGCTACAGGTAAAACCAAGTACCTAGACGACTTTAAGGAAGATAAGCAACTCTTGCTTTATTCCTATGCCATCAAGAAATTATTTAATGTTGATGAATTCTCAATCATTATTTATTATTTGCAGGCTGGTGGGCCATTTGAAGTCTACTTCGACAATCAAACTTTCAAGAAGGCTGAAGGTATGATTAAAGACTATTTCCATAAAATCAACAGTAACTTCAAACCTTTTCTTGCGGCGAACTCCTCGAATCCATATAATAAGAGGAAGTGCAACTGGTGCGACTTTAACAAGATTCGCCCCGAAGTCCACAAAAGTAAGACTGTCTGCCGAACTTTTGAAGATAAAATAATCAACTTGGGAATGAATAAAGTTATTGAAAAACATGCGGATGTAAGTAGAGTTTTTACCTACGGGTCTGGTGGGGGGAGGGGAATGGACGACAAAGCTTCAAAATAAGGCTTGATTCATTGCGTTATATGTGTATAATAGAGACTTAACGGACAAAAAGGAATAAAAATGAATAAGGTTGCAATAGCAAATGTACGTGAGGGGGCTTATTGTAGTGTCTGTGGACACTATCCATGTAATTGTGTTCCTATTCCAGATTTTTGGGAAAAGACAATTAAAGAATTTGAAGATAAAAGAGCTAAAAGAGTAGAATCAATAGCTGAAGAAGTAACATCAGAACTTAAAAAAGCTATAGCTAAGCATAAAAGTATGAATTCGGCCCACGAAGCCTATGCGGTCATCCTCGAAGAGGTGGATGAATTTTGGGACGAAGTTAAAGCACAGACACTTGACAAGGCAAAGGCCAAAAAGGAATTACTACAGATTTCCGCTATGGCACAACGAGCAATTTTAGATTTGGGGTTATGATGAATATATTCAGAGCAGATACAACCGACTACGGAAAAGCGGTATTAATTAACTTAGAGCAAATTAGCCATGTTTATTCATATGAGAAAAAGTTAACAGTTCATATGAAAAATGGAAATATTATTAATATTGAGTCTTATCATTACGAAAAATTACTAAAACAGTTACAAAAGGGAAACACAGATGAGTAGTCCGATTATTTTAGGAAAAGCTGACGATAAATTTCAACAAATGGCTCAGATGGCAGATGCTCAAGAGCTTCAGGCTGAAATGTTTACCGGTTTAGTACAGATGGTTACGGAAAATGTTATTGGTAACCTATTGAATAGTATTTCCGGCTTACTTTATTTTGATGAGAACGGGAATCACGTATCCAAGGATAAGTCTAACGGATTTGAGCCAGAGAAGCAAAATTTAAGTGATTCGGGCTATGATTTGAAGTCCCCAATTACTTTCTCGTTAATTCCCGGCGAACGTAGACTCGTAAAGCTTGGGATTGGTATGCTTCTGATGAGTCATATGGACGCATTTATTCTACCAAGAAGCGGTCATGCCAGCAAGAATGGTATTACGATTACTAACTCTCCCGGTTTGGTTGATAGCTCTTACACCTACGAATGGGGCGTAATTTTCCAGAATACCGGAGATAAAGTTTGGAATGTCAATAAGGGTGATAGAGTTGCACAAGTTAAATTCCAACTTAAGGGAGTTAATATGCAATTCAAAGAATTTGAAGGTAATCTTGAAGAGTTGAGAGAAAAAATCAGAGCTAGAAGTGCTGGATTTGGCTCAACTGGAGTCTAATATGAAATACAAAGCTTTCACCCAAGAACCAAAACCTTACCTGAAAAGGGTATTTATTTTGAAGTATTGCGGCGGGTTTCAAGGGTATAGTAGGATTGTTATTGAGCATGAACTTCCATTAAATGCGGTCGAACTAGATTTCGAGGCAGAGGATGGAAGAGACTATATTTTTGAGTCGTCTTGGAAGGATGGAAACTACTTCCGTCCATATATCAATCATATTGACAAACATGGAAAATTGAACCATACCGAAGAATTAAAACCTATCAAGGCTTAATATGAAATTTGCACCTTTACACATTCACAGTGATTTTTCATTCTTAACAAGCACTCTAGATTGCGAAAAAATTGCTAAAACCTGCAAAAAATTGGGCTATAAAGCTTGTGCCGTAACGGATTATGGCTCAGCTAGCTCATTCGTAGAGTTTTCGGAAGCCTGCAAAGCCCAAAAAATCAAGCCAATCTTAGGTGTGGATGCCTACGTTTGTGCCTTGGAAAGTGACCTAAAGACAGACCAGAACAGAAAGCTTACTCACCTGCCGATTCTATGTAAGAATTTGGAAGGTGTTAAGGCAATGTTTAAGGCTGTTTCTCAAAGCAATAGACAATTACACCACAAGCCAAGACTAGCATTGAATGAATGGGCACGATATTCTAAAGGTAACTGGATTGCTTTTAGTGGCCATCCGGGGTCTGACCTATTTAACGCTGTCTGTAAAAACGGCAAAATCGTAGAAAACGCCCTCCAAAATGCCAAAGAGTGTATTGATGACCACCAATTCTTCTTTGGTAAAGAGAACTTCTTCGTAAATATCCAACTTATAGACAAAGAAAATCAGGAGTTTATGGAAGAAGTGGCGGCAATCTTAAGAGAAGCTGCCAAATTTAAGGGTGCAGACTGTGTAGCTACCGGAAATAGCCATTATTCGACCAGAGACGATGCAGCAGACCAAAGAGTTTTGCTTTGTGCCCTTCTTAAAACAACTTTACCTAAAGTTTTTGCTAATTTAGATACTGATGACGCTAAGGATGTAGATGTAGCTTCATTCTTTAAGAGTGAGAACTATCATATCCCCGAAGTAGACGAAATGCTAGAACTTCACAAGGGTTACGAGCATGAAGTGACTAATTCGGTCAAGATAGCAGACATGTGCGAAGAGTATTCCCTAAAAAGAGACCCTCAACAACCTATTTTCGACAAGGATATTGATGCTTATGAGGAAATGGCAGAGCGAGCCAGAGAAGGTTGGAGAAATCTACTAAATTGGCCAAAAGAAAGCCCACAGTTTAAAGAATACGGCGACAGAATCCGAATGGAGTTGGATGTTCTAAAGAACAATAACCTTTCCAATTACTTCCTTATTGTTACGGATATCTGTGACTATGCCGTAAAAAATGGAATACTTATGGGGCCGGGACGAGGTTCTGGTGCAGGTTGTCTTATCTCGTATCTTGTTGGGATTACACAAGTTGACCCAATTAAGCACGGATTGCTATTTGAGCGATTCTTTAACGCTGCCCGAAAGAATTCTCTGCCCGATATTGACTTAGATTTTCCTCCAGCTAAAAGAGAGCAGATTTTAGAGTATATCGAGACCCGATACAATAAGGCTTCAGTGGCCAAGATTGCTACGTTCACTCGTTTGCAGGGCAAGGCTATCTTAAAGCAAGTACTTAAGGTTCACGAAGCTTGCGATTTTGCCACCGAAAATCAGATGACCGAATTCATTCCTGACGAATCCACTATTAGTGATGATTTGCAGGAAATGTATGAGGAAGACGATGAAAGTGCAAAGATTCTTCAGTGGGCAGTTATTAATCATGCCAAAGAGCTTGCCCCTTGGGTAAAACTTGAGAAGGATGGAACTTATTCGGGCGAATTTGGCAAGTACTTCGCACAGGCCATTAGGCTAGAAGGGCTTTATAAGAACGTCTCAGAACACCCTTCTGGCGTTATTATCGCTCCGGGCGAGATTGATGACTTCTGCCCACTTATCAACAGTAAAGGCAAGCTGTTAGCTGCAATGCCTTACCCACTACTTGAATTAATGGGGCTGTGTAAATTTGACATCTTGGGTGTATCCGCTTATGGTAAACTCATGATGATAATTAATGCTATGGAATACGGTGACATCTATGGAAATGGAAATAGTGACGAAGACGATGAATCCGATAGCGAAGAAGAAACTGATGGGGATAATTAGAGATTTAGGAATTTCAAGCGATTTAGTCAAAATAACAGATTCTCCAGCAAATGATTTATATCTTCATTGTGGAAAACCGCCCAAAGTTAAAAAATTAGAAGATGTTATTGGAAAAAAGCTTGTAATAGATGGAAAATCGTGTATAATTACATATCCAGTCAGTTTTTTGATAGAAAAGGGCGAAGAATACACAGCTAGATTTATATATACAATGGAGATAATCAAAAATGAGTATTTGGTCTTGGATAAGTGGAGATACGAAGAAGGAAAAATCTGCTGAAAAGGATGTTACACCTGTTGTTGTCGCAGAGCCTCAACAAACTGTAGCCTTCAAAAAGTACAGAAAACTCCTTAAGAAAAGTAGAGAGGCTGAAACTCAATTAGAGATTGCTAACGAGACAATTATGGAATTGCTTCGAGAGCAAGATGCTATGAAGGTTTTGTTGTTTGCTATCGTCATACAACATGCTGGTAAGCTAGAAGTAACTTCAGATACACTTAAGATAACAGAATTGACACAAAGTGAATATGATTTGGATTTCAGAAACGAAAATGGAAATCTAATCTATATGTTGAAAAGAAAGGAACCGACAGCCTAATGCAAAATATAATCGTATATGACTTGGAAACCACTGGCAAAGACCCAAATAAAGTCTACCCAATTCAATTTGCCGCCATTCCTATTGATGGAACAAGCTTGAAAATCAAAGAGGATGACGTTTTTAACCAAATGTGCAAACCTCCAGATTTTGAAGATATGGCAAATTACAAGGGTGATTCCGAAAAGGAAGGATTGTGGAAGTTTCATGCCGAACACAGAGGCGTGTCAATAGCACAAGTAATTGAACTTGTAGGTGCTTCCCCACCAATGAACATTGTATTTTCTCAATTCCGAGAATATGTAAAGAGATTCAAGAATAAGAAAGACCCTGAACTTGGAGGATTCAATATTTGTAATTACGATAACGTGATTATAAATAGACTCCTAAAGGAAGAAAAGCTTGCTAAGGGTACATGGAGTCCTATTTTCTTCCACGATGTGATGCAGGATTGCAAGAGTTGGCTAAGAAGTGCCGATATGCGTTCAATGAGTCTAGACAGCCTAAGAGAACATTTCGGCCTAACTAAGGGTGGTCACGAAGCCCTGAAGGACTGCAAAGATACCGCCCAACTATTAGCCAGATTCCTAAAATTCAAACAAGAGCTAGCTAGTGGTCACAACTATTTCGCCAAAGCCTTTAAACAAAAATAAGGTAAATTATGTATAACACTTGGAAAGTTGAAAACGGATATCTAGTATATTCGTGTGGTTGTAAATTTAAAGTAATTAAAGAAAGAGACGGACACTTTCCTTTGATTAAACCGGGGAATCCGTTCAAGAACTGGAATTACGAATGTGAAGCTACTAAGATGCTACTAGCCGATGGTAACACTGTCGGCGTATTCCAGCTAGAAAGCGGCTTGGGTAGACACTGGACTAAGAGACTAAAACCAGAAAATACTGCTCATATGGCAGCTTTGGCAGCTATCTTGCGTCCATCTTGTATGGAAGCTTATAATGAAGATGGGATTAATACTACCGAGCTTTACTGTAGATTCAAAAATGGGGAAGAAATAGCTGCTCCTCTAGTATCAGAAATTGGTTATCTTCTAGAAGATAATTATTATCAAATGCTATACCAAGAAGACGCTATGAAAGTAGCTAGAGATATGGCTGGATTCGATGGTAATCAATGTAATACTCTAATTAAGGGTATTGGTAAAAAGAAGGCCGATATCATTGCCGGTATTAAGAAGGAATTTTTGGACGGATGTGCTAAGGTTGGTATTCTAAACGAAGAAAGAGCTAAACTGGTGTTTGAAAACATCGAAGTTAGTCAGCGTTACGGCTTCAATAAATCTCACGCGGTCTGCTATGGAACTACAGCCCTTATCACAGCTTTCGCTAAGGTTCACTTTCCCGAATACTTCTATGAGTCGTACCTAGAAGGTGCTAGTGAAAAACAAAAGCCTCTAGAAGAACGTCACAAGATTATTAAAGATGCCAAATTCTTTGATATCAAGGTTACTAAGCCAGAAATATCCACAAGTAAGAGTTGGTTCTACTCACCTAAAACTAAGTCTATCCTTTTTGGTTTAACTTCCGTAAAGGGTGTTGGTCGTGCTATCGTTAAGAAGGTTAAGAAATTCTATAAGGATAACGATGACCATTGGCTCAAAACATTAATCCGTTGTCTGTATATGGTTAACTCTAGAGCAGCAGAGAATATCATTAAAGCTGGTATTATTGATAATGGAATGACTAGAACCCGCCAACTACATGAACTAAAAAGCTTATACGGTTTAACTAAAGGTCAGGTTCAGTTTTTGGTTGAACATTGCGAAAAATACACCACTTTGGTTGAGCTTCTTAAAGCTATGAACAAGACTAAGAAAGAGGGCGGTGGACTTCACAAAGCTAGCGACAAAATTAAGGTAGATGGAGTTATCTCTATATTGGAGAATCCGGGCTACTCTATGGACGATAAGCCTGAATGGATAGCTTCTGTTGAAGAAGAGGTGCTTGGA
>Ga0075163_10010621_pt1 | contig 12042 bp, 9 predicted proteins | sample JI1023141ADNA_FD_71478 | JGI IMG/M metagenome (GOLD analysis project Ga0075163, IMG submission 71478) | Wastewater effluent complex algal communities from Wisconsin, to seasonally profile nutrient transformation and Carbon sequestration -... | ecosystem: Engineered > WWTP > Effluent > Algae...
CGGGCAGAACCCATCGGCGTGGTGGTAGAAGTCGGTGATATTTTCTCGAAAGATCTGACAGACCAAAATCTGTTTGCCATTGTGGTTCAATATCCGGATACAGAAGGCACCATTTCAGATTTTACTTCCCTTACTGCTTCAGCACACGAAAACAACGTATTTGTGTGTGTGGCCAGCGATTTGCTCGCTCTTACGCTGCTGGAATCTCCCGGTGCCTGGGGGGCCGATGTCGTAGTAGGTTCGGCCCAAAGACTGGGTGTGCCAATGGGTTATGGCGGTCCGCATGCCGCATTTTTTGCGACCCGGGAAGAGTTTAAGCGCCATATGCCGGGTAGAATTATCGGTATTTCGATCGATGCACAGGGAAATAAGGCCTACCGGATGGCTTTACAGACCCGTGAACAACATATTCGACGGGAAAAAGCGACTTCCAATATTTGTACTGCTCAGGTACTGCTATCTGTAATGGCTTCTTTTTATGGCGTTTACCATGGTCCGACAGGTCTTTCAGCCATTGCAAATCGAATCCTGGCGCTTACCGATGGCCTGAAACAAGGCCTCGAAAAAATGGGATATAAGGTTTTAAATCAATCTCATTTTGATACCATAACCGTAGAAATTGAGCAGTCTGCTGCCCTGCATAAAATCGCCCATCAGTACGAAATCAATTTCAGAAACTATCCAGGCCAGCCCAAGGTCGGCATATCGCTCGATGAAACCTGTTCGACCGAATGTGTGAAAACAATCCTGTCGATTTTTGCGCAACATAAACAGGTAGAACTTTCGGCCGATTGGGATTCTCTTTTCCGAAATGCCGAAGTCGTAGCTTTTGCAAAACGGTCTACCAGCTTTATGGGGCATCCGGTGTTCAACCAGCACCACTCTGAGCACGAAATAACCCGGTATATCAAGTATTTGGAGAACAAGGATTTATCACTTGTCCATTCTATGATCGCTTTGGGTTCTTGCACTATGAAACTCAATGCTACCGCAGAAATGATTCCGGTCACCTGGCCAGAATGGAATAGCATTCATCCATTTGTGCCTGAAGATCAGGCTCTTGGTTATAAAGAAATGATGGGCGAATTAAGCATGTGGCTAAAAGAAATTACAGGTTTTGCCGGTATTTCGCTCCAGCCAAATTCGGGTGCCCAGGGTGAATATACTGGTTTAATGACCATTAGAGCCTATCATTTGGCCAATAATGGCGGGCATCGGGATGTTGCCCTGATACCGACTTCGGCACATGGAACCAATCCCGCCTCTGCTGTAATGGCCGGAATGAAGGTGGTACTCGTAGCCTGCGATGCCAGTGGTAATGTCGATATCAGTGACTTGCGAAAAAAATCTGAAGAAAATAGCGGGAACCTGGCTGCATTGATGGTTACCTACCCATCCACACATGGTGTTTTCGAAGAAGGCATTAAAGAGATTTGTGCCATTGTACATGAGCACGGTGGTCTCGTTTATATGGACGGCGCCAATATGAATGCACAGGTAGGCCTTACCAGCCCGGGAAACATTGGTGCAGATGTTTGTCACCTCAATCTCCATAAAACCTTCTGTATCCCGCATGGTGGTGGTGGTCCTGGCATGGGCCCTATTGGGGTAGTAGAAAAGCTTGTGCCATTTTTACCTGGACATGCCGTAGTAAAAACCGGCGGAACACAGGCAATCAGGGCGGTTTCTGCTGCACCATATGGTTCGGCTTCCATCCTTTCCATTAGCCATGCCTATATTTCAATGATGGGAGGCGAAGGTCTGGAACAGGCTACTAAATATGCCATTCTGAATGCCAATTATATTAAAACCCTTCTTGAGCCTCATTACCCTATCCTTTACACAGGAACCAATGGATATTGTGCCCACGAAATGATTGTAGATATGCGGGCGTTTAAAATGAGTGCTGGTATAGAAGTAGAGGATATTGCGAAAAGGCTGATGGACTACGGGTTCCATGCCCCTACGGTATCTTTTCCGGTGGCTGGTACCCTGATGATTGAACCAACAGAAAGTGAGCCAAAGGAGGAGCTGGATCGTTTTATCGAAGCGCTGATTTCGATCAGAAAAGAAATTGCGGAAATTGAAAACGGAGAAGCCGACCGAAAAGAAAATGTGTTGAAACTGGCGCCTCATACCAGCGACGTATTAACTGCCGAAGAGTGGACAAGGCCATACACCAGGCAAAAAGCCGCCTTTCCGCTTCCGTTTGTACGAAACGCCAAATTCTGGCCATCTGTTAGCCGGATCGATTCTGCATACGGAGACCGAAATCTGATCTGCTCATGCATTCCGGTTGAAGAGTATGCGCAGGCAGAAGCAGTGGAGGCCTGATTTTCAGGTTAAGATAGGACGTGGTTTAGCTGCTAAATGGTTGTAGATCAATAAGAAGAATTGTCCTGGCTTCGGCAATGCTGCTACTCCAATGGAACTTCCGGGTTGTTTCGCCCGGAACTTCTATTGGCTATTAAATTCAATGCAAGGTTGGCATGAAAAGCGTTTCACAGATCAGGCTATAGTTCTTGTTGAAACGCCAAACGCTATTTCTTCATGGATTGGCTAAGCCATCTGTTCCACTTTTGCTGGGCAATCAGATTGGTAATGTGGGCCACAATCAGTAAAAAAGACCCTGCGTAAGAAACCCAGTTTTCTACGTCGGCAATCCATTCATACATAACACCTGCTGTGAAAATGAGAAACGATGCCCATAGAAAAACCTTTACCGCAGAATAAACAGACACCCTTGAGCTTTGCCAAACGGCCAAAAAGCAGGTAATCCAAAAACCAAGATGCCACCAGCCACTTGCAAAGAAACTACCCAGCCCAACGCCAATAGATCCTAGCATAATCAGTTGAGGCGCAATGCAGTGAATCAGGCAGAGGACACTACCAGACATACCCAGGTAATCTGAAAGCCAGGATTTGGACAGAACCTCTTCGGTTACCTGATCGAAGTCTACAACAGAATTGGTCACTGGCATGGCTTGGGTCGGCTCAACTACTTTTTGCAACATTGTCGCAAATATAGGATTCAATTCATTTTCCCGAGCAAATCATTTCGTTTTTTTTTCTGGTCCGGCAGAAATTTTTGCATTTGGGACCAGCTATGCCAAAGACTTATTTCTTTTGCCAAAACACAATTTCTACAAAGTCCCTTTGGTATAAATCAAAAATTACAAATGGCATTTTAATAGACTGAGACAGGTGGTTCGTGTTTAAATTCCGGAAACTAAACCACAGATAGTTAAAGTCTCCGATTGGTCTCTATTTTCGCACAATCAAACCCTACGCTTTTGCAGGAAAACTACATTCATTGGTACTCTCCATCGCTAAACCGAACGATGGAAATGTTAACCTTCGGCTATGGCGGGATACCGCTTTTGCTTTTTCCCACCTCCATGGGGCGCTACCATCAGAATAAAGACTTCCACCTTCTCGATTCTATAGCTCATTTTATAGAAAGCGGGCGGGTAAAGGTCTACTGTCCAGACTCGGTAGACGAGGCCTCCTGGTATAACAAAGGAATTCATCCTTTTGATCGGGTGAACACCCACAAGGCCTACGACCGCTATATCAGAGAAGAGGTATATCCATTTATGCAGCAGGAAACCGGTATTGGCAGAATTGCAACTGCCGGTTGTTCTTTTGGTGCTTACCATGCCACCAACTTTGCATTCAGATACCCGGAACTGGTAGGTTGGTGTTTTAATATGGGTGGTGCATTCGACATAAAAATGCAGTTGGATGGCTACTACAACGACGATGCCTATTACCATAATCCTGTAGATTTTATTGTGCATGCCAACCATCCGGATTTATGGCGAATGTCGATCGTACTTGGAGTTGGTGAACATGATTTTTGCAGGTCTGCCAACGAACATCTTTCTGGTATTTTAACAGGTAAAGGCATTCATCATTGGCTGGATATTACCGAGCATGGTATCCACGATTGGCCCGCATGGCGGTACATGTTTCCACGCTACATCGCTCAGATGTAGTCTCTCATTTTCGTTTAACCTTTTGATCTTTAATTTTTTATGAAAAAAATAGGAATACTTTTCGGGCAGGAATCTTCTTTTCCCCAAGCATTTGTAGATGCAGTGAATGCCAAAAAAGAAAAAAACATAGTGGCCGAATTTGTCCATATCGACAAAGTCATGCAAGGCGAGTCTTCAGATTATGCGGTTATCATAGATCGCATCTCACAAGACGTTCCTTTTTACCGTGGATTTTTAAAAAATGCAGCCATTTGTGGTACTGCCGTTATCAACAATCCGTTTTGGTGGAGTGCCGATGAGAAATTTTTCAACAATGCTCTTGCCACTAAAATAGGAGTTCCGGTTCCAAAAACAGTTTTGTTGCCGTCGCACCAACTCCCGGCCGATACTTCCGATAAATCTTTCCGGAACCTCGCCTATCCGTTGGATTGGGAATCAATTTTCAACTATGTGGGTTTTCCGGCATACTTCAAGCCTTTTGCTGGCGGTGGTTGGAAAAATGTATACAAGTTGGAAAATCATGACGATTTCTTTAAGGCATATGGCGAAACAGGCCAATTGGTAATGATGCTGCAGGAAGAGGTAGTTTTTGATGATTACTATCGGTGCTATTGCCTGGGTGGAAAAGAAGTGCGGATTATGCAGTACGAGCCCCGAAATCCACACCATTTGCGATATGTAACAGATGCTCAACCAGCCGGAAAAAAACTCCTGGCTACCATTAAGGATTTGGTTCTCAGGTTGAACAAAGCCCTTGGGTACGATTTTAACACCGTCGAGTTTGCGATAAGAGATGGTGTGCCGTTGGCGATCGATTTTTGTAACCCGGCTCCCGATGCGGCTGTTGAATCGGTTGGTCAGGAAAACTTTGATTGGGTGGTTGAGAATGCCGCTAAAATGGCAATTGCCAAGGCCAAAGCGCATAAAGACGGACAAATGAACCTTACCTGGGGATCATTTGTGAGCGAGTCGGTTGCGGGCAAACTGGTAACAGCTGCCACTTCCAAATAATCTGCGGGGTAATGGCCTGCTCTTCTGGCAGGCCTCTTACTTCACATTTGAATCTTATTTTGAAAGAATTGATTGCTAAAACCTTATCGTAATTATGGAATATACGCTTGGTATTGAAGAGGAATTTATGGTGATAGACCCTCAGACCAGAGAACTGCGTTCGCATATGCAGCAAATTGTGGAAGGAGGGAAAGTGATATTGCAGGAACAGGTAAAGGCCGAAATGCACCAGGCGGTTGTAGAAGTTGGAACCAATATTTGCCGCAACGTGGATGAAGCCCGTAAGGAAGTTACCTATCTGCGAAAAATAATTGCCGAACTGGCTGGTAATGCTGGCCTTGCCATTGGAGCGGCTGGTACCCACCCGTTCTCTTTGTGGAGCGAACAGGCTATAACCGAGCACCCCCGCTACGAAGAAATTGTAAATGAGCTGCAGGATACCGCCCGAGGAAATCTCATTTTCGGCCTACATGTGCATGTGGGCATTGAAGACCGTGAGGTGGGCCTACATTTAATGAATGCCGTTCGTTATTTTCTTCCCCATGTTTTTGCACTTTCGACCAATTCTCCATTTTGGGAAGGTCGAAATACCGGATTTAAGTCTTACAGAACCAAGGTGTTCGATAAGTTTCCGAGAACAGGAATTCCCGAATTTTTCTCATCTGTGGCCGAGTACGATAGCTATGTGAATCTGCTCATCAAAACCCATTGTATGGACAATGCCAAAAAGATATGGTGGGATATCCGTTTGCATCCATTTTTCAATACCATCGAATTCAGGATTTGCGATGTGCCCATGCTGGTAGACGAAACCATAGCCCTGGCAGCTGTGATGCAGGCACTTATCGCCAAACTTCATAAACTGATGACACAGAACCTGAATTTCAGGTTATACAGAAAGGCACTCATCAGTGAAAATAAGTGGCGTGCCGCCCGATATGGCCTGGATGGCAAACTTATCGATTTTGGTAAGCAGGAAGAGGTAGACACAAGACTACTGGTAGGCGAACTCCTGGATTTTATAGACGATGTGGTAGACGAACTGGGCAGCCGTAACGAAATTAATTACATCCAGAAAATGCTGGAGAATGGCACCGGGGCTGATCGTCAGTTACGTGTGTTTAAAGAAACCGGCGATCTAAAAAAAGTAGTCGATTATATTGTGCAACAAACCAATCATGGTTTAGTTTAGCGACTGCTAAAAACCACCGATCTGCTGTCATCCTAAACCTCCACACATAAGAAATCTATGCTTTATAAAATCTCCCTCAAAAACGCAAATGAGGAGGTAATCATTTCGGAAGAAACGTATAAGTTGCTTACAGAGAATACTTTATACGCATCTAAAAAAATTGTGGATAATCTCCGGCAGCATAGCAATGGCTATGCCTTTTACCAAAAGAATCATCCTCAAAAAGATGGTAACTACGTAAACGAAACGTTATACCTCCATAAAATCATTGCAGATACATTCCTTGGCGAGCCCGAAACGGAGGAACACCGATATGTCATGTTCAAAAACGGAAATAAGCTCGACTGCAGATTAGAGAATATTTGTTGGGCTACCCGGTCGGAAATTACCCGCAACACCAAGAAGCACCACAGCAAGTCTGGTTTTCGGGGTGTATACAAAGAAGGTGATCGCTTCAGAGCTACCCTTTACAATAAAAATGAACGGATCGATCTTGGGTTTTTTGAATCGGCCGAAGATGCTGCGGTTGCATACAATCATAAATCAGAAGAGATTTTTGGTCGTACCCGTAGCTTGAATAAAATTGAAAATATTCCGGCGGTCGAAACCAAACTGCAATAAAAAAGGGCCGAAAGGCCCTTTTTTATTAACGGTTATTGATGTTTTTATTTGCCACCAAAATTAAAGACCAAACCAAGGTTTACACCGAAAGCAGTTGTATTGTCGGCAACTCCTGCATCTTCGTCTTTATTCATGATGTAGTGATAACGAACGTTGAGATCTAAACCAACCATTTCGTTGAACATATACTGAGCACCAACCATTGGAGCCAAACCGAATTTAGTTTGGGTTTCTGCATCTTCCTTCTCACCAGCAACCTCAACCGATCCACCAAGAGAATACATACCCAGGTTCAAACCAGCATATGGCCTAAATCCTTCTTCAGTGAAAAAATAAGAAGCATTCAGTGTAATCGGCATAATAGTAGCTGTTGATTTTACAGTTACACCAAAAAATTCTTCCTCATCGGAATGAGCGATATAGTCTACGCCTAAACCAACTGCAAATTTTGGGGATACGAAATAGCGGGCTTGAACTCCTCCACCAAATCCTGCAGGAGCATCCTCTCCGGCGTCTCCCAAAAGTTTGTTATATATACCATGGGCACCTACCTGAATCTGGGCTTGGGAAGAAGCCACTGCGAATCCACAGAAAACTGCAGCTGCTAAGAAAATTTTTTTCATTACGTTGTTTGTTAAAGATTAATTGAAAGTTAGTTTTTTAACCGTTGGGGCAATATTAGAGGATAGCAGTCCTATCTACCAAATCCGAAATTTGAAGGCCCCGGCTGCTTTCCATAAAATATTCTATATCTGATTGATAGTCAGTATTTTTTTTATTTTTCAGAGTAGTTACACATCTAAATTTTTCTCAAAAAAAATTATTATAAAGGATTTATTGCCAGTCCATTAGAGCTGCCTGATTGTAATCTGGGGTCCAAATTTCCAGTGAGTGGTTCAGAATTGCTTGTCGACCCCATTAGGAATACCCTGGCAGGCCAGGTAATGGGTTGGTGTCGTTATCATCTTTTCTGTTCATTTGCGGACTGAAAATTTTTATCATGAGTACTTCCGCAGTAGCAGCACTTGCACCATACGCCCCACAGATCAGAAGAGATATTTTACGCATGGTTCACGCCTGCCAATCGGGCCACCCAGGTGGGTCTTTGGGTTGTGTGGAATATTTTGTTGCGCTGTATGGCCACTTGATGCAGCACAATCCTGATTTTCAAATGGATGGAAAAAACGAAGATCTTTGTTTTCTGAGTAACGGCCATATTTCTCCGGTTTGGTATAGTACCTTGGCTCGGTTCGGATATTTTGATGTTTCAGAACTTTCTACCTTCCGAAAGCTAAATTCCAGGCTCCAGGGGCACCCGGCTACAGAGGAGCATCTGCCCGGTATCCGCATTGCCTCGGGCTCGCTTGGCCAGGGTCTTTCTGTGGCGGTGGGGGCTGCCCTCACTAAAAAGCTAAATCACGATCCCCGCCTTGTTTATGTTCTGATGGGCGATGGTGAACAGCAGGAAGGCCAGGTTTGGGAAGCTGCCATGTTTGCACCTCACCATAAAGTAGATAACCTGATAGCCACAATTGATTGCAATGGCCAACAAATAGATGGGCCGGTAAAGGCTATTCTGGATCTTTTAAGCCTAAGGGCAAAATATGAGGCTTTTGGCTGGGAGGTTTTAGAAATTGAAGAAGGCAATAACCTGGAGAAGGTATTGGAAGGGTACGAAATAGCCCGTGCAAAAACTGGCAATGGTCGGCCGGTTATGGTACTGCTAAAAACAGAAATGGGTTATGGTGTGGATTTTATGATGCATAGCCACAAGTGGCATGGTGTTGCGCCAAACGATGCACAGCTGGAAGCTGCTCTTTCTCAGCTACCTACCACGATGAAGGACTATTAAATGCGGTATTTGCTGGTAGGTTCATTCATATTTTTTGCTTTCAGTTGCGCCTTCGTAGCCGGGTCGGGCAAAAAGTTGCCTTTAGGTTGCTGGCGAAATAGCCACGAAGAGGATCAGCCAAATGTGGAAGAAAAGTGTTACCGGCCCTGCACTTTCAATTTTCCGGCAGCAAGAGGTAGGAATGGATTTATGATGCTGAAAGATGGAAGAATAGCCTTGACAGGCCCTTCCAGACAAGACGGTGTGGACACAAATTGGGGTAGTTGGACCCAAATAGGTCCTCAGGAATTAAAACTGGCATTCTCGAAGCCAGGATTTACCCGCCTAAATTGGACTACTTTCAAAAAGGGAGAAATCCGAATCCGGTTGAAATAGCTATTTCATTTCCGGTAACCGGCCAGCATACCTCGCCACACCTTATCTTTCTTCTGTTTCAGATTTGAAATTTTCTTTGGGAAAATGGATGCAAACAGATATGAGGGTTTTGATAAAGGCTATTATTCTGGAATACAGCATTTTGTCCTTGTGCAGTTTCCACGAGTTTACCACCATCAGCCTCATTTCTGGCATTAAGGTAAGTATGTGTTGTAGCTCTCCAGCATACTTTGTGGTACGGCTTTTCCACCAATCCCTCAGCGCCAAACGCAATATTGGGATCAGGACCCAATACCAGAGTACTAAAAAAACACCAGCCCGGATCAGTAAGAGAAAGGGCTTGTTTTTAAGGCTGGCCAGCCATGAATCAGCAACGTAAACCTGATAAATTCCTGCACCCAAAAATGCGAGTATTATGATATAAGTGGTTGAGTACCATTTATTCTTAGAACGGACCACTGTCGTTTTTTCCTGCCACCTGATTCCCGAAAAATCCGGCACGAATTCTTTTTGTTGTATCCATACTGGTAATCTCGATAGAACGATGCCGACATAAAATCCGACCATAACATGAATTCCGGCATAGATTTGAATCAACCTGGCGGCATTAGGAACTACTGAAAGGCCAAATTGCTTTGCAATGGCTTGGCTTGCCTCGTCTACCGCTTCCCATAAGCCGTTCCCGAAGATGAGGGTAAGCACAAGTACCCGTTGAAGCGCAGATTCTGCAAGACACAAAATACTGATAATGAGTATTCTGTAAATAAATTTTATGGGCACACTAAACAGAAGTGTGCCAACCAATCCCTGAAACAAAACGGCAATGTAGGCAGTGGGTGGACTATGTGGACTCAGGATTCCTTTGACCAGTACGACCAGCATGGTTGCTTTCAGTATTTTCCCGGTTTCTTGAGTTACCAGGTAAATTGTGGCCATGCAAAATACTGAAAACGAGCCCAGTATGAGCCCGGTTACCGGGAGGTGCAGGCCATGAAGCAATCCACCCAGGAAGGCTTCACTAAATGCCCAAAGTGTTGTAAATCTATAGAATGCAGCCTCTCGGTTTGATGCTGTTAATGGAAAGTTCAAGTTCAATTTTTAGATTCTGATATTGCCTGGCGCAGCCGGGTTAAGTAGCAAAGGAAAAAACAATACTTTTACCACCGCTATATGCACCAAACATGATCGAATTCTGGCTGAACAACAAACATATTAAAACCGATGTGCCACCCGGAATGGTCATGTTGGATTTTATTCGCTATGAGAAAAATCTGAAAGGCACCAAAATTGGTTGCCGGGAAGGCGATTGTGGTGCATGTACGGTGCTGGTGGGTAGGCTCGAAAATGATACGGTGGTGTACCAAAGTCACACCTCCTGCCTCATGCCTGTGGGTAATGCAGCAGGCAATCATATTGTTACAGTAGAAGGTATTAATAACGAGGTGCTTACTCCAGTTCAACATGCCATTGTAGAGGAAGGGGGCACCCAATGCGGATTTTGCACGGTTGGTTTTGTAATGAGTATGACGGGCTATTGCCTAAGCCATAAGCAACCTTCTCTTACACAAGGTATTGCGGCTATTGATGGCAATATCTGCCGGTGTACAGGTTATAAATCTTTGGAAAGGGCTACCGCCCAGCTTACAGCTTTACTCCATGAGAAGCCACATTCAGACACGCTTAACTGGCTAATTGCCAAAGGAATAGTTCCAGCATATTTTGCAGATATGGCAGGTAGGTTAATGGCTATTGTTCGCCAGAAGGCCAATCCTGCTGCTGTATGGCGGGTAGGAGGGGGCACAGACCTTTATGTGCAGAAACACGACCAGATGGTGCACGCAGATATTGATTTTGTTTATTCAAAACCAGATCTGAATGGGATAAAGAGAACTGGATCGGTCATGGAAATCGGAGGTGCTGCCACAGTCGAAGACCTTAGGGCTGATCCGGAAATGAATCGGTTGTTTCCAAATCTGGGGTCGCATCTCAAGCTGGTGTCGTCTACCCCAATCCGAAACATGGCTACCTTGGCAGGAAATTTCGTAAATGCCTCACCAATAGGCGATATGACAATTTTCTTTCTTGCTTTGGATGCAGAGCTTACCCTTACTTCAACCGGTAATGAAAGGAAAATACGACTCAGGGACTTTTATCTCGATTACAAAAAGCTTGCTAAAACCCCTGAAGAAGAAATTGCAACCATCTCATTTCGGATACCCGAAGCTTCATGGGTTTTCAATTTTGAAAAGGTATGTAAAAGGACTCATCTTGATATTGCCTCTGCAAACTGCGCCATTTCGATCGAAATAAGTAATGAGTTGATTACCAGTGCACATGTGGCTGCAGGAGGGGTGTTTGCCTTTCCTAAATATTTAACTAAAACATCTGCTTTCCTGGCTGGCAAGCCTGTTGATTTTTCTACTGTGCTGCGAGCTGCCGAATTACTTCAAACCGAAATAGCCCCAATTTCTGATGCCAGGGGCACGGCAGATTACAAGCGAATGCTGGTTCGACAGCTTTTTCTGGCCCATTTCCGAATCCTGTTTCCGGAAAAAGTTTCGGAAACAGAACTTTGGGCGGAGGTGAATCCTTAACATCTCTATGAAAAAATTACTGATTTTCCTGTTTTTCCTGGAATGGTCAGTGATGGTATTTGCGCAGTCTGATCCCGGGATGGACCCAAAGGCTGTTCAGCAGCTCATGCTCCAGGGCCGTTTAGATTTAATTGAGTCGAAATTCAGGGATTTACGATCAGCCAGAGGAAATGAACTTGGCAAAGCTATACAGGACCCAATTTATCGGGCACCGGATTCGGCCTCCATTTTTTACCCTGAAGTAGACAAAATTTGGAACGCCTGCCTCGACAATCTCATGATTTGGGAGCGAAACTGCCCAGAAATATTTCCTGCTATACCAGCCACCGCCCTGGGTTGCTGCTTTGCTATGCAGAAAGGGGATCCATCTGTATTACCGAAACTAAGGGATGTAGCGGA
>Ga0075163_10010624_pt1 | contig 12041 bp, 11 predicted proteins | sample JI1023141ADNA_FD_71478 | JGI IMG/M metagenome (GOLD analysis project Ga0075163, IMG submission 71478) | Wastewater effluent complex algal communities from Wisconsin, to seasonally profile nutrient transformation and Carbon sequestration -... | ecosystem: Engineered > WWTP > Effluent > Algae...
CGGCGATCGACGGCGTGGTGGGAGTGCCTCTCGCCGGCGATCACACCAGAACTGGTTGAACGCATGGACCCGACACACTCGCTCCCGCCAGTCGAACTGCTCGCCGAGCTGCTCCAGGGCTCGGGCGACCGCATCAGGACCGGTTAAATCATGGCCCTCGACTTTTCATTCATCCCCGACGACCTCGAGCTCGACGCGCGCAGCGGCCAGCTCGTGGAGGCTTATCTCGACACGTGGCGACGTGTCATGAATCGGCCGGCGGCCCTCTCCGAGTATCTCCGTCACCTCCACGTTCGGGCGGTGCTCGGGTTCGACGCGCCGATGGACCGCCAGGCCATGGCGCTCGTCAACCTGACGGTCCTCGAGTATCTCCGAGACTTCACAAGTAGCGATCCTGCGGCGCGGCGGCAAGCCAGGCCGTTGTTCGAGCGTCGCGAGCTATTCCTCAAGATCGCCAGGGGCGAACGGGTGTCTATCGGTCTCGACGAGCATGGCGCCTGGGGTTCGCTCGAGATCGAGTCCGGTGACGTCCGGGTGGCCTTCAGCCGTCCGCTCGAGCTGGATCGAGCGGCGTGGACGGTCCAGATGGGACACCAGGGTAAAGCCGCGAGCGCTGGTGAGGACTACAAGGGGGTCGGCGTGGTCTCTTCCATCCGGCTCGTCGACGCGGCCCAGCAGCTCATTGGCGGTCAGTTGTCCTGGCGCGAATTCGCCGCGGATTGGCTCGCCATCTGGCAGCGCCAGATGGCCCGGATCCTGCTGGAGCCGCTGGTCCCTGGTTCGCTTCGTAAGTTCACGGCCGGCGCCGCCCATATCTCCCTGACGATGCTTCAGAACATCGGGAAGGAGCACGACGACCACACCGCCGACGACATCCTCCCATCTGCCCAATGCCGTAAGATCTGGGGTGACGTGATGGAGAAGATCGTCGAGGGCGGACTCGTGCTCGCCGCGCTGACCAGGGATGAACGCTTGATCGTGGCCCTCCACTTCGAGGGTCGCGAGAGTTACGCCAGCGGCGACGAGGCGCCTGCGGTGAGCGTCCATCCAGATCTCCCGGAGACGTTCCGCCGCGTGTCCGAGGCCACGCTCGTGAGCGAGGAGGTGCAGGCTTCGATACGGGCCGCGACTGTTCGAAAGGACCCTATTGTGAAGGACGTGCAGCGCGCCAAGATCGGACGCAATGAGCCCTGTCCATGTGGCAGCGGCCAGAAGTACAAGAAGTGCTGCTGGCTGAAGCAGTGAGCGCTCAACGCCACGGCGTCCCCCGAAGCCAGTCGTGAGCGTCTTGTATCGCCCGACCTCTGTTTGCCGCCGGGGTTGCCGCCGTGAGCAGCGCCAGGCTGTTTGATGGGGTCGCGGTCACGTAATCCGAGGGACCGCCGCTCAAGGCTTGGGGCTTGGGGTGTCCGCGCCATGCCGGGGGGCGAGACGGCGGTTCCCGAGACCCGTTCCCGCCGAGGATCCGCTGCGTGGGTGACGGTTGCGCGGTAGCGGGCGCCGGGGACATGTCCTCGCGGACATGCAGGGTGAGCCCGCCGCGGCGTTCACCGAGCTCGAGCTCGATGCCGGACGAGGATGCGGCGGCGCGGTGCTCGATCGACAGCGAGAGGCGCTCGGCGTCGCGGCGGAGGTAGAGGTTGCTGTCGCCCCAGGCGTGCAGCTCGGACGAGCCGCGGAGCGCCTGGCCGGCGCGGGCGTGGCCGCCCTTGCGGGCGGGTGGACGAGGACGACGGCGCAGCCGAGGCTGCGCTGGATCTCGCGGAGGTAGGCGAGCAGCGGCGCGACCTCGGCAGCGGTGGCGCGTCCTCGGCGGCACATGGACCGCCCGAAGCTGGCTGAGAGAGTTTTCCCCGGCCTCACCGTGGGATAGGGCGTTCACTTTACACGGCGATGCTTAGTGTTTATTCCGTGTGGACCCGATCTCACGGTTCGGATAGACTCACCCCAGGAGGACGTTCCTGTGACGGTAACCGTATCATTCCTTAATATGAAAGGCGGGGTTGGAAAATCTACACTTGCTGTGAACTTCGCCCAACACTTGGCCGGATACGTTGAATTCTCAAAGAAAGTACTGCTAGTCGACCTCGACCCACAGTCGAATGCTAGCCAGTATGCGTTGGGTGTCAGCCGCTATACCAGCACAGTCTACCCACCAAGAAAGACGCGCGCTACCACCTGGGACATCTTCGAACAATTTGCCAAGGTTCCGGGACGTCCTCAGCCCGCCCAGATCGCTCCCGGCGACATTCTGGTTCGGGTTCAGAATTACCGCGGAGCGGGACGTCTGGACCTGATCCCCTCACGCCTTGATCTGGCATCCTCGCTCGACTCGCCATCACAAAAAGAGCATTTGCTCCAGCGGTTTCTTGCACAAATCCAGGAGCAGTATGATGTGATTGTCATCGACTGTCCCCCTACCGAGACTCTCTTCACGACGGCTGCCTATTTGGCGTCGTCCCATCTGGTCGTTCCAGTCAAGCCCGAGTTCTTGTCAACAGTCGGTCTCCCGCTCATGCAAGAGTCACTGAGTCGATTTCATAGCAGGTACTCCCCGCACAAAGTGGATGTTGCAGGAATCGTTCTCAACTATGCGACCAACTACCACCCCGAAGAAACCAAGGCAAAAGCTGATGTGCAGAAATTTTCGATGACAAGTGGGTGGCCTATTTTTCAAACAGAGGTGAGTTACACGCGTTCCCTGCCAAAGGGGGCCCGCGAAGGTCAACCCCTCTTCCAGACACCGAATGCTCAAAGGACTCGAAAGAACGCGTTCTTTGCATTGACCCAAGAAATCACACAGCGGATCGGACTGTGACCGGGCGACGCGAAAGGCTGTTAGTCGACTTGGCTCGACTCGTAGAAAAACACGGAGCCAAAGAGGTGGCAAGCCTCGCCGCGGCAATGCGTGATCCTCAAGTCGTAGCTGACTTGGCTCTCTTGCTTGAGAGTGTCGCAGCGGTACAAAACACGAAGGTTGGAAAAAACAAGCGTACCACTTCCAAAAAGCGCATTCCCAAGGAGAAGACTACGACGGGCAAGCCAACATCCCGAGTTCGATCTCCCGAGGGTGGAGAGCTCGAGCAACTCACTAAGGCTATCGTCAGCAGTTCTTCATCCAAAACGAGTTCGTGACTTCGCTCGGCTTGACGAGAAACTTCCGACATGATCAAGCCCTCAAAATTCAAAAGCAAGGACAAGATCGACAACTGGGTCCTTCAGGTTCAGCTCGGAGCGGGCGGTCAGGCTGAAGTATGGAGTGTGCGGTTTGAAGGCGAAAAGCATGCCCCTGCCGCGGCGCTGAAAATATGCACTGCTAATGACGAACAAGGAAAAGAACGTCTCCGACGGGAGGCCAAGTTCCTTAGCGACCCCCCGCATCATACCAACATTGTAAAGCTGCGGGAGCCCGGGCTGGGAGAGCACAAGGGACAACCTTACCTCCTGATGGAACTCGCCACGACGACCTTCGAGCGATTAGTTCTGAATGCCGATGAGACACCAGGGCTACGCCTATTGAGCGATAGCCCCGGCATCATCCTGAAGCTCTTTAGACAAGCTTGTGAGGCCATCGCATTTCTTCATGAGCAAAAATCCATTGTCCACCGCGACATTAAGCCCAGCAACATTTTGCTGGTACTCGACCCAAAGCAAGGACCGATGCGGTCGGCGGTTGCAGATCTGGGAATAGCAGCACTATTGGCCCAGCAGGGAGAGTTGACTGGAGCTCAAGAATTTGTAGGAACACCAGGCTTCAGAGCCCCTGAATCTACAAGAGCACACACACAAAGTTCGGACGTTTACTCGCTCGGAAAGACGTTGGAGGCCATACTTCGACGGCGCATGCCCTCCGAGAACGGTCCTGTACCTTGCTCCCGGGATCCTCGCATGAGTGAAGAATTGTGGGACATCCTCGACAATGTCTTGGTACATGCGTGTCACTTAGATCCAGGACTGCGATATTCTACTGTGCGGGAGCTAATAGATGCCTTGCCCGACGTTGTTCTAACGAGTTCGCGCGCGACTTCGCCTCTAGGGCGACTCCCCGGTGGACCTGTCAGTCTTCAGGATGAGGAGGTACTGGTATTGGTTGCGACAATTATTGCTTGTGTTGAGGAAAATTCAGGGATCTCTATAGAGGCACTCAAAAGCTCAACCCCCGTGACACCATTTGGCTTTTCAATGGCCCTGAAAGAACTCCAGATTTATGGGTTTCTTGAATCGTTTCAAGATTCAGACGAAAATCAGGATCATATTTGGACCGCGGTTAGACTTTTACCCGCTGGAATCGCATGGGCCAGAAAGAATAGAGGAATGATGAACGCCCTTTGGGAAGCCGCTCAAGCACGGGACATCCCATTTTAGTCATTGCTCCGGCGGAGGAAGTCAACCGGCGTGCAGCCCTGCGCCCGCCGCCGGGGTCGATGGCGGTTATGTGGCGGCAGCGGGGGGCGACTGACGACTGACATGTACGATGTCGACGGCGGAGGAGGAGTGGCGAGTGGCGAGACATCGAGCGACTGGCGCGGCCGCAGAACCCGGACGGCGGGTGGGGCTTCGGGCGGCAGGGCGGGTGCCGTCGCTGCTGGCTGCTGACGCTGGTCAGGCAGGCTCAACCTCTCCTGGGCCAGTTGACCTTGTGCTTGATGATCCGCCGCTTCATCGCGTGTCTGGTGATGCCCAGCAGCTTCGCCGCAGAGACGATGTTCCCGGACGTCTCGAGCGCCTTGACGCAGAGCAGACGCTCGGCGGCGTCGAGGTTGTACGAGTCGAGAACAAGGCCGGGTGTGGTGTCGGGAGGGTCGGAAGTGGACATGGTTGTGATGGACCGTTGGGGAGAGCCGATTCAAGTGAAGGTCGCAAGCGTGGCGCCGTCGGGGTGAATAAACGCGCGCCGATGCGCGGCTCCGCACCGCTCGATTGCCAGCCCGTTGCCAAAACTGCGGCATACGGCGGCACGACGCGCCATGGTCCCTGTCTCGGAACGCCCCTATTCTTGAGAATTCGGCCGGATGGCGAGAAGGGGGAGCGTCCGAGAGGGGACCGTGTTTTGGGCTTGAGGGTGGCTCCCATGGCGTACTGGGAGCGATTACGAGCTTCGATTGGTCGTCCTTGACCCCTGACGACGCTGTGATCGGATTTCCCGGCGACCTCCGCCCCGATCTTCAAGCCGCTCGTTACCGCGCTATTAACTCGCGTGGTGCGTTGTAATGTTAGGTCGGCGGCTGCAGGGCCGATTAGGCAAAGAGGGTGCAAAAGGTATGAAGACAATCTCGGCGCTCATGTTGGTGCTTGGACTTAACTGTGACCTGATGGCTGATCAGGGTGGAGATACTCCGCACGGGCCTAAAGGTAAGCCTCCGATAGGCTGCAAGTGTTGTGCTTCCCAGGGGGGATGCACTCAGGATGACGACCCGCCTTCCACGCCCTCACCGCGACCTTCGGAGACACCTCCGTGTAACCCGCCCAATCCGTGTGAAATCCCTAAATAGTCGTGATGCAAGTAGAAATGGAGACGCCCATGCGCAAGCTGTACCTGATGTTGACGCTGGCTGTCGGACTTCACTGCGATACCGACATTTTCTCGGTGGAAAATGGATCGATGCAGCCTCGGGGCAAACCGAATGACCCCTGCAAGTGCTGCTCGTCGCCCTATGGGTGTGGCAAGCCCGGTCCTGCTCCGCCGAATCCGCCCGTTCCGCCCGAACTGCCGTCGTGCGAGCCACCGAATCCGTGCGAGCAAGTTCCGTGAGGGGCGTCGTCGAACAGACGACCTGCAGTTCGTCGGTTTACGCCGTTACTCCGGACGACTATGCTCGCGCGGAAATGGCCACCCGGATCTCTGACGAGGCGCTCGCACGGCTGGTCGCGGACGCGACAGATGGCGCGGACGGGCCGGCCGATACGCTGCTGCAGGCGGTGCTGCTGGGCGTGGGCGAGGCCGTAGCGGCGCAAGTCGCCGGGACCGGGTTACCTGCGGGCGTCGCGGCCGCTGTGCGCGTGCGTGCGGTCGAGGACACGGCAGTGCGGCTGATCTCTCCGGCGGAGCTTGCGGCGTGGGTGGGGGCACCGGTGGGGAAGTGCTGGCGATTCCTCGACGAAAGGGCGCAGGAGCTGGGGCTCCGCGCCGTCGATCACGCGTGGGTCGGCTACGTGGTTGAGCAACGCGAGAAGCGGAGCGAAACGCTACTGCTTGCACGGCTGCGGCGGGTGTTCGACGTCGCTACGCGGCGGCGGCTCGCGGCGGATGAGCAGCCCGACGTGGCCCAAGACTTCGTCGTGTGGCTGATGAAGGACGGATACGCGGCGCTGCGGCGCTGGTCGCCCGCGGGCGGGAGCTCGTTCGACGGGTGGTTCTCGGCACGGGCGGTGCACCACGTGGCCACTTGGCGGCGGCGGGGCCGCGATGCGGCGTCGACAGCGTCAACAGAGCTCGAGGAGATCGTCGCGGCCGATCCAACGCCCGACGTCCAGGCGATTGTGGCGCAGCTGAGGGAGCAAGTCCGTGCGTGGTTGCAGCGCAGCTGCAGCGAATACCAGCAGCAAGTGTTTCAGCGGTGGTTCGTCGAGGAGCAGAGCGCCGCGGAGATCGCCGCGGCGTTGGCCACCACGACCGCGGCGGTACACATGACCGTGTCTCGCCTACGCAAGGCGGTACTCGCGGCGGTGGGGCGGTGAGGAGATCACCGCTACAAGGGGTTAACTGCGAGCCAGCGGGGAGGACGATGCACGACGAGGACTACGAGACCAACGCACAACCTGACTGGGACGCGGCGACGCATGTGCTCTCCGAGCCGTTCGAGGACACGCCTGCAGTGCCGCTCTCCGCGGAAACACAGGCGGAGATCATCGCCCGCGTGCTCGTGCGACGGCGGGCCGCGGCGAATAGGGAGAATCGGCCGGGCGCGGCGGTGGTTCGCCTGCGTCGGGTCGGGCTGCTAGTCGCAGGTCTCGCGGCCGCGGCCGCGGCGATCGTGGTGCTGCGTGAGCCGGTCGACATCGGGCCGCTCTCTCTCGACGCCACGATGACGCGTGCGTTGGTCCGCGGTCACGCGCCCAGCGACGTGGGCGAGCGCCCCGTGCTCGATCTCCGCAACGAGCCCGGTTGGATCGTGCGCCTGCGTCCGGGCGAGGCAAGCAAGCAACTACAGCTACACGTGGTCGCGTTCATGGCGCACAGCCCTGCGAAGGTGCTGACTGTACAAAGTGAGCGGAGCGACGACGCGTTTCGCGTGCTCGGCGAGGTCGGGGCGTTGGGTCTGCAGCCGGGAGACGCGACGCTGTACTTTGTCGTCGGCCCGGACCGCACCGACAGCGAGGTGCTGGCGCTGGCCGAGGCGCTGCACGCCGGGACGCCGCTAGACCGAGGATGGGCGGCGCGGAGGCTGGAGATCCGCGTCGTGGACGGCTCATGAGGTGCGGGGCCCTGGCGGGGCTCGTCGTGCTGGCCACATGCACGGGGAGCCCGGAGACGGCACCGCTGCGCGGCGTAGAATTCGTGTGCGACGAAGTCATCTCACACGCGGATGGACCCGGGTGCGAGCTCGTGGCCGGCCCAGAGGTCGAGGTACGTGTGTGGATCCCGGGATCGTTGCCGGAGGTGTGGATCGACGATGTGTTGACGGTGCCGAGAGCCGCGCACTCGGTCGACGGTGGCTGGCGGTTGACGCTGCAGCCGACGGAGGGGTCCACACGGATGGTCGTACGGCGCACCAGGCCAGCGCTGGCAGAGTGGCGTCTCCCGCTAGTATGGCGCGCCGACCATGTATTTGATAATACGCTCGGCGAGCTATACAGCGCGGGCCGCTGGCGCGACTGCATGGAGCTGGCGCCGGCCGAGTTCGCGGTGGCCCACGCGGCCGGGCGGTGGCTGCGCGCGCTTACTGTCGCGCGGACCGGCATCGAGTGCAGCATTTATGGCGGAAACATGCCAGCAGTCGATCGCTGGCTCGCGGATATCGAGCGCGTGCCCGATGGCGACGACCTCCGCGGACTGCGGCGCGACGAGCTGCTGATCTCAACGCTGGCGCAGCGCGGGGTTTTTTATGCGCTCGCTGACAGAATCGAGCAGGCACTGGCCCGCAGTGAGCGGCTGGGCACCACAACCAGCCACAGCGAGTTGCTCATGCGGCGCTCGGCGTTGCTCGGAGATCTCGGCGACCTCGACGGAGCGATCGAGGCGGCGGATGCGGCTCTCGATCCGGCGGCGCATCCATATTTGGATCCTTGCGATCGCGTGTCGCAGCGGGTTGCCCTCGCGTGGACGCTACTGCAGGCGGCCTCTCGAACACGCGAGACCGCGCGGCTCGACGAGGCCGAGGGCGAACTACATACGGCGCTGGCACTCGCAGATCTGCACGCATGTCCGCCAGCCGTTACATATGTAAATCTCGCCTGGGTTGGGCTGCTCGCGGGTGAGCCGCAGACCGCGGCGCGTTGGCTCGACGTGGCCGAGCCGATTGTAGTGGAAGCCGGCGGTCAAGAGCTGGCCGAGCTGCACATGCTCCGCGCGCGGACACTAATCGCTATAGGCGACCTGGTCGGCGCGCACGTGTTGATCGACCGAGTCGGTACCGCGCTGGCCGAGGATCTAACAACCGACTTCATCATGACGCAGGCCGAGCTGGCCGAGGCAGAGAGCGACTTGCTGCGGGCCGAGGAGTTGTTGGTGGGCGAGCATCGTCGCACTCTCGAGCTGATCGGTAAGATTGGCCACGAGCAGGGCGTGTCGCGCAGCGTGTTTGACCGGCTGATCGCCACGCAAGCGTTGGTGAGGCTGATGATTCACCGCGGCGACAGCGCCGCGGCGTTGGCCATCGCGCGCGAGGCGGCGGCGCCTGAGGGTCGGCTGCTCGCCGCGCGTCACGTCCGGGCGGGGACCGACGCGGAGCGCAGTACGTACCTCGACTGGCGCAATGCGTGCGAGCGGCAACTGATCGAAAATTGGGGGCGCAACACATCCGAGCGGGAGGCGCAGTGTGCCGAGGCGCGGCGCGAGGCGGCGCTGCTTGAGCGGCGGGTGATCGGCGATGGAGCTGCGGTCGAGATCGAGGGACTATCACTGCATGAACCCGCCTCGGGTGAGGTGTTTTTGTTGTACTTCCCGTTGACCCCCGAGAAGGTGCTCGGGTTCGCGGCGACGGCGGACGCGGTACTCACGGCGGAAATCTCAACCGTGGAAATCCCAGCGGCGGACCGAGGGGCGCTTGACGAAGACGCGCTGGCGGCAGCCAGCGCGGCGCTGTTGGGGCCGTTCGCGTCGGCGATCGACGGCGCCCGACGCGTGCGCGTGCTGCCCTCATTCGGCCGCCAGTCACTACCGTTTCATGCGCTGCCGTGGCGCGGGCAGCCGCTGCTGATGCACGCCGATGTCGAGACGAGCCTCGACTTGCCGGCGCGTGATGAGCAAAACGAAGATCATTTGGGCGTTCTCGTACTGGGCGACCCCCACGGGAACCTCGCGGACGCCCGCGCCGAGGCTGAGGCCGTGGCCGCGATGTGGCGCGAGCGTGGGGCTGCCGTATACCCGCTCATCGGAAGGTTCGAAGCGACTGGCCCGGCGCTGCGCGCGATGCTCCCGGGGGTCAACCACCTGCACTACGCGGGGCACAGCGAGCACGGCGGCGAGTTCGGGTGGTCGGGCGCGCTGCGCCTGAGCGAGGGCACATCGCTGTCCATCCCTGACATTCTCGCGCTGGACCGCGTTCCCGCGACGATATCGCTTCTGTCGTGCACAAGCGGTGTGGTCGAGGAAGATCCGCGCAACCAGAGCGTCGCGCTGGCAACAGCGTTCCTGATTGCCGGTAGTCGGTCGGTGATCGCAACCACGAGCCTGCTGCCGGCCGCCGAGGCGCCGGTCATCGCCTCGGCGCTGTACGCCAATGCGGACGCGGCGTTCGATCCAGCGGCGGCGTACCGCGACGCAATGCTCGGGCCGCTACGCGAACAAGTAAGCCCGGCGACGTGGCAGCGGCTCCGGCTGTGGGTGCCCTGACAAAATAATTTCGAGTGGTGTTAGGTCCGGCCCGGCGGCCGCGAGGGAGGAGAAACACCGCACTCATGCGGCTGCCTGTTTCTCACACGGGGGGTGAATCGTGAATAATTTGAACGATATGCGCATGTTCAGGAGCAGAATCCTCGTTGGCTTGGCCATCGGAGTGCTGGGCGTCGGGTGTGACCCGGCGGAGGAAATTGTGGATGACACGTCGGGCACCGGGATGGCCGAGGGAACCAGCGAGGGCGGCACGGGAGAGGCTGCGATCCCCTATGACGAGGACCAGGTCCTGATCTCCGAGCCGCCGGATCCGCTGATGGTCGGGCTGCGCAACTGCACGAAGGAGAACGACTGCATCGACCACTGCGAATGCAAGCAGGGGAAGTGTCTGCAGCCTGATCTGTTGCCCGGGCCGCCGCCTCCGTATGACATGTGCGACGAGGCGCCAACGCGTACGTGCAAGTCGAGCGCGGAGTGTCAGTCGGGATGCCTGTGCTCGGCGGGAATCTGCAGAGACGACAATGTCGGCGCGGTCAACCCGAGCTGTCACCTCCCGCCGCCCGATGCGTTCGAGGTCGACAACACCTGGCAGCAGTGGAAGGCGTACGGTGGCTTTCAGACCCACAACTTCCATCACGCGGGCGATGAGGACTGGATCGCCGTGTATTACGCTGCCGCGGGGAAGGTGAGCATCCGGACCGTCGACCTGTGGTACGGCACGGACCCGAAGCTCGAGGTCTACAAGTTCCTGACCAATCCGCAGCCGACCGGGGCAAAGGGGCCGCTGGTGGGCGCCCACGACGACATGGGTGGTCAGTGGTTCGATCCTGACAGCAAGGGTGCGCGCGTCGATATCCAGGTCACGGCAGGGTCGGCATATCTGATCCGCGTGATCAACAAGACGTCGCAGCCTAGCTTCGATCAGATGTATTACTTCCCGACGTACACGCTGAAGATGTGGTACATCTGAATCGACGAGATCGTCGAGACCGCCTTGAAGGGTCCAGGCGAGCGTCATGCTGGCTTACTCGCGGTCGATGCAACCTACGATGGACCGGATGCGCCAGTGATCGTGGTGCGGCGAAGGCGTAGATGGTCGCAGGCGGCCGATCAAGCGAGAACTGAAACGAGACACGAGGAGTCGAGATGCAAGAATCCGTAGTCAAGATCATGATCCTGGGCATCTTGCCCGCGACCCTGTCCCTGAGTGCCTGCGACGACGCGGTGGACGGCGACCTCATCGAGATTGTCGACATCGAGTCCGGACGGGTCGGTTACATGGCGTCGACGCGGGCCGGGGCGGAGGTGTTGCTCGGACGCGTCGAGTCCGGGGAGATCGCCGGTAGCGGCTCGGCCATCGCACGTCTACGCAATGATCTCGGCATGCACGACGAGTCGGTCCCGCGTATCCTGCCGGTGTGCCCCAATACCAACGCGAGCGCGGAGACTGAGGCGGTCTCGTTTGGGATCTGGGGGATGCAGTACCGCGCCCGGGCGGGATGGAAGAAGATCGGGTTCGGCCCGCATCGCCCGGTCCGGGCCGAGGTGTCGGTGTGTGGCGGCGGGTGCGTGCACAAGAATCAGACGGGCACGCCGCTCGATGTCCTCGTCAGCCAGACGATTCCACTGTCGCTCAACGTCTCCGTGTATGCCTCGGCGAGGATCATCGACCACAAGAACGGCGAGGACTGCGTCGCCGCGAGTGCTGTGCAGTATTGGCCTCCTGACTGATTCGGCCTCGACGGACCTGGTCTCCTCTGCGGCCGCTCGCAGAACGGCATGGATTCGCCCGGCGCGTTGCCACGCGGTTGCCAAAACTGCGGCATGACGCGGCATGACGCGGCGATCAACCCCGCTCAGATCGCCCCTAGTTGCGAGAATTCGGCCGAACGGCGGAAGGGGGACAGTCTGAGCGGGGCAGCGTGTTTCGGGCTTGAAAACCCGCTTGGGGGTCTATCTGCCGCTATAGCGGCGAATTGACGGTCAGTTGCCCGGCGTTGCCGAGCGGTTGCCATCGAAGGTGCGGGCGGCCTTGCTCACCAGGCGC
>Ga0075163_10010625_pt1 | contig 12040 bp, 8 predicted proteins | sample JI1023141ADNA_FD_71478 | JGI IMG/M metagenome (GOLD analysis project Ga0075163, IMG submission 71478) | Wastewater effluent complex algal communities from Wisconsin, to seasonally profile nutrient transformation and Carbon sequestration -... | ecosystem: Engineered > WWTP > Effluent > Algae...
CTGGTCCGCAGCCCATGGCTATCCGAGCTACCAACCGCCCAGATCTTCTTGCCGCTATTGAGCAGTGCAAACCAGTCGGGCACGATCTTGGTGCGGTTTTCATCGAAGTCGCTATCGTTGAACACCTCGAGCGCGCCGAATTCATCGCTGTACAACTCCGGATCGCCACTCACCGTCGTTCGATCGAAGCTCACCGAAGAAAAGTAGCCCCCAAAGCCGTCCGAGCGCGGGTGATTGATGATCAGCACCGGCTTTTCGGGAAGCTGAGCAATGGTGTGAAAGACCTCCGGCGGCTTCTTTCCGGTCCACTCCACAGCCCCGCGGTTCGGTCGGTCTGGACGCGGCTGAATCGGAATGACCCCGAAGTGTCCCCAGGTGAAGGTCGTAAACTCCTCCGATGGCATTCCGAACGCCCAGCGAGTCAGCCCGAGCTTTTTGACGATCGGCTGAAAGTCGATGATGTACTCGTGCTCGCTCGACACCGGAACTTCCAGCCCGTCGGCAATCGCGCCCTTTACCTTGTACTCAACATCGTCCGATGAGTCAGCAGAATAGTAGGAATGGATGTGGAAGTCGGCACACATCACACCCTTGCTGTCGACGCTGTGTTGTAGCTCGGTCTTGATCTCGGTGGTCTTGCCCGCATCAATCGTGACGGTCTGGTCCAGGATGTCCCATTCGTAGCCATGGCTCACGATGACACGATGCTTGCCCGGAGGAACCGCCAGCGTCGCGGTCCCCGACACCGCGAACTCTTGCAGAATGCGACCTGCCACTTCGTCACGCACGCCATAGGACTGCGGCAGCACCGTTGGAGCCGTCATCGGAATGACCTGAACCCGCACAGGAAGTGCTGCGCCACTGTCTTTGTCAGTGGCCACGATCGCAAGCACGCCCGCCGTTGCGATCTGCAGGTTTGCCACGTTGTCAGTCGCCAAAACCGGCTTTTTTGCCGACGGTGGCATCGCGTATGTACTGGCCTGAAGCTGAGCGGGTTCGCTGGGCAAATGGATGGTGAACTCACCGCGAGCATTGGTCAGCGTACGGCCCAGATAGCTGTTATCGGCCTTGAGCGCGTGAACCCAGGCCCCTGCCATCGGTGCAGCGTTACTGTCCGTGACCGTGCCCGTGACGGCACGCCAGGCTGGCTGATTCATCGCTTTCCGCACCGACTCACCGAGCCCATCGGAGTGCGGACCTCCCACGATAAGTTCCAGATAGTCGACGGTCAGCGGGCTACAGCCTTTGATCTCCAGGCCACCGCCCCGCGCAATCGCCGCGCCGGAACGACCGACGATCGGCGTCAATGACCCAGTGAGCGGATGGATCGCAAACGTGTAGTCCCCCGAGTCAAAGCCAACCCACGACTGATCACCGTCGAGATCGCCATAACCACGGCCCGCCGAAAACATCTGGCCTCGGCTCGAGTGAAACAGCACAAACAGCTGGTGCCGGTATAGCGGCAGATCCTCGGCGCGGATATTCATCAGATGCAGGCGAACCTTCACGCTCTGCGCCCCAGGTTCGAGGATGTAATCCAGCGCGACCGGGAAGTTAAACTCCTCGGTTAGAACGCCACCGAAGGCTTCTAGGAAGGGGAGGTTCTTGAGCACGCCCGAGGCCCGTACCACGGCCGCTTTGCCGTCGGAGCCGTCATTCATCACCGAGACGCTCTCTGCCGCCACGACCTGCCGCGACAGGGCCATGATCGTCTCACCGTAGAGCGAAGTGCCCGCCGGCTTGCCGTCCGCCGCCACCGAGTCCAGGGCCACGATGTCACCTCCAAACGGTTGATATCCGTCGGAAGTGCCCGGAGCCTCGATGTAGACCGCGATTTTGTCGTTGATGAGCAGGTAGTCACCCTCACGAACTGGGTGACGCGCCGTGTTAGGTTGACGGATCCAGGCAGCGTTGGTGATGCGGCCGGCTCTGGCTTGCTTGGCCGCCTTGGCAGAGGTCGGGTCAGGATGGCCCAGCGCATCGCCGCTCGGATAGCGACTCTTCTCGCTGATGCCTTGGGCCAAGCACGGTCCGGTCGGCTGCTCGTCTGGCAGCGGTGCGTCGACCCCCACGCAAGACAACGAAAAAGCAGCACCACACAGCCCGAGCAATCGTCCCCACGGTCCGCTCCACGGTCGAGAAGCAATCTTCGCCATCGCAAGAACCTCCAAGGCAGGGACTAGAGCAAATGACGAAGCAGACGGCAAGCACCGGATGGACGAGGCCCAAATGACCGGACGATGGAGGACGGACAACCGAAGGGCAGCGGACCAGCTGGGACGTGCCTACGGGAAGAAGACCAGGTCGAGCGGCGAGCCACCCATGTTGTAGGGATTGTTCGATCCGACCGGCGCATTCCAGCCACAGTTACCACCGCCATTGCCAGTCAGGTTCAGAACCCGAATCTGGCCATTGGGTGTCGGAGTGGTGGTGCCGGTCGGCGTGGTGCCACCGAGTCCGAGCGCGTTCGTGGCCACCGCAAACTGGGTGCCGGTTAGGTCGATGTTGGCCGCACCGGCTGTGGGGGCACCACACGCAATCGCCGTCGCGTACGGCATGGAAGTAATGTTGGTGGCACCCTTCGAAATCGCTCCCGTCGAAGACGCAAAGCGCATGTCATTGGTGTCGACCTTGAGGGTGGCTGGATCAATCCTCACCTTGGTGTAACTGGTCTTGACGGTCGTTCCGGTCGCACCACCACCGGTGGTAAACTGTGAGAAGTTGTCGGTCGCTGTGGTCTTGGTCAGGTTGAGGTAGGTCAGCGCCGGTGTGGCCGCCATGTGACAGTACACATCAAACGCCTTGGTCTTGTCACCGTTCACAAACAGCTTGCGATTGCCGTTGGTGGCGGTGGGGTTGTCAGCGCGAATCTGCTCGCAGCTTGTGGGGTTGGCGAAGTTTGCCATCACCTGAACATCGTCCGTCAGCGTCAACGTGCACGTGCGCGCCGCACCAGTACAAGCGCCGGTCCAACCGGAAAAGACCGAGGTACTGTCCGGCTCGGCGGTCAGTGTGACCATCGTGCCCTTGTCGTACCCGCCATTACACGAGCCCGCGCACTGAATGCCAAAAGGCTGGCTCGATACCGAACCACCACCAGCGCCGCCCAGTGTCACGCTGATGTTGGCGCGATTGAGCTTGCTGCGGAACGTCGCAGTGACATTTTTGCCCGAGTCCATGGTCAGGCTGCACGTCGTGGAGGAACCGGTACACGCGCCCTCCCAGCCCACGAAGTCGGAGCCGTCGGAAGGAGTGACCGTGAGCTCGACCTTGGTGCCGGTGTTAAACAGGCTGGAGCAGACGCTACCGCAGTCGATACCAGCCGGTTGAGAGACGATCGAGCCGCCTGAGAAATCGCCCGCCACCACCAAATTCAACGCCGCGACCGAGGCGCTGTCCGGGTTTTGAAACGAACCACAGCCTGCGTGAACCAAAACAAAACCCATTGCCAGGCCCAGTACCGACCGCGAATGCAGAAGCGTAGGTGTCTTCATGTTCAAGTTCTCCGTGATGAATTGAGATGGCAGACTCTCAAGCTGGCGTCTTGCTTGGGCGGCGAGACGAGCAGGAGAGTCGGAACCCGCTCAGGAGATTTTACCATCCAGCGCGCTTCGAATCGGCGGGAATTGCTTTCCAAAATCGTTGCCTCGGCTAGGTCTCTCACGGGCTACCTACGCTTGACGGCCTGCGCCTTGCCCCTTCACTATCCTCACCCCATGAATGCCAACTTCCTGCGCGACTTGGCTTGGGTATCCGAACAGATGCCACGCACCGAGCGCGCACTCGCACAGCTTCCAAGCCTGAACGGAGTGCGACTGGCCTGCTCGATGCATCTTGAAATCAAGATGGCACCGGCTCTGTCTGGTTTTCTGCGCAAAGGGGCCTCGCTGTTTCTGACGACCTGCAATCCCGCCACCGTCTCTGATGAGATGGTGCAGTGGTGCGTCGCCCAAGGTGCACAGGTGCAGGCCTCACGAGGCATGTCCCAGCAAGACCTCGATCACGCCGTGGTGGCAGCTCTGGACTTCGCGCCAACCCATCTGTGCGAGATGGGTGCCGACCTCACGTTGGCGCTGGTGGCTCGGGCTGCACCCAGTCAGGTGTGCGCCGGACTGGAAGCCACGGGCAGCGGCACCAGTCGACTGGCGGCGCTGGGGAACTCCATTCCCTATCCAATTTTCAACTGGGACGACTTGCCGATCAAAGAAGGCCTCCACAATCGGCACATGGTGGGACTCATCACGTGCAGCGCGTTCCTTGAGCGGACCCGACTGACCTTGCACGGCAAGCGGGTGGTCGTGGTGGGCTATGGACTCGTCGGCCAGGGCGTGGCGGATGCAGCGCGAGCATTTGGCGGAGCAGTCACCGTCGTAGAGCGAGACCCGGCGCGGGCTCTGCAAGCCGAGTTTGCGGGCTGGAGGGTGGCGACACTGCCCGATGCCTTGGCCACGGCCGATGTGGTCATCACGGCCACCGGAGCGACCCATGTTTTGGGCCCAGCGCAGCTCGATCTGCTCAAAGACGGAGCGTTTCTGCTCAATGTCGGACACGCCAACCAGGAAATCGACGTCCCAGCACTACTTGTGCATCCCCATTGCCCAGTGTTGCCGGACCTGTTGCGGGTGAACTTGCCACGTGCGCGCCGCGTCTTCCTGTTTGCAATGGGAGCGATGGCCAACCTAGCGGCGGGTCAGGGCGACAGCTTGAACGCGTTCGACGTGACGTTGGCAGCGCTCGTGGCAGGCGTGGGATTCATTGTTACAAAAGGTGCCACCTACCGAAGTGGCCTACATGACCTGCCCCGCGAAGCCTGGCTGACGGTGGCTGAGGGACTCTAGCGCCGGCTAACAGTCGGAGCGAAACACCCAGACGCCTCGGTGAAGATCGCGTGTTTCGCCAAGTCCCGGCAGATCGATCGAACGGTCGACCTCTTCTTTGATCGCAGGAAACGAGTACACCCAGCGCCGGATCTTCCCGCGAGGAATGCCTCGTTCGACCAGAGTCTGTTCCATCACCCGAGCCCGCCGATGGGCTTCGGCCTCGCCGCTGTCAGGAGAGGACACAATCAGAAACTGGGTGTTGCGAAGCAGCGCCGATCGCAACAGCTTGTGCAGCCGCTCCGCTCGAAATGGCACCACCTGCGGCGCGCCCTCGCGAAAGTAAAAGACCTCATGGCGAAGATGCGACATGAGCTTGATGAAGCGGCCTTTGTGTTCGGGATCGGCGGCAATCACAGCAGGGCGAATCTGCTTGGTGGTGCAGGTGTCCGACTGGACTTCGCATTCGCGCTGGACGTCCTCGATGAGCTGACTCAGTTCGGGGGTACACATCGCCATGCCAATGCCATCCCCTATTTCCAATCGGAGCCGCTGAATCTGTTCGCTCTGTGCTTCGATGAGCTGCTGCAGCGCATCAACCCGCTCAGACAGCGTCGGAGCACAGCCCCATATCGGCAGTGCCACGGCCAGTCCCAGCCTGCAAATCACTGCGCGAGCCCGACGGCTAAACATGAGAGGCTACTATCACAAAATCCGCTGTCCTCGAAGCCGCTTCGCTGCGCAGGATGAATTTTCTGCGCTCGGCTCCATCGACTCGCCATCCGTCCATGCCTCCGAGGTTCCTCGCTAAGGCACACAGAATCCACTATCAAAAAACAGGACATAGCTCGATAGAATGAAAAGATTATAACAAATCACCAAACATACAATTCTATGTGTCAATGACTTTGCCAAGCAACCACGCTGTTTCGCGTGGAGATCCAAGCGGCCAGAGGATCTCGCCATCGGGGTCGGTTGGGCGCTGTTTTTCTTTTTACCTCGCGTCGTCCTTGGGATACCGTCCGCCCATGCCGCACTCTCTTAAGACCGCTCACCAGCGTCGGGTTCGGTCTGCGGTGGCGGCCTTCTGTCTCGGCTCACTCGGTCCCGTTGCGACAGCCCACGCCGACCTCGGCAGCTTCCCCAAACTCACGGTCGGACTCGGCCTCTCTGCGGGGTTTCAGCCCGACTCCCGTCCCTGTCAGGTTGCGGGAACCAGTCGCAATGCTCCCGGTAGCGGCTGCGCCCTGTTTGCCGCAGGCATCGAAGGCAGCTTGTTGTGGCGTGGTCGCGTTGGGGCCGCACTGGCCCTGTCTTCCACAGCCGGTCAAGCCGCCGTTCCACAAGCCAGCGAGCCCGGAGCGGATGCACCACCGGCGTTCCCCGATCGCGTCTCGCTGGCGTTGGCGCTCGATGTCCGTCCGCTCGGTTTTTTTGTCCGCGATGGGGACCGTTCCTATCAAGCGCGACTGCTCCACGGATTCCGGCTCGGCATTGGTCCATCGCTAGAGCTGGTTCGAACCGCGCTCGATAGCTCGATCGATGCGGGCGTTCGCAACCGCAATCTGCCGAGCGCACTCATCGGCATGCACGCGCTCTTCGACGGAGAAATTCCACTGCTGGCCGATATGGCGAGCGCTCTGTCGCTGCGAGTCTCGGTGAGACTTTTGTACGTCCCTCAGATCATCCTGAACGAAGGATCGGTCCAGTCGGCCTCGTTTACGCCGACGAACGAATATGAACCGCAAGGCTACGGCCTGCGCACCCAGCTTCTGTTTGGCTTTGTCTACTACCTATAGCGACCTGTAGTACTACGCCGCTTTACGATGCTGTAAGCAGTGTGCTAGGTTGCCCTCGCCGTCGCTTGGGAGCCCTTTTCCCGACGAAGCTACACTCGAAAGAGACGCCATGGAACTCCGCACCTTTAGCTTCCTTGACATCCTCCAGCCGCAGCTCACCGGCTTTTTGCAGACCGTGGCCCAGGGGTTTCTCCCGCTGGAGCGTCAGGCTTCACTGATGGTCGAGATTGCCCCCGGCATCGCGGTCAACCAGCTTACCGACGTGGCGCTCAAGCAGACGCGGGTGATTCCGGGCATGCAGATCGTCGAGCGTGCGTACGGTCTACTCGAACTGCATCACTTCGACCAGGGTGAGGTTCGCTCTGCAGGGGCGGCCATCCTTGCAGCAATGGGCAAGGACGAGGGCGCACGGCTCAAGCCAAAAATTTTGTCCGAACAGACCATCACCGGGATCGAGGGCTATCACTCGCAGCTCATCAATCGCTTCCGACACGGTGACATGATCGGGGAAAAGCAGACGCTCTACACCCTGGAGCTGGCCCCGGCTGGATACGCCGCGTTGTGTGCCAACGAAGCCGAGAAGGCCGCGCCGGTACACCTGCTCGAAGTCGTCACGTTCGGGGCCGTTGGCCGCCTGTGGCTGGGTGGTTATGAAGCCGAAATCGAGGCCGCCCGTGACGCCATTCATGCCGCGCTGGCGGACATCACGGGGCGATAGTCAAACGTGACCGCGCATCCTCAGACCGTGGCAGCGCCTAGGCCTGCGAAGACCACAAAGCGCAGCACGGAAGCCTTGCGAATCACCGCCATACTCGATGAGCTAGACCGGCTCTATCCCGACGCGCACTGCGAGCTGCATTTCCGCAATCCGTTCGAGCTGCTCGTCTCTGTGATCCTGTCGGCACAGTGTACGGACGACCGCGTCAACCTGATCACCCCGACGCTGTTTGAGCGATTTCCCAACGCCAAAGCGCTCGCCGAATCGGATCAAGAAGAAGTCGAAAAGATCATCTTTTCGACGGGTTTTTACCGAAACAAGGCGAAGAACATCCGCGCCGCAGCCAAGAAGCTGTGCGAAAAGTTTGGCGGCGAGGTGCCACGGACGATGGTGGAGCTACTGACTCTGCCTGGCGTCGCCCGCAAGACCGCCAACGTGGTGATGGGGACGGCGTTTGGGATTCCAAGTGGAGTGGTCGTCGATACCCATATCTCGCGGCTGAGCCAGCGACTGGGCATGACGGGCGAGGACGAGCCCGAAAAGATCGAGCGTGACCTGCAAAAGCTGTGGCCCCAGGATCGCTGGATTATGTCCGGCCATCGACTGATCTGGCACGGTCGTCGCGTGTGCTTCGCTCGCAAACCGAGCTGCGCGACCTGTACGCTGCGCTCGCTGTGTCCGTCGCCGGAAGCCAAAGCGCTACCATAGTCATTTCGACACAAGTGGCTGGCGATGGTTACTGTGGTGCGGGCTGGGCTTCGCTGGGAACATGCGAGCCAGTCTCGGTAGGCGGAGCGGGAGCGTGCGTCGATGGCTGCTGCTCGGTGGCCGGCGGCACCTGCTGCATTCCGACGGGCGGAGCATGAACCATCCCCGGCGGTGGTGAGGCGCTGGCCATCGGGTTCGGGGGCGGTGGTAGCTGACTCGGAGGGATTTGACTGGGAGCGGGGACAATCACCGTCTCGCTCGATGGCGACGGTGGTGTTACCGGCGGCGGTGAGGGCGGCGCTTGGGTCGGTTCGCTCGGCACTGGGCGCGGCACCGACGGTAGTGAGGAAAACCGCGACCCCGGCACCAAAGAAGGCTGTGCTGTTGGTGACACCTGGCTGAGCGTTCCCGCCCGCAGCGCGACTCCCTCGGGCGGCTCTTTGCTGGCACGAGCCCGGGGATTGTTGAGCGCCCCGACGATCGAAAAGCCGATCGCTCCATCGGCACGCTTGCCCTGCGACTGACTGCTCACAACGATCTCCATCGTCGGCTCCCGAGAGACGAGCTGGGGCGATGGCTTGAAGCGAACGTAAACGTGCGCCTCCGACAGCGGCAACGGATCACGGAGATCGAGATAGCCATCAATCCACAGCTCGACGTCGGGAGACTTGGCGTGAAAGTCGACGATGCTAGCGCGGCCTCGCTCGATGGTGATCTTGCCGATCACATCACCCAGTCGTAGTCGCGGAAACGTCAGTCCCTGCGATAAGAACGCATCCCCCGGCACCACCAACTTTGCTTTGCCATCGCCAAGCTGGGCCGCAAGGAGCTTTATGTCGATATCCCCAAGCGCTTTTTGCAGGTCGAGTCGCGTCGGTGGCACGACAAGCGGTGCAATCGAGCCACGCGGCGGCGGCACCGGACGCTGATTCGGACCTTTAAAGCGCAGCTTCATCCCGAGTGTCCCCAGCATCGGAAGCGGCAGAAGCTGAGCCAGCGAGGACAGCCGCACCAACATGACATCGTGAAGGTCGGCGTCGACGCTGACACCATCGTCGCCCATGCTGAACTCGGACGTGAGCTCACCACCAAAGGCTTCCACAAGCAGTCGACCACTCTTGGTGCCCAAGGCAGCATCGAGCGGATGAACTCGCGCATCGATTCGATCGACCAGGATGGGACGCAGGTTCTTGGCGGCAGCGGCGTCACCGACCGGTGGACCTGACAAGGGTTTCCGTGGCTTGAGTCGCACATCGGTCGCCGAAAAGCCGGGTTGCAGGACATGAACATCCAGCTCACCAATGCTGACATCCAGGCCCGAACCGATGCCGAAGCTACCACTTGCGGTCTGCGGCGGACCCGGCTCTTGCGATAGTTCACGCTCGAGACGATCTTTGATTTTGTCGAGCGGCAGGGACAGCGTAAGTGACACAAAAAATGTCAGTAGGCCAAAAATCGCATACAGCAGCACGGTGACGACGCGGTTGGTCTTCCGCAGCCGTCGTAATAGGCGCATCAAGAACCGACGCATCACTGCTCCTTTTCGCCGTTTGACTCGGGCTTGCCATCACCCTTTTTGTCTTTGCCGATGGGCTTGGGCGCGTGTTCATAGGTCGAAACGGTCATATCGACCTCGAACTCCTGGTGTTTGTCGTCCCGCGAGCGAATGTTGAGCTGCGTGACCAACACCAAGTTCGAGGGGTACGTTTCGATCTTGCGCATGAACTTGAGCAGCGGTTCCAGCCCGACCTTGCCGATGCGTAGGTCGACCGACTGCTGAACGTACTTTTTGCCCATGGCCTCGGGCGTGCGCGGGTTGGTTTCGCGAATCTCAATGCTAGTTTCTTTGGCGAGGCTTTCGAGAAACCCCGATAGCTGAAGTGGACTTTGGCCAATCCGCTGATCGAGCTGAAGCGCTCTCGCCCGCGCTTGCAGGTACGGACCGCGCTTTTTGGCAATGTCACGCAGGGCACGCTGCATCGCCTGGGTCTGTTCCTCCAGCGTATCGATGCGGTCATAGAGCAGATACGCCCCACCGAGCACACCCACGCCGAACACCACGCCAATCAGCAGCAAGACCAACGAGCGCTCTCGCGGTGCCAATCCCTCAAACAGCTCGCGCAGCCGCGACAGACCGGGGACACGCGCCAAAATAGTCGGTTCACTTGCGCTCATCGCAGCACCTCCCGGCGGATAAAGTGGGAGTGATTTACGGGCATGTGGTTTCGATCTCCAGCGCGAATTGCTTGACCTCGACCGGTTTTCCGTCGGGACCAGTGTTTTTCAGCGTCAGCACTTTGCCCTTTTGAACCTTGCGAAAGCACGGAATTTTGGCAAGGTTTGTGGCCAGGTCATCGACGTACTGCGCCGATCCACAGGTGGCCTTGAGGTCGGTCTTTTTGGGCCGGATGTGCAGCTCAATGACATCGAGCCGCGCCGGTCCCGAGGCATTGCTCGAGGGTGCCGCCGCCGAGATGTCTTCGAGCAAATCCAGCACCGACACCTGCGGCACGCTCTGACCCTGCACCTTGTCTTGGTTTAGCGCCGCTTGCAGCTCGTTTGAGACCTGTCGACCATCGGTCCGCGCCTCACCAAATAGCGCGGTCGACTCGGTGATGAGCTGAAGGCGCAACCGCTCCGATTCTTTTTCAAGCTGCTGAAGCGACGCATAGGCCCAAATTCCGACGCTAGCGACCAAAGCTGCCGCAAAGCCAAACAGCAGCGGGGCTTTTTCGCGCAGCATCGCGTAGTCGGTTCGGAACGCCAGCTCCCCCTTGCGGAAGTTGAAGTTCGGACTACCAAGTGCCGCGCCCAGTCCAAGTCCGACAGCCGCCGTACCCGTGGGCCAGCGATGCACCAGCGCCGTACTCGACACATAGGTTCGCGATGCCCCGCCCTCACCAAAGGTCATCGACTCACCAGCGGGCATCTCGCGCACAGCGGGCCCGAGCCAGGTCGCCCCATCGGGAGGCAGCAGCGGCAGCACAGGCAGCCCCAGCTCCTCGGACAGTAGATCTTGCACCCCATGAAGCTGCGCAGAGCCTCCGGTCACATACAGCGTCTTCGGCTCGTAACCAAAGCGGCTCCCATAAGCCGCCAGTGTCTGCCGCAGATCACGAACCAGCGGCCGTAGCGACTCGCGGATAATCTTTGCCACTTTGGGGTTGGTAAAGTCCGATAGTCCGTTTTCGTGCTTGAGCTTCTCGGCGGCAATCATGCCCATCCCAAGGTGCTTGGATAGCGACTCGGTGATCTGAAGTCCGCCCCGTGGAATGGTCCTCGCAAACTGCACCAGCACCTGGCCGGGCCGCTTGGGATGAGCAGCCAGCGCACAGACGTGGGTCATGCGGTGCCCAAGATCAATCACCCACAGCGGCAAGTCCTTTTGCGGCATCGCGCCCGACTTGCTCTGAACCCACAGCGCCGCCGTCGCCAGAGCCGTTGCGCCACAGACCTTGGGGTCCAGCCCAAGTGGCGACATCGACAGAATGCGCGACTCCACCAAGCTCTGCCGAGCACAGCCTGCCAGCCACAGCGACCCGCCTGATCCACTCGGCACGCTGGCGGGAAGCTGGTCCACGACATGCCCTTCCAGATCATCCATGAGCTGGCCGGCCAGCTCGAACGGCAGCGTCTGTGCGACCTTTTTCGGATCGGACAGCGGCATTTCCACCAACCGGAGCGTCAGATCTTCGGAAATGCCAATCGCACAGCTTTCGGCGCGAATCTTCTGGCGTCCCAAAATCGTCATCAGTGCCCGCATCTGGCGGTCGAGCAGCGAGTCCACCGGAACATCAGCCGCCGGTTCCTCTGCTTGCGCTAGCTCGCTGTTCAGCGAGATCTCGTGCTTGCGAATCGGTGCTGGCAAAGGAGTGCCCTCGCCCGGCTCGGGAACGCGCTCTTCTTCGATGCTGGCAAGGTGTACGGTGCGGAAGCCCTGCTCGATGCGAGCGACCTTCACCGAAAAACTGCCAAGGTCTATGCCTAATATCGTGGCC
>Ga0075163_10010626_pt1 | contig 12040 bp, 9 predicted proteins | sample JI1023141ADNA_FD_71478 | JGI IMG/M metagenome (GOLD analysis project Ga0075163, IMG submission 71478) | Wastewater effluent complex algal communities from Wisconsin, to seasonally profile nutrient transformation and Carbon sequestration -... | ecosystem: Engineered > WWTP > Effluent > Algae...
TAGAGAACAGCGGTCGCACCACCGGACTGATTACCCAAAACGTCGATGGACTTCACAGCGCAGCAGGAACCGCAAATCTCATCGAGCTACACGGCAGCCTACACTGGGTCCGCTGTCTGTCTTGTGCGCACCGCATTCCACGAACGTCTCTTCAGGACACGCTGGAGCGGCTCAATCCGGGTCTGCCCGCCAAGCTCTTTGAGCGCGTTCAAGCGGGCGATGCCGAGCTAAACCCCGATGGTGATGCTGAGCTATCTCCGCTGCTCGCACGTGACTTCGCCGTGCCCGCCTGTCCGCAATGCCACGGAGTTCTCAAACCGGATGTGGTCTTTTTCGGGGAAAACGTGCCGCGCTTGGTGGTCGATTCGGCATGGTCCATGCTCGAAGGTGCCACTGCGCTTGTGATCTTGGGCAGCTCGCTCGCGGTCTACTCAGGATTCCGCTTCGCCAAAGGAGCCCACGAGCGCGACATTCCCATTGCGATCGTTAACCAGGGAAGAACCCGCGCTGATTCCTTGGCCGCGCTGTGCATCGATGCGCCCTTGCATCAAGTGCTAGGCGAACTGGTCAAGGCACTCTGTCCCAACTAATGGGAGGCGTGCTGCTTGAGATAGGCATCGACGCGTAATTTGGCATTGTGTCGAAGATTGACAAAAAAGAGCTGGTACTCGATCGGATGATAGTTCTGCTTGCCCAGCGCCCGATCGAGGATCCGACTCATGAAGTCCCGAGGCGGATTGCCGATGGTAGGAACCACCAGCGTTCCGTTGCGACAGACAGCGCTCGCGAATCCGGGCATCACGGCAGGCGATGTCGAGTCCCAAAATAGCGCCCCTTGGTTCTGCTCCGCTCCGGCCAATTCACTGTCGGTCCGATAGGTCAAGGGATTCACGCACAGCTGCACTGCCGACTGGGGACTAGCAATCTCTTTCGAACGCGGCAGGACCATCTCGAACTCCCCGGGAACATACTGCGGGCCCCGCGCATTCCAGCCAATCACACATCCGATCTGTTCGGGTGTGGCGCAGGCTGGCAGATCCGGCAGATCGTGCGCGATGTCTTCCTGGGTGAAAGCCCCTCCAATCAGATAGGCCGCGACCAGCTTGTCACGAATCGGCTTTCCGGAGATCTCTTCGCGAAGGAGTCGATACGCCATCACCGATCCTTGACTGTGCGCGGCGAGGACGAACGGACGTCCATGGCTGTGGTGTTGCAGATAGTATTGAAAAGCGGCTAAGACATCCGAATAGGCGATGTCTAGCGCCTTCTGTCTGTCCGAATAGGCAGCGTTAGATGCCTCCTTTCCATCGGAAGCAGGCGCAATGAAGACGGTACCGTTGGCCTGACGATATCGTGGCGCATAAATCGCTCCACAGGAGTTGAAGGCCGAGGCCTGAATCTTGGTCGCCACACGATCGGTATCGGCATTCAGTCTCGGGTCGTCAATCGGACCATTCCACAGATTCCCAACGTAACTCGTGGGATGGACGTAGAACACGTCGGCAGAAGCAGTACGCTGGTCGATCGCAGGCAGAGAAGGGAGTGCCACATCTGCGACGTCTTCGCGATCCGGCAGAGCACTCCAGGCCATCGGGTTTGCGTAGTTCGGAGCGGCTGGTCGCTTCGCTTCCTCAAACGAGGTGCCGGGACGCATGGCAAAGCGAATCAGCGGCTTGAAGAACACCCCGACGAGGGACACCAAGAGCAGCAAGACGATGGCCGAAAATAGAAAGACTCGACGTATCCGCATCGGCGTAATCATAGCGCGGTTCCGATTTTCTAAACGCTACCGGAACGCAACCACTTCACTCTGTGCGGAACAGGACATGCTGTAGCAATGGAGAAACCGGAAACCGTGGGGCCTGTAGTCACTGCGAACGATGGCCGTCGGTAAACCACTGGTTGGGCTTGCCGGTGCATTCCCACTGCTGTGCCAGACCGCCTTGCTTTCCGGACTGGAAGTCGTGAATCTCGATGGCCAAGCACTTGTTATTGTAGGTCCGCAGTTCCTTTTTGTTGTCCTGCCACTGCTGGTTATCCATCTTGGGGTTGCAGACACCCACCTGGATTCGTCCGCCGTCCTTTTTGGCCAGATAGTCGGGCATCGATACTTCCAGACAGAGTCCATTGGCGTTCACGATCCGCCTGCCATTACGATGCCAGTTTTGACTCGCACCGCCGTGACAGACCCACTGGATCACTTCGCCCCCATCCCTCTGATTTTCGAAGTCTTGCTGATCCAGGCTCAGACACTTTCCGTTCTGGAGCACGATCGGACCCTCATCTGGCTCTGGCCACAGTGCAGAGCCCAGAAAGACCGCAAGCAGCGCCACTCCCAGAATCGACAAGCCCATGACCAGTTTGCTTCGCGACACCGCCAGTTTGATGGTCTCTGGTGGTCCATCCGCATTCGCAACAGGTTGCGCAGGCGACACGAGCGCTGCCCCACCCGGTACGCCATGGTCCGTGGCTGGGAGCGATTCGGGTCTGTGCAGAAACGAGGGCCGCTCAAATACTGGCGAGCTGGAATGTGCGTAGAGCTGAAGGCTCGCCCAGTCGAGCTGCTCCGCATTCAACGCCAACTGATGGCGCGCTGATAGGAAGGCCTGTTCAAGACTCCCTGACTCGGAACACAACTCCAGGTACAGTGCCTGGGTCATGCGGATCGAGCCAGCTACGGACAGCGGAAAACGGGAGGCTACCACACTGGCAAAACCCGCTCGATGCAGAGTCTGTGCGATGCTCCCAAGCTGATTCCCAAGCTCACCACTGTTGCCACTGTCACAGGCTGCCAGCACGACGAGCCGCACCATGCCTGCATAGGGGGCAAGCACCTGGCGAAGTCGTCCCGCATCAATGATGGCAACCTCTGACGGATCCTCTCCGCGCATCGCGAGACCAAAGGTCTGCCCTGCTGAACTTCCATGACACAAGAGATGCAGTACCGAGATCGGTGAGCCCTCTTTCTGCGCCTGTGCCAGGACTTGGTCCAGTTTCCCTACCGAGACATGAGCAAGCACATCCCGCGATGGATCAAAGGAATCAGCGCTGCTCCGACTTGCCTGCTGAATCGCCGCTACGTGCTCGGCCGCAGGAACGGAACCAGCAGCGGCGGACCACGCCAGCAGGATTCGACCTGGTGAAGCGAAGGAATTCTGTTCGGTCGCGGTACTGGTTGCAGGCCACTCATAGCGTACCAACAGATCGGGAAGCTCCGCGATGTGCTGACCGCTTCCTTTGAGCGTCATGAACTCCCAGGGCAGCGCATACAGCTCTGCTGCGGCCGAGCACAACGTCAAGACCACCCGTCGTCGCTCCTTTACCGCCTGCTGGATCTGAAGCTCATACTCCAGCCAACCAGCCGGCTGCAGGAATTGCCGTAGCGTCTCGCCGATCCGCTGCACCATCGCCGGATCAGCGCCCGGTTTGCGCACGGCCGCTAGGTCCGCAAGGAGCGCACCATCCCAGTTCAGCTCTGCTGTCTCGAAGCTACCTGATTCCTTGCGAACGAGATACTGCAGCCGACCCAGGTGAAAGGCATAGGGATCACCGGACTGTTCCTTGCGAGCAAACTCCAACGTCAGAAATAGTACGCTCGCGCCAGCAGTGGCCACAGTGCTGTTCTACCTCATGTACAGCATCGTTGAGTCGGACTCTGTTCACAAGCGGTTTGCCAACCGTCGGAAATCACTGACTCTTTTGGAAACCACTTGTCGCTTGACCCATCCCGACCCTGCTCAGGGCAGACCTCACACACAGTCACACAACAGGAAGCCCAAGATCGGATCACAGCGACGCTCACAGGGTGCATCGAGTCGCTGATGACGAGACTCCTGGCCACGCTTCTCGGTTTGCTCAAAGTACGCCTCGGCCCAGGCCAACGGATGCAATCGCGCTACGTTGGCAGCATGCAGGAGCTTTGGAAGCGCGCAGGTTCCCGTCCCCGAAGGAATCCCGCTTCCATCAAACACTTGACGAAGCGGCGCGGTGTGGCCCGCTCGGTTTTGCAGGGTAGCGACATCGTGCATCGACTCCATGAGAGTCCGTGAAAGCTGACGCCGCTGCTGTCGCAGAACCTGAGTTCGCTCGGGACTACTGAACCGCATCTCGGCTGTAAGACTGCGAATCTGCGCAACCGTTGCGGCTTCCTGCGCAGCGGTTTTCTCTCTTCGAAGCACCGCAGGAACAAAGCCAGGCCAGTCCGTACGGTCGCCCAAGTCTCCTGAAAAGGAACGGAGGACAGAGACCTCTTGGCTGTCGTTTGCCACCACCAACACTGCGAGCATTTTGCCCTCGGAGTCTTCAAATCGCTGACGCAGCTCGGCATGCTCCACCGATGACGAAAGCTCTTCAAAGAGCTCGTCCAGTGCCCACAGTGCCACCCCCATATCATTGCAAAATGAGTGAGTCCGTTTGCAACGACCGCAGCGATAGGACAGTAGGGAAAACATCGCGCCGCAGCCTAGCAGAAAGCGGCACCGCCTCTGTGCGATTCCCTACCGCCGCCGAAACAGAAGGACCGCCGAGATCTCTCGTCCGTCCTCACGAGCCATGGGAGGTCCGGCAACCAAATCCCAGCCCAGCTCGGACATCGTTCGCACGAACAGATTTTTGTCATGGCGACGGAAACGGAACATGGAAAACATCCGATCGCCCTGACTCTGCGACCGGACGTTGGCCAGCACCGTCAGTGTATAGCTGCCCTGCATGGGTGCCGGGTCCAGCCGACAGGTCATGTGGATCTCGCGCACATCGGGACAGCTTCGCCGAATCGGCCCTTCGAGCCAGCGCGCCGTCGCTTTGGGAATTTCCCCCTGCAGCGCCGGATCATTGGCCATGATCTCATCAGGAGTCCGTCCCCAGCCGAGCTGCAAGTCAACCACCAAGTAGTCGTTGGTACGGGCGACCGCATTCAAGTTGTTCATCAAAAACTGCACTTCATCATCCAAGTTGGCGAGCGTGCAGCCCAAGATTGTGTAGACCCGTGTCCGCTGCGTACGCGACGACGGCTGATAATGCAGTTGGGTATAGGAGCCCAGCCGGTGGAAGTTCCCTTGCATCGCCCAGATGTGCATCCCCGCGATTCCGCCCAGCGTATCCACCGCGTGTTTGTACGCGACGCTGAGCAGCGGCTGACTGATATCAAGTAGGCACAGATCCGCATCGACTTTGCTCTGCATCGCGATGAGATCCTGGACGAGCTTCGTCTCGAGGACTCCGTTGCCTGCCCCAAGCACAATCACGTTCAAACCCACCCCAGCATTGGTCGCGATGATCGCCTTGGCAATGTCATGCAGCGGAATCTTCGAGTGGTGCGCCATCGTCACCGAAGACCCCCGCGTCATCGCCAGATAGTCGAGTGCGCTGTGATGATCCAGGTAGGCACTGGTCTGTTCCACCAGTCCGCCCGCACCTTGAAGAAATCGCGCCAGGTCCTCCACCAGGCGCACCCCATCGTAGCCGGGCGTCACATACCAATTCATCGAGCCCGCTCGGTTGTGCTCCTGTGGCGTCGTCGAGCGCTCAATCGGCAGTGGCAGCTCCCGTAGGATTGCCAGATCCGCCCAGGTAAGCTGCAGTTCCTCCACTGCCATCAGCCGCAGCAGCGTTCCCCTCGTCGGCCGGGTCCGTGCGGTTTCGATAAATTTGATCGTCGCTTCCGATAGCCCGGTCTTTTTGCCAAGTGCCGCCCGACTCAGCCGGGCTTGTAATCGACGATCTTTGAGCAGCTTGCCGAACTGCAGCAGCGTCTCTCGCGACAGGCGCGGTTCTCGCCGCCCAGTCAGATCCGATACCAAACAACTCTTGAGGTCTACAAAGTGGGAAATATCATGTAGGGTTTGTAAATATGATTTCGCTATGTCGATATCTTCGCCCGACTGAACCAGGCGCTGAAAATAAGAAATCAACGCGTCCGTATGTAGACGCATATTAGCGGATAGCACGTGCTCGGCCACGGCAATCTGGGGAATCGGGGCAACCTCTGCAGTCATTGTTGTTTGGGTCATCGGATGAGCTCGCTATGCGCTATTCTGAAGCCGAACGGTCAACTGACCGCCTTACTCTGCTCAGCAACATTGCATAACGCGAACGTCAGGTCGAGAGCCAATTAACAAGAATTGCATTTATGATTAGTGGAGACCTTGCCATTATGTTGGATTAAATCCAAACCACTCGGGATCCCCCGCTCACCGACAATCCACCAGCCGGGACCAGCCGCCGTTACGGCACCCAGTGGATATTTTGGTGGCTGCGCGGAACCAGTCCCAGGATAAGCCCCAAGGCCGCACCACCGACGATCACCCCGCCAATCGTCCACGGCCACCATTTTTTCAAAAGGGGCTTTTTGGCCTGTCGCTGCGTCGGCGTTTCATCTTCCACGACCGCATCGCCAAGATGGATCTGAAGCGATACCGTCCGCTCCGGCTCGATCAGTATTTCACCCTGATACGGCGGCAGACCGGGAGAGCGGACCTCGATCGGCACTCGTCCTGCCCACGCTGGCCGATTGAGCGGCGTAATCCCCAGCTTGCGCTCGCCAATAAAGACCTCGGCACGGGATGGCACGCTGCTGATTTGAAGGGTACCGCGAGGCCGCTGGATCGCTTGCTCCAACAGCAGCCCCACCGCTGCCCCGACCGTGGTGGCCGCTTTGGCAACCGTGCAGCTTGCACAGTGTGGATTCGCGCTCACCGCACGATCTCCCACCGCGACATCAATCAGGGATAGATGAAGTCGCCAGTCCGACAGCTGGCCCAGCCCGCTGTGCTCCGAGTGAAGGAGTAGTACATAGTCAGCCTGGCTACGTCTGCCCAGCTCTTCCTGACAGAGCAGGGAGTTGAGACAAGTTTGAAGCTGAGGAACCGCCGCCAGCGCTGTCTCTTGGTGCTTCACAATGTAGCCCGCATCGTGTGAAGCTTGCTCAATGGCACGCTCGACCTGATGCACGGCCAGGGCGTCGAGTCCCCGATAGTGCGGAAGCCACACGATGACCGGCGCGGATGACAACGCCATGTCATCTGATTCAATGGTGCTACGAAGCAGCCAACTTGATCCCGCATGTATGTCGAGATCTTGCTGTTTGCGACGAGCGGCCAATTCGAGCACAACTTGATGTTTGCCGGCTGAAAGCAGCAGCGGTGCCGAAAGCGGGAGGATTCCAACCACCCGCTCATCGACCAACACCAGTGAGCCTTTTTCGCCCAGGACGAGCACTTCACCCGACGGTGGTAGCGGCTCAGCCAGAATTCGGGTGACGCTGCTCTGCTGCTCGGGAAGCGGCCCTTCCTGCTCGGACTGATAACGACGCAGTAGATCGGCCGCCTCAACGCTGCGTCGCTCGATATACGCGAGCTGACCCAGAAGATAGAGCGTCTCCAGGTCAGCCCGTAATCGATAGGCCTCTTCGAGCAGCTGATAGCTGAGCGACAGCGCGTTCTGCTGCATCGCCAGTTGCGCAGCCTTGATGAGCTGCGTCACTCGGGCCACCGCAACGCTATCGGCGACCTGTGACGAGTTCCTCGACTCTGGTTTTGCGAGCGCTAGCGACGACGGTGCCAGCAAGCATGACCACAATAGCCATGCCCACAGACAGGCCAGATCACGGCACCGTGCAGCCGCTTGCCCCCGCATCGGTACCAACATCTCACAAACTTTGGTCGAGTGACAGAGGCTTGCATTGGCGCGGTGACTCTTCGAGCGTCGCGGCCGCGCAGACAAAGGTTGACGTGTAACCCCTGTTTTTGGCATCCCATTGACCAAGCTTGGACTCAGATTTAGATCAATTCTAAAATTAGTCTCAGCCACCGTGTTAAGAGCGGTAAACTCACGCCCATCCATCCAACAGGAGAACAGACCATGAGCATTCAAGTCGCTTCGCCAGCCCCTTCGTTCAAGACCCAAGCCCTCGTCGGTAAAGAGTTCAAGACGATCTCCTCCGCCGACTACGCCGGAAAGTGGGTCCTGCTGATGTTCTACCCGATGGACTTTACGTTCATCTGCCCGACTGAGCTCGTTGGACTCAACGACAAGCACGGCGACTTCGCGGACCGCGACTGCGTGGTCCTCGCCGCCAGCACCGACACCGTTCACTCGCACCTTGGCTGGACCAAGGCCGATGCACGACTGTCGAACCTCAAGTACCCGCTGCTCGCCGATGTGACCAAGTCGATCTCGCGGAGCTACGGCGTCCTCCTAGAGGACCAGGGCATTGCACTGCGCGGCACGTTCCTGATCGATCCGAACGGCGTGCTCCGCTGGGCATGCGTCAATGATGACTCGGCTGGCCGCAGTATCGAGGAAATGCTACGCGTGCTCGACGCGCTGCAGACCGACAAGCTCTGCCCATGCAACTGGAAGAAGGGCGACGCGACGCTGTCGTAGGCTCTTTCGTCGGCCATCACGGTCGACCGGCACCACGAGGGTGCCATCCGGGGGCAGCTTCTAGAAAGCTCCCCCGGCGGATTTTCGATGGCTCATTTTTTACAAAGTGGGGGCTTTCAATGAAAGTTTCTCAGGAAGAACTCGAGGGAGCGCGGGCACGGGTCGCTGAGCGCTTCGCCACCAAGTCGGCACCGATGGTGCTGTCGCACATTCCGGGTGAAGTTGTCCGCGATGCCGCGCTCAATCTGGCGCGAGCGCTCGACGGCGACACCGCCATTTTGGCGAAAGGAGACCGACTCCTCGTTGGCTTAGGCGTGGCTCTGGCAAAAACGGGCTCACCCACGCAAGGTCTCGCCGCGTGGCTCAGTGAAGCGGCCAAAGTCGCTGGCAAGACCGACGAAGACATCGAAGCCATTGGTGCCGTGGCGCTCGCCTGCGCGACCTACAACGGCTATTACAAATTCCGCTCGCTCATCGACGACAGCAAGGACTTTGACAGCTTTGGGACCGCGCTCAGGGCCAGCCCGTTTGTACGATCCTCTCTCAGCAAGACCCTGGTCGAGCTGACCTCGCTCGCGATCTCGGTAATGAACGGATGTAGCCAGTGCGTCAACGGTCACGTGGCGACGCTTCGTCAAACCAGCTTGCCCAATCCCGCCGCTGCCATTGACGAAGCGGTTCGGATTAGCGCAGTCGTGGCGGCACTTACTGCGTGGGATCACGACTGATCTTGTCGGCGGCACCAGCCGAGGCGAAGATAGGTGGCGATACTCACCATGCACGATGCATCGACGGAACGACAGCAGCTACTCCATTACGAAGAGATCTTGCGCAGCGCAGGTCAGTTTGTGACCTCTCAGCGACGATCTCTCCTCAAGTACCTGCTACGACACCGGATGCATCCGACGACGGCGCAGATCGCAACCGCGATTGGCCGCAGTGGTAGTGCCAGCCTAGCCACCGTCTACAACAGCCTGGCGCTGTTTGCCGAGCTTCAGATCGTCCGCACGCTCCGCAGCCCGAAGGGCGAGGTCCACTGGGACATCCGCACCGACCGTCATCACCATCTGGTCTGTTCGACGTGTCAGCTCGTCAGTGATCTATCTGAAGACGAAGTGGCCATCACGGTCCACGACCCCGCCATCGCGGCCCGCATCCAGAGGACCGAGGCCTGGCTGCTGTGGACCTGCCAACGCTGTCAGCCCGACGCATAAGCAATTGGGGAACCGCTCCGCCCAACCTGTGGTCTATAAAGAGCTTCGGGCCTGATTTCCTTCCATCCGGGCTCGCTTAGACCTTTGGCGGAGACTTATTTGCTATGCGAACTCCTCTTTCGCTGCTGGCGATTGTCTGGGTGACGGCCTGCGGCCTGCCCGATGATGCCGAATTTCGAGGCGCACCACCATCGACCCAGCAGGTCACGGTAGCCTTCCCCGGCGTCTCGACCATGTCGATCCGACCCCCCAAAGAAGACGACCCGCCCAAGGGATCCGAAACGGCGATGTACTACCGGCTGTCTCAAGACATGGCAGCCCAGCTCAACGTCAGCGCTCTGCAGCTACTATCGGTGGCCCGAGTCATGGTTCAGCTCCCAGCGACGACTCGCATGGGACAAAGTCGAACCTGGGGCCCCTTTGCCCCCGGTGGCAGCGATCCGCTGACCTACCGGCTGGTCATCACACAGCTTGGCAACGCGGTCTTCGCCTACACGCTGTCGGCGCGGGCACCCAGCGTTGGGACCAGCGAGTCTGAGTTTCTCACCGTCTTGGAAGGCTCGGTCACCCAAGGCATCACGGTGGGCAATGGCAAGGGCCGGATGACCGTCCACTTCGACAACCGCCGCAAGGTGTCACCGCAGAGCTGTGAGCAAGGCCGCATCGATTTCGACTTCGACAGCCTAGGTGACCCGGCACTCCTTGACATCACGCTCAACCAAGCGGGCAGCCAAAACCCACTCAACCGCCGCTGCAAGCAGGAACCTCCCCGGGATGGACGATTCCACGCCGAGCACAGCCAGACCGGCAACGGCCGCTTCGTGTTCGACCTTCGCACAGATGTCCACCAAGGCGATGCGAGCCGTCCACTGCTCGAAACGGTGCTGCTTCACAGTCGCTGGAATGACAACGGCATGGGCCGCTCGGACGGCAAGATCGCCGATGGCGAGGTCACAACCGATCTGCGCAATGCAGGGTTTAGCGAACGCTATGTGACGATGTCGCAGTGCTGGAATGATTCTGGGCACACGGTCTTCCAGATCACCTCACCGGAAGCACTGCGGCTCACCACCACGTTGGGCGAAGCCAGTCGCTGCGTCCTGCCCACCGCAGAGTTACCGGAATAGCGTGCGGAGGGCCAGGCTAGGCCTGTTTGGTCGGGGGAGTGGGCGGGTGATTCGGGCTAGGCTGCGCACTTCGTAGCACGGCGCGCTGGACGCTTGAGACCAGATCGACACCCGTGGAAGCGCGAATCTGCTCGTTGACCGAGACAACCTGGGCACCGAGAGATGCATTGGGACCACCGACTCCGCTGCCCAGAATCGTTAGCCGGTCGACCTTGATCGCCTTCATCGTGCCGGTCAGCTCACCAAACACCGGCAAGAGCTTCTGGAGGAGCAACGACTCGCGGGCGTTGCGACCACCGGCCTGATACGCCTGCGACAAGCTGACCAGGGCTGCCGCCGCGGCTCGACCTTCCGCCGACACCGACGCAGCATTCGCTTTGGCCTCCGCCTCTGCCTTTTGCTTGGCCGCACTGGCCGCCGAGATGACGTCGGCTTCGAGTCGACGCCGCACCTGCTCGGCCCGCGCTTCCCACGAACGAAGCTGCGCTTGGGCTTCGATGAGCTGCGCCTTGACCTGACCGCGGACCTCGGCGATCACCGCCTCGCGCTTGGTCTGCGCTTCCACCAAGCGACGCTGGTTTTCCTTCTGGGCAATCTGGGTGTCGGTCTCGATCTTCGAGATCTCGGCGTTCATCTGGTTGTGCGCCTTCTGAACCGCCGCTGATGCCCACGCTTGCAGCTCCGCGATCCGCGCTTCCTTCTTGATCCGCGCCGAGCGAACTCGACCGACCGACGACAGGTAGCTTACGTCATCGCTGATGTTCTGGATTTGCAGGTTGTCGAGTACCAGCCCCAGCCGATGCAGATCCTTGTCGGCCTCTTCGATGAGCTTCTGCTGGAAGATCATCTTCTGCTGGTTGATCTCCTCGGGAGTAAGCTCGGCGATGACGCCTCGGAGGTTGCCCTCGAGCGTGTCTTTGGCCACCCGCATGATGCCTTCCCGCGACGCGCCCAAAAATCGCTCGATCGCGTTGTGGAGCAGCGACTCTTCACTCGGCAGCTTGACGTTGGCGACGGCGTGAACCTTGAGCGGAATGCCACCACGGGAAAAGGCGTTGGTGACCGACAGCTCAATCGCCATGTTGGTAAGCTGCATCCGGTCGACGGTCTCAATCAGCGGAATCCGCATCGCCCGACCACCGCGCACCACTCGATAGCCGACCATGCGACCATCTGCGAGCCGGCGAGAGCGACCCGAAAAGATCAGCACTTCCGACGGCGGACAGACCGAAATGTTGTTGATGACGGTGAACAGCAGGAACGCCCCTGCCGCCAGCACCACCGCGAAGATGATGGTAATTGCGAGTGGGCTCATCG
>Ga0075163_10010628_pt1 | contig 12037 bp, 16 predicted proteins | sample JI1023141ADNA_FD_71478 | JGI IMG/M metagenome (GOLD analysis project Ga0075163, IMG submission 71478) | Wastewater effluent complex algal communities from Wisconsin, to seasonally profile nutrient transformation and Carbon sequestration -... | ecosystem: Engineered > WWTP > Effluent > Algae...
CAGCTTGGCCTTGCACAGCAAGCTACAATCAGAAGGACTCGGCCTCGTAGCCCAATACGCGACACTACTTGGTCATAAAATGCGCTGGCGAGTTACCATGAACGCGCGCGAGGCCATGCACTTTATTGAGCTGCGCACAGCGCCACAAGGTCATCCCGGTTACCGCAAGCTGGCAGGGCAAATGTATGAAAAAATCTGCGAAGTCCATCCACTGCTCGGCGAAGCTATGAAGTTTGTCAATAAAGACGAAGACGCTGAGCTTACTCGCCTCGCCGCCGAGCGCTACACCCAGTTTAAGCTTCAGCAATTCGACTCTAAAAAATAAGTAATTTCACCGCATTTGATTTTTTACTTCGGTGACTTTCACTTCGTTTTAGTTTTTACTCTTCGGGGGAATTAAAGGCATTATTGAAGTTGACATTGCACAAACAAACGCGTAGCATGAAACGCATGGTTCAAAACATGATGAAGCAAGTGATTATTGTCCTAGGCCTCAACGGGCTGTGCTTCACCATGGTTGAAGCCTCGGATCAATAAGATCCACCGCACAGTCCGAAAACCCGAAGAGGCTTCAACCAAAGAAGCCTCTTTTAATTTTAACCTAGGAGATTTTACAAAATGACAACTTGCGAACAATTATATGGAACCCCCTATGCAGATAGCGGAGAAACACAAGAGCAGAGACTTGCATATCTTTCAGCTCTCGCTCAAGCAGCAACACCCGAGGTTTTTACGCATTATGATGACGAAGCAACTAGCAAACAACAAACAGCCCACACGGACTAATCTATGAACTGTTTAGGAACACCTCACTTTGGAGTTGCGTCTAGCTATGAGACTCCAGACGTTTTATCGCCCTTTGATCCTCTACGGGCGGCATACGTCGGTTCGCCAGCGGTAATTGACGCGATCAATGTACAAGAAGACAAGGTAGCAATTATTGAAGGACTCAGGCAAAGAGAGAACAATGGAAACCCGATATTAGTTGATGCTTGCAGGCTTAGTCGCCCAGATTTACATGAATTAGCGATGCAGGGGCCACACGCCCAAGCAGACTTGCTCATTGCCACCGTACTCCAACAAACACGAGTTAGGCGTGAACAGGCAAGCGCCGCACAAGTGTTACTCTCGCACAACCCAAAGCATCCGTATGCCGAGTGTGTGATATCTTGGCTCGGTGCGATAAGTGCACGCAGACAACCTGATTTATATAGCGTTAGTTCGTAGTATTGTTTTTTGCATCGACAGCACTTGATTTTTACGCGCCAACAGAGTATAGTTTCATCTGTTACCAAAGACCGTGACTGGTTTGTAGTTCGAGAGAGCAGCTAGGGTAAGACATCATCTTTTTCCCCTAAAGTTTTTCTCGATTACAGTCCTTAATTTGTCACCGAGGCGACGAAAGATAGTTTATTTATCATTTCGACTGCTTAAAAAGAGCTTTTGGTACGCCAAGAGCTCTTTCTTTATGTAACAAGGATGACCGAAAGCTACATGGTCGATAGCAGCTACGAAGTCATGCTTCATTCATTATTTTCATTCACTCCAGGAGGAGACAGAATGGCACTATCAAAATCACAAAAGAACGATGTTGTCTCAGAAGTCGCCGACTTGCTCGCTGACTCAAAGATGACCGTAGTCGCCAAGTACCAAGGCACGACTGTCAAAGCGCTGCAACAGCTCCGCCGCGACGCTAAAGCAAATGGTACTAAGGTAAAAGTCGTTAAAAACCGCTTGGTTCGCCAGGCCATGCAAAAGCATGATGCGTTGAAGAGCGCTGACACCGGCGCGCTTGAAGGCATGTTGCTCTATGCGTTTAATGCCGACGACGAAGTCGCACCAGCTCAAGCGCTGTACGCGTTTGCGAAAGGCAACCCAACGATTGAGTTTGTTGGCGCATTTGACGACAAAGGTACCTTTCTAGGTGCCGACGACGTCAAAGCACTCGCTCAGCTGCCTGGCAAGCATCAGCTCATCGCTGAGGCTGTTGCTATGCTGCTTAGCCCAGTTCATGACGTTACCAACGCGCTTTCTGGCAACCTACACGCCCTACTTGACGGCGTTGAGGCCAAAGCCACCGCTTAAAGAAAATCATTAACAATTATCCTGTCACCTGTCACATAGGATTAGCCTGTTCCGTGTAACTTTTTGAAATGTTACATGTCAATGGGTAGACCAATGTTACACGTGACACGACAAAGGTAAATCTAGGAGATTAAACCATGGCAGACGTAAAAAAACTCGCCGAAGAACTTACTAAACTAACTGTTCTCGAAGTCAACGAACTCAAGAACGTCCTCAAAGAAGAGTATGGCATTGAGCCTGCTGCTGCAGCTGTTGCTGTTGCTGGTCCTGCTGCTGGTGACGCTGGCGCAGGTGCCCCAGACGAAAAGTCTGAGTACGATGTTAACCTCAAAGACGCTGGCGCACAGAAAGTTGCTGTCATCAAGGCGGTCAAAGAGCTGACTGGTCTTGGTCTTGGTGAGGCAAAAGCCCTCGTCGACGGCGCTCCAAAAGTTGTGCTTGAGAAAGCTAGCAAAGACGACGCTGAAGCAGCAAAAAAGGCTCTCGAAGAAGCCGGCGCAACAGTCGAACTCGTCTAAGTTCACCTGTCTAGCGTGCCGAAGAAGCTCCCCTGGGGGGGCTTCTTTTCTTTTGGTCAGAAATAACACCTACGTTATCCACAACATTCGGTGCCAGATGGTAAAAAGCTTTGACTTACCAGACCGGCTATGCTACGGTTAGGGTAAGGTATATTAAAACTGGTGGTGAGAACAGGGAAATAGAAAGAAATACAATGGCAGACATACAAGACAAGCAAATCAAACGATTACGCGCCCTTATTCAAGAGGCCGAGACAAACCTAGCTGCTGCCAATGAGCTACTCATCAGTCTGGTTGGCGACGACGAACACGTCCAGGTCAAATCGACCGAAGAAGTGTTGGGCAAAGTTATCGAAGGCGTTTTTGACGGCCAAAACATGGTCGGCTCTGACGGCAAAACCTATCCCGTGCCTGCAAACTACGCTAGCAAATCAAAACTGGTGCAAGGTGACATTTTGAAACTAACCATCGCCGATGACGGCGCCTTTCTCTACAAGCAAATCGGCCCAATCCCGCGTAAACAAGTTGTCGGCACACTCAAGCTCGAAGGCGGCCATTACTTTGTCTCTGTTGGTGACAAAGATTTCCGTGTCTTGCTCGCAAGTGTTACGTACTTCAAAGCCAAGCCAGGCGACCAGGTGAGTGTCAACGTGCCCGAAGACGACGGTCCAGCCGAGTGGGCAGCTCTCGAAGCCGCACTCTAAACTCGGTTACTTATATATAAACTCTTTTTAACCTTACGTTTATAGAGGTAATTAAACATATGCAAAAAACGATACTACCCGACAAACCAAACTTAACAGATCTACAGAGCTTTGTCGCAGCTAAATGCAAAGAGCGGGGCTGGGACAAGCGCAGTGACGTCGAAAAGGTGATGTTTTTGACTGAAGAAGTTGGTGAAATCGCCAAAGAGGTCAGAAAACACGCCGGGACTTTTGGCTACGCAAGGCCCGCAACACCCGATGACCTTGCAGGCGAACTCATAGACGCCTTAAACTATCTCCTTGACCTTGCCAATAGTAATAATATCGACCTAGATGCGGCATTTCGTGCTAAATGGCGTGCTACTGATTCTCGTCACTGGAGCTAGAGGCTTGATACCTTTCCAAAAAGCTGCACGGCTTCGGGCGCAGTTGGTTTCACTCCAGAAAGGGCAGCACAGCCAAAAATACCGGCTCCAACGAGCGCACTCGCAGCAATGGTACCACTTAAAACTTGCGTAATTGTTTCATGGGGAGTGATTGCTATGAGGTCAGCCGCAGCGACTAGACTTCCGACCGCGGTATCGAAGCGCCTCTGACACAAGACATGCTTATGCCTTTCGGCAATAGCATCTGCACATGCCTTAACAAGCAGGATATTTGATGAGGAAACTATATGTTCACGGAACTTGCATACAAGTACTGCGCGAGCAGTAGCGGCATGACAACGTATATCCCATATTTCTTCCGTCTCAGCCCCCGCGTCAAGCTCAATAAGCGGAAAGTTATAGCTCATGCGCAATCTTGGTAAATGTCTATCCCACGTGTCTCGAACGAGCGCAACTCTTTCTGGCTGGCCAGGCAAAAAGACCGTTGTTTCATTTTTTTTGCTCTGCCTGTCCCTAAAACTTGTCGACACTATTCTTTGGGGCCCAAGAGAATCATTTCTTAACTCTAAACGCTTCGACCCGGTAATAGCCAAGACGTCCCCTAGCACCTCCGGGTCAACTCCAACGCCCAAATTATTAAAAACTAACTGAACAGCTTCGTCTGTTCTCGGGACACTCCCATAAGCCTCAACTGGTACGTAATCGCCGCATCTCTTCATATTTCATTCTATGTTGTAGTTTTGTCAAGTACTAGCAAGCCCTAGACTCGTCATCGTATACTAGAAGCTACTATGGCTAAGTTATATTTTCGATACAGTGTGATGAATAGTGGCAAGACGACTAATCTTATGCAAGTAGCGCATAACTATGAAGAGCGTGGCATGACTGTTGCGCTTATGAAACCGCAAATCGACACAAAGGGTGACTCACGGGTAATTTCTCGACTCGGCCTTACGCGGGAAGTAGATATACTGCTGGGCCCACAGGAACTGCCATCAAAGCTGCTGCAGAAATACCCTGAGACTGACTGTGTTTTGATAGACGAAGCTCAGTTTTTGAGCCCAGAGCAGGTAGACGACCTCTTTTGGTACGCCGTGAAACAAAATAAACCGGTGATTGCTTATGGTCTGCGTACAGACTTTATGACCAAAGGATTCCCCGGCGCAACAAGGTTACTCGAGTTAGCACACTCAATTGAAGAGCTGAAGACCATTTGTCGCTGTGGCAAAAAGGCAGTTTTAAATGGCCGTAAGAAAAATGGTAAATTTATCTTTGCAGGCGATCAAGTTGCCATCGACGGTGAAGATGCAGTCGAATACGAATCCCTCTGCGCCAATTGTTATCACAACTTGACTATCGATAATTCCTAGAGGCGAGTCTTTAGTAGTCCTTTGTTGAATAGATCGTCTGCCCCCATTCATACGGACTCTTGCAGGCTGCTTGTTGAAAGATACCTTCGAGAGACTTGAAATGAGGTAGTTTAAACAGCTCTTTTGTTGTCATCCAGCGATTTTCACCGTTTTGCCATTTTGCGGCATGGGTTTCATTTTTCGCTCTTCCGATAAGTATTACAAAAAGTTTATCTTCGATTGGGTTTGGCCGATCATCTAAAAAGTCATTTTGTCTGTAAAAACCAGCAACTGCCAGATCGGCGAGTAGGTCAGTTTGTTTATGCAATTCAGCTTGCCCAGTTTTAATAAGATTTTCACCCCACACAGCGGGACCACCAATCACACTCCACAATCCTCGGTAAGGCTGCCTCATTCTTTCCTGGCACATATACTTATCGTCATCATTAGGATGCCTTACCAGCAGTATTAGCGACAATTTGATAGATCTTTTTCTGGCGAGACTGTCACTGCATAGGTCATTCGCAAATTCTTTTCCTTCTGGGGTGAGCGTATACTTGGCGTCTCCCGTTTTTTGGATAAAGCCAAATCTCTGAAGTTTATGCACGTGGAACTTAAAAGTGTCACTTTCGTGGCCAGACTCTCGCATCAGCTCTGAAAACCTCAAAGCTTCTGCATGCCGAAGCTTTTTCAAAATTAGGTACTGGACCTTGTGTAGACTTGACATAATAACATTATTATATCACTCATTAGTATTTTAGGGTAGCATATTACCCTGGATTCAAAGCATGCAGTACTCAATACTGTTGCAACAGAACTCAGTAATAGAAGGAGGTTGGTACAATGTTTAACATTGAAAAAAGAAAATTATATGTGGGTTGTTCACTTACCCATGCACCCGAAAGTTTTAGAAATGATGTCGAGCATGTCAAAGAGACACTTTCTAAGGATTGGGAGGTAATGCAGTTTTTAGGTCTAACCGCCGGAACAGCCGCCGACGTTTATAATTATGATATACGAAATAATGTTGCAACGTGCGAGGCTTTTCTTGCCATCGTCGATCTCCCGAGTCTCGGCCTGGGCTACGAAATTGGCGCTGCAGTCGAAAGATATAATAAGCCAATCCTTTTAACAGCGCATCGTGATGCAAAAGTTTCTCGACTCATTATTGGAATTACGGAAGAGCATCCGACCGTATCATTCGCCCCTTACGAGAACATGTTAACCGACGTGCCTATGTTAGTACGGCAGTATCTTTAAGGCTACGTCACGGTTTGCGGCGTAAATGAAGGATCGATGCAGATCATAGAAATTGTAATAACTACAATCTGGTATAGAGCCGAGATCAGATATAATTAAAGCTGAAATGGGGAAGGCACTATATCGGAAGTACCGTTCGCGGTCGCTCGAGGAGATCGTCGGGCAAGAGCACATCGTAGACACACTGCGAAGTGCGCTTAAAAGCGACCGTGTGAGCCATGCATACCTACTAACTGGTCCGAGGGGTACGGGAAAGACATCTATCGCCCGTATCTTAGCTCACGAAATCAACGGTCTAGAGTATACCGATGAACCACACCTCGACATTATCGAAATAGACGCCGCCAGCAACCGACGAATCGACGAAATTCGCGATCTGCGCGAGCGAGTGGCGACGGCGCCAGCAAGCGCAAAATATAAGGTCTATATCATCGATGAGGTGCATATGCTGACCAAAGAAGCCTTCAATGCGCTTTTAAAAACGCTCGAGGAGCCCCCAGCCCACGTCGTTTTCATCTTGGCCACCACCGAAGCGCACAAACTGCCAGAGACTATCATCAGCCGCACGCAGCGCTACAGCTTTCAGCCGGTGGCCCTAGACAAAGTTGTGGCGCACCTACAATCAATCGCCAAGCAAGAGAAAATAGCCATTTCGGATGACGCGCTGCAACTCATTGCTGAGCACGGAGAGGGTAGCTTCCGTGACAGCATCAGTTTGCTTGACCAGGCTAGCACGAGCGCAAACCAAGTGGGACTAGCAGAGATAGAGCAGCTCCTTGGCAGACCTCCTGCAGAAAGCATTGCGAGCCTTGAGACAGCGGTGAGCAAGCAAGACGCCGCAGAGATCTTAAGCCTTTTGACTGGACTGTACGCCCAAGGGTTCGAAGCCGCCATGATAGCCGTGCAGCTCAGCAAACTTCTTCGCTCACGCGTCATCGATAAATCTGCCAGTCCCGCCACTCTCGCACTTTTACGCCAGCTGTTGGCCGTACCGGGCGCTCACAACCCGCGGCATATGCTTGAACTTTGCTTGCTTGAAGCTAGCTTTGTGCCCGCAGAATCCGCCCTTCAACCCCGTATCCAACCTGCAGCAGAGACTAAACCTGCTAGCGCCAAAAAACAAAATGAAGTAAAGACCGCCTCTGTTGAAAATGATATCCCAGGTGAAAAAGCTGCTTCAAACTCCCTAAAACCACAGCCAACTGAAACCGCAGTAGAGCAACCCGAGCCAATTTCAGAAAAACCAGATACCTCAGCCGATTCAGCCTCTCCAACAAGGGATTTTAGTGCAGAAGAGCTCTGGCAAGAGGTATTGCAGGATATCAAACAAAAGTACAATACGCTGTACGGTATTGCGCGTATGGCAAAACCGCGTCTCGAGGCCGACACTATGTCGCTCGAAATGAAATTTGCCTTTCATCTCAAACGCCTCAGCGAAGCTCGAAACCACAAAATCTTGAGCGACGCACTTTCAAAGCGCCGCGGGCAAGAAACGGCTATAAAACTTCATCTCAAAGAAAAAGATGAGCTGAGAGTAGAAGATGATGCCAACCCCACCGAAAGTTCACCACTTAGCACCATAAGCAATATCTTCGGCGGCGCTGAACTGATATGATATTTGAACACCGACTTTTTAAGTAAACAACTACCATAATGACAAACACGAGCACTACCCCACCAAACAATACCGAAGCAGAAGCTTCTTTGCTCGGTGCAATTTTGATCGACACTGACGCAATTGTAAAAATCGCCGATCGTATCTCAGTAGACGATTTCTACGACCAAAAACACGCTCGTATTTATGAAGCGTTGGTTGCACTCTATGAAAAGCGCGCTGCGATAGACGTACTTACACTGGCAGACCAACTAAAGGGAACTGGGTTTCTCGAAATGGTTGGCGGGCCGGCATATCTGACAGAGCTCACCAATTTTGTACCTACGGCCGCCCATGTTGAGCAATATGCTGACATTGTGGCCGAAAAAGCGCTTCGCAGGAGGCTCATTGCCGCCAGTAGCGATATGACGACCTTGGGCCAAGATGAATCAAAAGGTCTCCGCGAACTGATTGAGGAAGCTGAGACTCGGCTTTTTGAAGTAAGCAAACAGCACGTCAAGCAGAGTATTGTCAGTATAGAATCTATTTTGGCAGAAAGTTTTGAGCGCCTCGATGATCTACATAAAGACAGTAATAAGCTACGTGGTGTGCCTACTGGCTACAAAGACCTCGACAACATGCTGGCCGGCTTGCAGCCCTCTGATCTCTTTATTTTGGCCGCTCGCCCCTCTATGGGTAAGACAGCGTTTGTGTTGAATCTGGCACACAAAATCGCCACCCAAGCCAAAGAGTCGGTTCTCATTTTTAGTCTTGAGATGAGTAAAGAGCAACTCGTTGACCGCCTGCTTTCTATGGAGTCTGGCGTTGACGCTTGGGCACTACGTACCGGCAAACTTACCGATAACGACTTTGAAAGACTCGCCGAAGCCATGGGAACACTCTCTGAAGCAAAGATCTTCATCGACGACACGCCTGGCATTACCGTCAGCGATCTGCGCACGAAAGCTCGGCGCGAGGCACACACACAAAAACTTGGACTTATCATCGTCGACTACTTGCAGCTCATGAGCGGAGGAAGCCGATTTGGTGGCGAGGCCAACCGCGTGCAAGAGATCTCTGAGATCTCACGCGGGCTAAAAGGCGTCGCCCGTGAGCTTAATGTGCCTCTAATTGCACTCAGTCAGCTCAGCCGTTCCGTCGAGAACCGCAATCCGCAGATTCCGCAGCTCGCCGACCTTCGTGAATCGGGCTCTATCGAGCAAGATGCCGACGTTGTCGCCTTTCTGTACCGCGAGGATTACTATAACCCTGATAGTGAGCGCAAAAACATCATGGATGTACTGATAAAGAAACACCGAAATGGCCCCACAGGCGGAGTCGAACTCTACTTTGACCGCGACAAACAGCGCATTCGCTCGCTCGATACTGTCTACACTTCCACTCCATTTGAAGAGTAAAAGTTCCGTTGGAAAAGGCATGAGCCACGTGTATACTTAAAGAAGTACAACTAGACTATGAGAGAAAAACTACATTTACCAAAAGTATCTACTCGGACGCTTGTTCTATGGCTGATTGCAAGCAGTGGCATGGTATTTTTGCTTGTATTTCGTCTCCTCAAGTCTACTGGGTCACTGTACAGTCCCGGCGAGATTATGGCCCACCACCACGCACAGTCGTGGCACACCCTTTACGATAACCCACTTGAATTACCCTATACTTTTTTTGTCTGGCTGGGCGCGACCATCGGACATCATAGTGTACTTTTAAACCGTGTTGTCGCAATCATGTTTGCTTTTGTGGCCGCTTGGCTTTTTTACTACATCCTTACGAACTGGATTAGTAGACGAATTGCCATCCTTGCAACCATACTTTTTGTCGCATCAAACGGGTATCTGCATGCAGCACGACTTGGTACGGCGGCTGTCTTGCAATTTGGAGTTCTGCTCCTTATGGCACTACCGATATTGATTACAAATGCACCAAATGCCAGTCGCAGAAAGCTTTTTTACCTTTCTGCCGCAATTGGATCTGCTCTCCTGTATGTACCCGGCATGATCTGGCAATTGCTATTAACCGCCGCAATGAGAAGAAAAAAGCTATTTCGTATACTGAGCCGACTTTCGCCCCTCCAAAAAGTTGCTACAGGCCTAGCATCAATTGTAGTAGCTACGCCGCTTGTCTGGGCAATGTACCGAACACCTCGCTTGCTTCTAGACTTTGCTGGTTTGCCACACCAAATGCCATCATCTGAACAAATAGTGTCGAATGCCACGACTTTTGCTTCAACACTTTTTTATCATAGTGGATTTTCACCCGAATACGTTACTCACGGCAGTGCCCTCGTCTCAGCCGGCGAGTTACTGCTTTTTGCTCTTGGGTTGTACGCGCTGGCCAAACCACCACGACATGCGACAAGTTACTTCATGCTAGGATCGTTAGTGGTAAGTTCTATACTAGTTATTTTGGGTTCACAGGTGTTTTTGGTAGCGCTCATACCTATTATCTATCTTGTGATTGCCTGGGGAATGTACTACTTCCTAGACGAATGGTTGACAGTGTTCCCGCGTAATCCTATAGCAAGACGTCTTGGAGTAACCCTGCTATGTGCGGTTTTGGCCTCCTGCGTACTTTTCCATTTGCGGTCTTACTTTGTTGCATGGCCTCACAACAGCGTAACGCGCAAAGTCTATAACCAAAGCCAACCCTAAACGCTTCACCTGGTAATCGCTTGTCGTTTCATGAAGTTTAAGATTGGGGCGTTTCGTTAAAATAGAGTGATTTTTCCTCAGGATTCGGGTTACAATAGTAAGGTTAGTTAAAGAGAGGTTAGTACGATGAGTCGATTTGACCAGGCCAAAATGCTGATGCAGGCCAAAAAAATCCAAAAAGAGCTACAGAAAATGATCATCACTGTAGAGCAGGGTGACGGCGCGGTCCGTGTGCAAATCACCGGTGAGCAAAAGATTAAAAAGATCATGATTGACCCTGAGCTCGTTGACCTGAACGATGTGGAAGAACTCGAGCGTTGGCTCGAAGACGCTGTACGCGACGCTATTGCCGAGAGTCAAAAAGTTGCCGCAGAAAAAATGCAACCAATGCTCGGTGCACTTGGTGGCTTAGGCCTCTAGGACGCGGCTAGCGAAAACCTGTCTATTACGTATGTCTCAGTTGTTACCCAAGGCCCTCCAAGACCTCATAGACGCCCTCGGCACGTTGCCGGGGGTTGGTACACGCACGGCCGAAAGGTATGCGTACTTTTTGGCACGAAGAGATGCGGCCGCAACCCAAAAGATTAGTAATGCAGCTGCAGGGCTCCATGCCGGAATAAAATATTGCCCCAAAACATTTGCCCTCATTAGCAGCAATGAGGATGAATCGCCCTTATACAACGATCCTCAGCGTGATAAAACGCTTGTTGCAGTTGTCGCCGAACCATTTGACATTATTGCCCTCGAGAAAACCGGTGCTTTTAAAGGCACCTACCACGTGCTCGGCGGGCTAGTTTCACCGATTGACGGCGTTGGGCCAGAAGAACTCCATATCCGTGAGCTCATCGAGCGTATCGCCGAAGACGGGGTGAAGGAAATCATTCTTGCTACAAATGCCAGCGTCGAAGGTGAATCGACCGCGCTGTATCTTCAGCAGCAATTAGACGGCACCGACGTTAAAATAACTCGCCTGGCCCGAGGCCTACCTATGGGTGTGGATCTAGAGTATGCTGATCAAATCACGCTCAGTCGTGCCCTAGAAGGGCGCCAACAACTGTAATAAACTATGCTGCTTCTTGGGCAAGAATAATTGGAAGAACTCTTGCGAACTGTTCCAAACGCTCACCAGATGCGCCCGGATAGCTCCCTTCTAGACCAATGCCTGTTGTCTCAGTGTTAACGCCATCTGCTGGCCAATCGGCAACTTCTCTGACGATCATGGCACTTCCGAACTGACCTGATATACGTTTACATACTTCTTCGACCGCGAGAGCACCCAACCGGGGGCGAAAAAACAACCAGTTTCCACTAGCGGTGATTGATTCTACAGTTACTGTCATTTTTACTCCCTCTTTTGGTTTAATATCTTAATTTCATAATACTCCTTGTGGTTTTAGCGTCAAGATTTTGTGAGCTTTTTAACAATTTTCTCTATAACTTTCTAAATTAACACCTTAGAAGTACAATAGGTA
>Ga0075163_10010629_pt1 | contig 12037 bp, 8 predicted proteins | sample JI1023141ADNA_FD_71478 | JGI IMG/M metagenome (GOLD analysis project Ga0075163, IMG submission 71478) | Wastewater effluent complex algal communities from Wisconsin, to seasonally profile nutrient transformation and Carbon sequestration -... | ecosystem: Engineered > WWTP > Effluent > Algae...
ACTCGATGCGAAGCACGACCTGGCCACTTGCATTGGTCTTGCTGGAGCCTTCAAACGAAACGGCCACGTCCGCCTTTCGAGGGTCCAGTGCCGGTCGCCCCGGCGACAGATTGAAGCTGTGGTTGGCATCTTCAACGACACCGTTGCTGAACACTTCGGCAACACCGTTGCGGTTCAGGTCTTCGTTGGCACAGGTCGCCATGGATACCTGGGTCCACTTCACATCGTCCTTGAGGACCACCCACACGCCCTTGTAGTAATACGTCAGGTCGACGACCGAACTCACCTGCACGTCCTTGGCGGCAACTCCACTCGAATCGACGACCTGCACGACGTACCGGGTCACATACGTCAGGGTCGAATCGCCAGTACCGATCAGATTGTTGGTCCCGATGGTCACCGACAAGGCATCGTTGACCACAGTCAGAGTGGACCGAACCGCATTCGGGCACTGCCCCGCCGCGAAGTCGTTGTAATCCCAGCAGGCTCGAACCGTCACGCCATCGGTGGGGCTGAAGCGATTGGCCGGCACATAGGCCGAGGTCGCCACGCCGTTGGCATCGCTGTACACCATGGTGGTGCCCGAGGTCAGCGCCCCACCGATCGACTGCTTGTCGCCGTCGAGGTCAAAGCGAACCCGCACGTTCGCAACCGGCGCATTGGCGTCGCTCAGGAACAGCGCACGGATCTCCGAGCGATTGGTGGTCGTGGCGGTGTTGATCGCCACCACGCTGGGGTTGGCCGAAACCGATGCCGATCGAACCGTACCTGTCACTGGCGGAATGGCGCCGGTGCCCGTGTTCACCACGATCGACTGAACGTCCTCGACACCTGCTGCAGAAGCGCGGATGTTCACGGTGCCCGCGACCGCAGGCGCCGGGAAACTGTAGTCGTAGTCTCCGTTGCTGCCTGTGGTGGTCACCGTCTGCACGCCCGTCGGGCCGGTCACGACGAACCGCTTGCCGATCATGGGGTTGCCGTTCACGTCCACGAGGCGGTACTGGATGGTGCCAGTCTGGCCGGGCGAAAGCACCTTGCCCAGCACCGTGGCGGTGATCTTCGACCCCGTCACCTGGATGGACGCCGTGCGCGTGATGGTGCCGCTGACGGCGGTCACGACGATGGTGCGGTTGGACCGGTCGTCGCCGATGCTCACCGTGCCATTCACCTGACCGTCGGCGTTGGTCGTTGAACTGCTGACCTGGACCGTGGCGCCGGAATCGACGCTGATCGTGACCGGAATGCTGGCCACCGTGTTGCGGTTGGCGTCCACCGCGGTGGCCGTTGCCGTGACCGTGGCGGTACCCGAATTGGACAGGACCGCGGACGGGGACAGCGTCAAGGTCATGTCCGACGCAGCCACCTCGGCATTGGCCACCACATTGACCGCCACCGTGCGAGTCAGGCTGCCGCTGGTGGCCGTCACCGTGATCTTGCGGGGCGTGACGTCACTGCCGATGCTCAAGGTGCCGGTGACGGTGCCGCTGGCGTTGGTCTTGGCGGCGCTTTGCTTGATGGTGCCGCCCGAGTCCACGGACAGTGTGACCGGGACATCGGCCACCGTGGCCCGATTGGCGTCCACCGCCGTCACGGTGATCAGCACGGTCGAGGTGGTCACGTTGGGGACGGTCGGCGACGACGAAGTCACGGTCAGGTCCGCCACCGTCGGAGATGGCGTGCCGCCCACGAGCGGAGTACCGGAACTGCCACCACCGCCACACGCAGCAGCCAGCACGGCAGCCGCCAACGTGGCGGCCCAAGCGCGCCAGGACATCATGGATTTCGCTCCTTGCACATTCATATTGACGTCGCCGCGCATCAGCGCACCGCCGATCGGTCGGTGACGATCTTCGGGGTGATGAAGATCAGCAATTCGGTCTTGTTGGCGGTCCGGGTGGTGCTTCGGAACAGGAACCCGACCATCGGCACATCGCCCAGCAGGGGCACCTTGGAAATGTCGGTGCGCTCTTCCTGGGTGAAGATGCCGCCGATCACCACCGTGCCACCGTTCTCGACCAGCACCTGCGTCTTCGCATGCTTTGTGTTGATGGCCGGTCCACCGGCGGTATCGACGCCTCGGCTGTCCTTGGCCACGTCCAGGTCCATGATCACGCTGCCTTCGGGCGTGATCTGCGGCGTCACCTCGAGCTTGAGGCTGGCCTTCTTGAACTGGATCGACGTCGCACCACTCGACGAGGCCACCTGGTAGGGGATTTCTTCGCCCTGCTCGATCACCGCGGGTTTCTGGTCGGCCGTGATCACGCGGGGGCTGGAGACGATCTTGCCCTTGCCATCGGCCTCGAGCGCCGACAGTTCCAGGTTCAGGATGCGATTGGCCGACGGGCTGAACAGCGAGAGGGCCAGGCTGGCGGCCGCATTGCTGCCCACGGCACTGGCATTGGCCGGCAGATTGACGAACTGCGTGCCGAGATTGGTGGCCAGGTCGGTGGTCGTGACCCCGAGTTGACTGTAGTTCTGGGTGTAGTTGCTGCCAATCTGCGCGTAGTTGCCGCCGCCGACGCTGTAGCCCGGAATGCCGCCACGTTGCCCACGCAGGTCCAACCCACCCAGCTTGACACCCAGGGCACGGCCGAACTTGTCGTCGGCCTCGACGATGCGCGCCTCGATGAGCACCTGCCGCACCGGGATGTCGATCTTGGCGACGAGTGCCTGCACTTCCTCCAGCTTCGACGGGATGTCCGTCACGAAGATCTGGTTGGTGCGGGTCTCGAAGATGGCGCTGCCGCGGGTTGTCAGGATGCGCTGCGAGTTCGAGCCACCCCCGCCGCCGCCGCCGCTGGACTGCTGCCCCGTCAAACCCTTGACCACGTCCTCGGCCTTGGTGTAGTTCAACTGGAACGACTGGGTGCGCAGGGGCTCGAGGTCGGCGACCTTCTTCTTGGCCTCGAGCTCGACCTGCTCCTTGGCCGCCAGTTCGTCCTTGGGCGCGATCCACAGCACGTTGCCGTTCTTGCGCACGCCCAGCGACTTGCTCTGCATGATGATGTCGAGCGCCTGATCCCAGGGCACGTCCTTCAGGCGCAGCGTGACATTGCCGGTGACGGTGTCGCTGGTGACCACGTTGAAGTTGGTGAAGTCGGCGATGACCTGCAGCAGGGCGCGGACTTCGATGTTCTGGAAATTCAGCGACAGTTTCTCGCCGGTGTAGCCCGGGCCCTGTGTCAGCTTGTTCGGGTCGACCTTCATCGGACGGACTTCCAGCACGAACTGGTTGTCGCTCTGGTAGGCGCTGTGCTCCCAGGCGCCACGGGGCTCGACCACCATGCGAACGCGATCACCGCTCTGGAACGTGGACACGTTCTGGACCGGCGTGCCGAAGTCCGACACATCGAGGCGTCGACGCAGGTTTTCGGGCAGGCTGGACCGCAGGAATTCGACCACCAGGCTTTGCCCCTGCTGGCGAATGTCCACGCCGACCTGGTTGCTGGCCAAGGCCACGATGACGCGCCCGGCGCCATCCTGGCCGCGGCGGAAGTCAATGTCGCGCAACGGCGCCTGCTCCTTGTTCTGGCTTGCGGCAAAGTGCGTGGGCTCGGCCGAGGTGGCTGCCACCGCCGGCGCGGCCGAGGTCTCGAGGATCAGCACCAGCGCCTTGCCCTGCAGTTCGGCCCGGTAGTTGGACGCGGCGCGAAGGTTCAGCACAAGGCGAGTCCTGTCGCCGGCCTGGGCAATGCTCACCGTGCGCAGGTTGCCCTGGTTCACTTCGACGGACGACTTGCCCAGCGCATTGCCCACGCCCGGCAGGTCGATCGCCACGCGGGGCGGCGTCTGCACCGAGAAACCCTTGGGGATCTCGGTCAGCGCTTCGGACAGTTCGACACGAACCACTTCGACACCGGCCTGCTGGCTGCTGGTGATCGCCTGGATTGCGTTTTGCGCGATCGCTGCCAATGGCGATGACACCGCCAGCACGAAGGCGATGAGCCGGGCGGCACGCCAGTTCAGCATGTTGCATTTCTCCTGCATTTGTTTCATCGCGCCTTCTCCTGCAGCGCAAGCGTGCTGGTGCGCTCGATCCATTCGCCGGCAGCGTCCTGCACGATTTCGCGCAGTACCACTTCGGTCTCTGAAATGCGGGTGATCTTGCCGAAGTTCTGGCCGAGGTAATCACCCAACTTCACCTGGTACAGCAGGTTGTCCACCCGCAACAAGGCCACCGGCTTGCCGGCCTTGGTCACACTGCCCACCATCGCCATGCCATCGGTCGGATACGCCTCGAGCGGCTCCTTTCGGCGGTTCATTTCGGAGGCCAGCAGCGAATTGGGCTGCCTGGCCTCCTGCTTGAGGGCCACGCTGAGCTTCTGGTTGCTGAAGGGATCGACCAGCTGGGCTCCTGTGAACGGCGCCGGGTCGAAACGCTTGGGCGCCGACAAGGGCTGGATGCTGGGCTTGACCTCGCGCCGTTGCTGGTCCATCCAGCTCTGCAGTTCCTCCTGCTCGGCACCGCAGGCCACCAGCAGCATGGCCATGGCCGACAAGAGCACGACGCGCGACGCGGCAATGCGACGACCGATCATTTCTTGGCCCCCTTGGCGGCGGCATCGGCCTTGGCCTTGCGCATTTCAGCCACCTCGTTCACGTCGAGGTAACGATAGGTACGCGCCGTGGCCTCCATCGACAACGCACCGCTCGCATCCTTTGGCGCGCCCACGGTCGAGGGCGCCAAGATGCTCAGATTGTGCAGGGTGACGATGCGCGACAGGTTGGCCACGTCGGCCGCGAACGCGCCGATGTCGTGGTAGCGCCCGCTCACCCGCAATGCGATTGGCAGCTCGGCGTAGTAGTCCTTCAGCTCGACCGTGCCAGGCCGGAACAGTTCGAATTGCAGACCACGCCCGATGCCCGCCTGGTTGATGTCGGACAGCAGCGCATCCATGTCGGCCTTGCCGGGCAGTTGCTTCTCGAGCTGGGTGACGTATTCCTGCACCTGTTGTTTCTGCTTGCGCAACTCGGTCAGGTTGACGGCCTGGCCGAGCTTGGCCTTGTAGTCCTGGCGCAGGTCGGGCTCTCGCTTGCGCGCGACCTCGAGTTCGTCGTCGGCGGTGGAGACAACGCCGAACCACAACGCACCGACCACGACGGCGGCGGCAAGGAGCCATGCGCACAGCTTGGGCAGCAGAGGCCACTGCCCGGGCTCGCGCATGTTCAGGCCCTTGAACTGCGAGCCTGCCTGGCTGAAACGCCCGAATTGATCGAGATTGGCGGGACTGGTGGTATTTGCCATGGCCACGCCTCCGGTCAGGTGCTCTTGGCCGGCGCAGAGGCCGGCGCCGAAGCAGGCGCCACCGGCAAGGCGGCTTCGGGTTGCACGGGCTGCGGCTGGGTCAGCGACACCTTCATGGAAAACTCGAACAGGCGTCGCTGCTCGCGGCTGCCCGCAGCCGGCGCCAAGCTGATCGCCTTGATCTCGACCAGTTCCGGCTTGTGCAGCCACTTGGACTGGTTCTGGGTGTTACGCAGAAGTTCGGACACGCGCTCGTTGGTTTGCGCCACCCCGGCAATCGTCACCTGGTCGCCGGCCTGCTTGATCGAGGTGAGGTAGATGCCTTCAGGTGTGTACTTCACGAGTTCATCGAGCAGATAGACCGGAATGTTGCGGTTGGTCTGCAAGTCCTCGACGGCCTTCTGGCGCGCCTTGAGCCCATCGATCTCCGCCTTGAGATTGGCGATGTCCTTGATCTGCCCTTCCAGCCGCGTGATCTCGGCGCTGAGGAACTCGTTGCGCGAGGTCTGCGCGGCCGTCATTTGCTGCAGGGCCAGATACCAGCCCGCGGCGATCAGCACGCCTGCCACCGCAGCAACGCCCAGGCCCACGAAGAACGCACGTTTGCGCTGTCGACGCCGCTCCTCGCGGTGCGGTAGCAGATTGATCAGGATCACTGGACGAATCTCCGCATCGCCAGGCCGCAGGCTGTGAGGTAGGACGGCGCTTCCCGCCGCACCTTGGCCTCGCGAATGCCCGAGCCGAACTTCATGTTGTCGAAGGGATTCACGACCATCGAGGCAAAGCCCGTCAACTCGGTGACGCGGTCCTTCAGGCCTGGCAACGTGGCCGTGCCACCCGCCAGCATCACGTAGTGCACCTTGTGGTGCGGCGTGCTGGTGAAGAAATACTGCAGCGCCCGGCCGATCTCCTGCGACAGGCTGTCGACGAAGGGGTTCAGGATCACGCTGTCGTAGTCATCCGGCAGGTCGGCGGCGAGCTTCTTCTGCTCGGCCTCCTCGAACGAGAAACCGTACTGCCTGGAGATCAGTTGGGTGAGCTGCGAGCCGCCGAACGCCTGGTCGCGGTCGTACAGCATTTCCTCATCGCGCAACACCTTCAGGCTGGTGGTGTCGGCCCCGATCTCGAACAGCGCCACCAGCACGTCCTGCCCGCCATTGGGCAGCGCCGAGATGACGCGCGACATGGCCAGCCTCGACGCGTGCGACTCGATGTCGAGCACGACCGGCTTGAGGCCGGCGGCCTCGGCCAGACCTTGTCGGTCCTGCACGCGATCCTTGCGCGAGGCCGCGATCAGCACCTCGACATCGCCACTCGACGTCGGGCTGGGTCCGATGACGCAAAAGTCGAGGCTGACTTCGTCGAGCGAAAACGGAATGTACTGGTTGGCCTCGGTTTCGACCTGGAGTTCGAGCTCCTCCTCGCGAAGGCCAGCAGGCAACACGATCTTCTTGGTGATCACTGCCGACTGCGGCATCGCCATCACGACCTGCTTCGTCTTGGTGCCGCTCTTCTGCACCAACTTGCGGACGGCCTCGGCCACCTCGTCGAACTTCTCGATCTGCCCATCGGTGATCCAGCCCTTCTCGAAGGGCTCGGTGGCAAACCTTTCCAGCACGTACTCGCCGTTGGCGGACTGGCCCAATTCGACGAGCTTTGCACTCGAAGAACTGATGTCCAGCCCGACCATCGGGGCATGCTTTCGGCCCAGCAACAGGTCCAGAACGCTCACTTCACACTCCCCCAGTGGGCGGAAAAAGGTTAGGCAACTCTTAAGAAGTTACTTCAATGCTAGCAGTAAAGCCTTTGTGCACCAAAGGAAAATGCCCCAGGAAACCTGTAGTCTCGTTGCGATTGGCCGACGACTTGCGGGGATTTGAAACAAGGCGAACGCTTGCAGCCAATAGGGAGGGGGCCGCTGCACGGATGGCTTCTATACACTCACCCGCGTGAACGGCGAACCTGATCAAAGCACGTCGGCGGCGCCTCGGCCCGTCTCCCGCAACGCGACCGGCTCGCACTGGCTGCTTCGCGCCCTCGCCTGGCTGGCCGGGGGTGCCGTCGCTGGATTCGTGGCGGTGCTGATCATGGTGGCGCTGGCGCTGGCGGTGGCTTACCCCAATCTTCCCCCCATCAGCGGCCTGACGGACTATCGACCCAAGCTGCCTTTGCGCATTTTGTCGTCCGATGGGGTGTTGCTCGCCGAGTTCGGCGAAGAGCGTCGCCGCTTCACGCCCATCGGCCAGATCCCCAAGGTGATGCAGGACGCCGTGCTGGCGATCGAGGATGCCCGCTTCTACCGGCACGGCGGTGTCGACTATCTGGGCATCATCCGGGCTGGGCTGGCCCAGTTCAACAGGGCCAAGAGCCAGGGCGCATCGACGATCACGATGCAGGTGGCACGCAATTTCTACCTGTCCACCGAGAAGACCTTCACCCGGAAGATCTACGAGATCCTGCTGGCGCTGAAGATCGAAAGCCTGCTCACCAAGGAGCAGATTCTCGAGGTGTACATGAACCAGATCTACCTGGGACAGCGGGCCTATGGCTTCGCGGCCGCCAGCGAAATCTATTTCGGCAAGCCGCTGAAAGACATCAACGTGGCCGAGGCCGCCATGCTGGCCGGGCTGCCGCAGGCGCCGTCGGCCTACAACCCGATCGTCAATCCGCAACGCGCGGCCCGGCGCCAGCAGTACATCATCCAGCGCATGCAGGACAACGCCTTCATCACGGAGGCACAGGCCGACGCTGCGCGCAAGCAGGCACTCAGCTATCGCAACACCGACGAGTCCGGTGTCCATGCCGAATATGTGGCCGAAACCGTCCGGCAACTGATCTTCAACCAGTATGGCGAGGAAACAACGACCCGCGGCCTGGTGGTGCATGTCACGGTCGATTCCAACGACCAGATTGCGGCATACCGCGCGCTGCGCCGTGGCCTGCTCAACTACGAGCGCCGGCAGGTCTACCGCGGGCCAGAAGCCTATGTCGACCTGCCGCAGGACCTGAAGGACGTCGACATCCGCATCGCTGAGGCCCTGGCCGATCATCCGGACAACGACGAACTGAAGGCTGCCGTGGTGCTGGAAGCCAGCCCCCGCAAGGTGGTGGCGGTGCTGCAGTCCGGCGACTCGATCACGGTCACCGGGGACGGGCTGAAGCCCGTGACATCGGGCCTGTCGGACAAGGCCGGTCCCAAGGTGCAGATCCGCCGGGGCGCGGTCGTTCGGGCGATCCAGGGCAGCAAGGGCGAGTGGGTGCTGACCCAGCAGCCCGAGGTCGAAGGCGCCATTGTCTCGATGGAGCCTTCCACCGGGGCCATCCGCGCCCTGGTGGGCGGGTTCGACTTCGACAAGAACAAGTTCAACCACGTGGTGCAGGCATGGCGCCAGCCCGGCTCCAGCTTCAAGCCCTTCATCTACTCCGCGGCGCTCGAGAAGGGCTTCACGCCGCTGACCGTGGTCAACGATGCACCCTTGTTCTTCGATGCAGGCGCCACTGGCAGCCAGCCCTGGGAACCCAAGAACTACGACGGAAAGTTCGAGGGCCCGATGCCCTTGAAGACCGCGCTGGCCAAGTCGAAGAACATGGTGTCGATCCGGGTGCTTCAGTCGGTGGGCGTGCACCAGGCACAAGCCTGGACAACGCGTTTCGGGTTCGATGCCGACAAGCACCCAGCCTACCTGACCATGGCGCTTGGGGCCGGCTCGGTCACGCCACTGCAGATGGCCACCGGCTACAGCGTCTTCGCCAACGGCGGATATCGCGTCAACCCAACGTTGATCCTGAAAGTGACGGACAGCCAGGGCCGCGTCCTGCAGCAGTCCAAGCCTCCGGTGCTGGACGAATCCATGCGATCGATCGACGCGCGCAATGCTTTCGTGATGACCCGGCTGCTGGGCGAGGTCACCCGCGCCGGAACCGCCGCCATGGTGCAGCAGACCTTCAAGCGTCCGGACCTTTACGGCAAGACCGGCACCACCAACGACTCGATGGATGCCTGGTTCGCCGGCTACCACCCCGACCTCGCGACGATCGTGTGGATCGGCTATGACAATCCGCGCAAGCTGGGGGATCGCGAGACGGGGGGCGGACTGGCTTTGCCGGTCTGGATCGAATTCATGACCCACGCCATCAAGCGCCTGCCGCAGCGAGAGCCGGAAGTTCCCGAGGGTCTGATCCGCGTGGGCTCGGATTGGGTCTACGACGAATACGGGCCCGGTGCCGGCATCAGCAGCGTCGGGCTGGACGAGAAGGTGCCCGTGGCGCCGTCCGAAACCGAGCGCAACAGCATCCTCGACCTGTTCAGACGCTGACGGGCTTGCCGGCGCTTCAGCCCATCAGAAGCTGAGCGCCTTGCCAGCCTGCTCGCTGGCATGCTTTGAGAGCGCCGCCGTAAACTCGGTTCCGTCTCGCGTATCGAGCCAGTTGCCGCCCTCGAACTTGAAATGGCGACCGGCCGACCTGGCCGCCAGCCACAGTTCGTGCAACGGCGGCTGGGTATTGACCACGATCTTGCTGCCATCGGGGAAACTGAGCTCCAGCAGGCCACCCGTTCGCTGGCTGTCGATATCGATCAGGTCGTCCTGCAGCCAGCGGTCGACCTTGGATTCGATCGAGGCGAGAACATCGCGGGTCAGCGCATTGAATTGCGCGTCGGTCAGGGTCGAAGACATGGTCGATAGAATTCCGGCATGAACACTCAGCGCAGTTTAGCGAGCCGCGTGGCAACTCTCGCCACCCTGGCCATGTTGTTGGCAGGGTGCGGACAGAAGGGGCAGCTCGTGCTGCCTGGCAGCGCGGCCGGTGCGCCCACCGGTGGTGCGTCCCCGGCAGCGTCTGCACCGGCCAGGTAACGGGCGCCGCGATCGGCAAGAAGAAGGCAGGACGAAAAAAAGCCGCCCCGAGGGGCGGCTCTTGGTCGAAACAGGCGTGAGCCTGTGTTCGATCAGAAGGCGTGACGCACACCGAACTCGTAGCCGGTCGAGTTGCCACCAGCAGCAGCGCTGCCAGCCGACAAGCCGTTGTTGGCCACGGAAACGATCTGGGCGCCCTTGTTGCTGACGCGAGCGTACGTGCCGTACAGGGCCGTGCGCTTCGACAGGTTGTGGACATAGCCGAGGGCCATCTTGTTCCAGTCGTTGGCGCTGTTGGCCACGTCGTACTTGCTCCAGGCGGCGTGCACTTCGCCGGCGCCGACCGGGGCCACCAGGCCCAGCTCGAGGCCAGTGACCTTGGCACCGGAACCGGCCTTTTCCTGCGCCCAAACCAACATCGGCTTGACAGCACCCAGGTCGAACGAAGCGCCCAGGTTGCTGTACTTGACGTCAGCGGCGCTGGTGGCGCCGGAGGTCTTGCCGTAGGCATAGTGAGCCGACAGCGGGCCAGCAGCGTAGCCGACGCGGAAGCCGACGTAGTTGTTGGCCTTGGTGCCGGAAGCAGCAGCGCCGTTCTCGCCGAAACCAACCTGGAACTGGCCGTTCAGGCCACCCAGATTGCCAGGCAGGAAGTAGGCGATGGTGTTGTTCGAGCGAACTGCATTGCCGTTAGCAGCAGTAGCCGCCACATTGCCCATCATGCCCGGGGTATTGGCCTGGCCGACACCGTTGGTGCCGAACGGGTCATACACCGTGGTGTTCCAGAAAGACGGGGTGAAGTCGCGGCCGAGGCGGACTTCACCGAAACCGCCCATCAGGCTGACGGTCGAGCGGCGCAGGAAGTTCAGACCGGTGGTGGCGTTGGAGCCTTGGCCCATGTCGTTGAACAGTTGGCCTTCGAGCCAGAAACCGGCCTTCAGACCACCGCCGATGTCTTCGACACCACGGAAGCCCAGGCGGCTGCTGTTGATGCCGGAATTCGAGATGCCGGTCACCGACTTGCCGTTGGCCGAAACATGCCCGTAGGCCGCGTCGACGATACCGAACAAGGTGACCGACGACTGTGCAGAAGCGGCACCCGCGAACAAGCCGAGCGTGGCCAGAGCGAGCAGAGACTTTTTCATTGCGACTATCTCCTAAGTTGAACAAGAGGTCCCGATCCCGTAGGAAACCCGCCCACAGGGAAGGGCGCGGGCCGGTCAGGCCAACCTCCTCATCGGAAGTTGCCGCTATTGCACCAGACGGCTTGATGGGTTGCCAAGCGCCCGGTTCAATTTCCACGGTGAATGTTGCCTGACAACAACGAGATCGAGGGAAAGCTGCCGTGCCGCTCGGATGAGCCGCGGAACAGGCTGCGATATGCTATCTCGAATGTGGACCCAAGACGCTTTCATCGAATCGCTCGACCAGGCATTGCGCACTTTGAGCCGCAGTGCCCATGCCGCCCGCCCCATGCCAGCAGCAGCAGCCGCCGCCGGCGGCGAATTGACCGACGAGGACAGGCAGCTTTCGGGCGCGCTGATGCGCGTCAATCACGTGGGCGAAGTCTGCGCCCAGGCCATGTACGCGGCGCAGGCGCTGACGGCCCGCACGCCCGAATTGCGCGAGCAGATGCGCGCTGCGGCCCGCGACGAGACCGATCACCTTGCGTGGTGCGAGCGCCGGCTGCGTGAGCTGGGCGACCGGCCGAGCCTGCTCAATCCGTTCTGGTATGCCGGGGCCTTTGCCATCGGGCTGGCGGCAGGCCGGACCGGCGACGACCGCAGCCTGGGCTTCGTGGTCGAGACCGAACGTCAGGTCGAGCAGCACCTGGCCAGCCACCTCGACCGGCTGCCCCAGGCCGACGCCGCCTCCCGCGCCGTCGTCGCCCAGATGCAGGTCGACGAAGCCCGCCACGCCGACGCCGCAGAGCAAG
>Ga0075163_10010630_pt1 | contig 12037 bp, 1 predicted proteins | sample JI1023141ADNA_FD_71478 | JGI IMG/M metagenome (GOLD analysis project Ga0075163, IMG submission 71478) | Wastewater effluent complex algal communities from Wisconsin, to seasonally profile nutrient transformation and Carbon sequestration -... | ecosystem: Engineered > WWTP > Effluent > Algae...
GACCCGCCCCGCGGGGGCGCCCCCGCTGGTGCTCGGCTCGGTGAAGACCAACATCGGCCACACCGAGGCCGCGGCCGGGGTCGCGGGCCTGCTCAAGGTGGTCCTCGCGCTGCAGCACGAGCAGATCCCGCCGCACCTGCACTTCGAGCGACCCAGCCCGCACATCGACTGGAGCGCCCTGCCCTTCGAGGTCCCCACCCGCCCCCTCCCGTGGCCACGCGGGCCTCGCCCCCGCCGCGCCGGCGTCAGCTCCTTCGGCATCAGCGGCACCAACGCCCACCTCGTCGTCGAGGAGGCCCCCGAGCCCCTCGACGCCACCACCACCTCCTCCTCCGCCCCTCCCCACCTCCTCCTGCTCTCCGCCCGCTCCGAGGCCGCCCTCGCCGAGCTCGCCCACCGCTACGCCCGCGCCCTGACCTCCGGCCAGCTCGCCACCGTCCCCCTCGCCACCGTCTGCGCCGCGGCCGCCCGTCGCCGCTCCCTCATGGAGCACCGCCTCGCCGTCCTCGCCGACGACCCCGCCCAGCTCGCCGCCCGCCTCCTCGGCCACGACCCCGACCACCGCTTCTCCGGCTCCGCCCGCGGCCTGCGCCCTCGCCTCGTCTTCGTCTTCCCCGGCCAGGGCTCCCAGTGGCCTGGCATGGGCCGCGACCTCCTCGCCCGCGAGCCCGTCTTTCGCGCCGCCATCCTCCGCATCGACGCCGCCTTCGCTCCCTTCCTCGGCTGGTCCCTCGCCGACATGCTCGCCCGCGGGCCCCTCGACCACGAGCTCGCCCGCATCGACATCGTCCAGCCCCTCCTCGGCGCCTTCCAGATCGCCCTCGCCGACCTCTGGCGCGCCCACGGCCTCACCCCCGACCTCGTCCTCGGCCACAGCATGGGCGAGGTCGCCGCCGCCGTCGTCGCCGGCGCCCTCTCCCTCCACGACGCCGCCCGCGTCCTCTCCACCCGCAGCCGCCTCCTCCGCCTCCGCAGCGGCCACGGCGCCATGGCCCTCGTCGAGCTCGACCTCGACCACGCCCTCGCCGCCATCGCTCCCTTCCCCTCCCTCTCCGTCGCCGCCTGCAACGCCCCCAACGCCTGTGTCCTCGCCGGCGAACCCCACGACCTCGACCTCCTCCTCCAGCAGCTCTCCGCCCGCGACATCTTCTCTCGCCTCGTTCGCGTCGACGTCGCCTCCCACAGCCCCCTCATGGACCCCGTCTGCGCCGAGCTCGAGCCCCTCCTCGCCGACCTTCGTCCCCTTCCCCTCTCCCTCCCCATGCTCTCCACCGTCTCCGTCGAGTTCCTCGCTGGACCCGACCTCGACGCCCAGTACTGGCTCCGCAACCTCCGCGACACCGTCCTCTTCTCTCCCGCCGTCCAACGCCTCCTCCTCGACGGCCCCTGCCTCTTCCTCGAGCTCTCTCCTCACCCCGTCCTCCTCCCCTTCCTACAACCCTCCCTCCCTCCCTCCTCCCTCGCCCTACCCTCCCTCCGCCGCGACCTCGACCACCGCCCTCTCCTCCTCTCCTCCCTCGCCGCCCTCTTCTCCCGCGGCCTCTCCCTCCACCTCCCCACCCTCTTCCCATCCTCACCCTCCTCCCTCCACCTTCCACCCTACCCCTGGCAGCACGAGCCCTTCTGGCTCCCTCCCTCCTCCTCCCTCTCGCCACCCTCCAACCTCCCGCCCTCCTCACACCCCCTCCTCGGCGCCCCCCTCTCCCTCGCCCTCCTCCCACACACCCTCCTCTGGCAAGCCCACCTCTCCCTCTCCGCCGCACCCTTCCTCTCTCAACACCGCGTCCACGCCCGTCTCACCCTCCCCGCCGCCGCCTTCCTCGACCTCGCCCTCTCCGCCGCCCGCACCCACTGGCCTGACCTCCCCCTCCTCCTCACCCGCGCAAACTTCCTCCACCCCCTCTTCCTCCCCCACCACCTCCTCCTCCAGACCTCCCTCGCCTGCGACCCTCGCCGCGCCGACTTCTCCATCGCCTCCCGCGACCCCTCCGACCCCTCCCTCCCCTGGACCATCCACTGCAAGGGTTGGCTGCAACCCGACGACGACGCCGCGACCGGCCCCGCGCCGCTGCTCGCCGCGCTCCGGGCCCACTTCACCGCCGGCCCCGACGCGGCCAGCCCTTACCCGGCCTTCGAGGCGCGCGGCCTCGAGTACGGCCCGAGCTTCCGTGGCTTGACCAGACTGTGGCGGCGGGGCGACGCGGCCCTCGCCACGATCGAGGCGCCCGAGTCTCTCACCCCCGAGCTCGAGCGCCACACGATCCACCCCGCGCTGCTCGACGCCTGCATGCAGGTGCTCGCGGCCATCCACGACCCGCAGCACCACGCCGGGGCCGCGCTGCTACCCACCGGCGTCGAACGCCTCCGCATCGCCGCGCGGCCGCTCGGCGGCGTGCTGTGGACTCATGGGACGCTGCGACCCACCGCGGACGCGCGGCAGATCGTCGGCGACGTGACCATCTACGACGCGCACGGTGAGGTCGTGCTCGAGCTGCACGGGCTCACTGCACGCGCCTGGACCCGCGCGACCCGGGCAGACCCGCTGGATGGCTGGTGGCACGCGCTCGCGTGGCGACCGATCCCGGCGCCCGCTCAACCGACCGCGGCCCCCGTCGGGACCTGGGTGCTCGTCGCCGACAGCGGCGGCCTGGCCCAGGAGCTCCAGTCGCAGCTCCAGGCCGCCGGCCAGCGCGCCTGCGTGCTCACCCTCGCCGAGCTCGCCACGGACCCACGCCCGGAGCTCTGGCGCCGCCACATCGAGGCCTGCCTCGGCGACGGCTCGCGCTGCCGCGGCGTCGTCCAGCTGTCGGCCCTCGACACCCCGGACCCGACCACCCCGGAGGCCATGCATGCGGCGCAGCAGCTCGGCTGCGACGCCGCGCTCGGCCTGGTTCAAGCCCTGGCTTCGCTCGAGCAGAGCCCCCCGCCGCGCCTGTGGCTCGTCACGCGCGGCGCCCAGGCCGTCGGTCACGCGCCCGACCCCGTGTCGGTCACCCAGGCGCCGCTGTGGGGCCTCGCACGCGCGGTCCAGCACGAGCACCCCCGGCTCCGCTGCAGCGTCCTCGACCTCCCCCCGCTGGCCGAGCCCGCGGACGCGAGCAGCATCGCCGCGCTGCTGCTCGCGGACGGCGAGGAGGACCAGCTCGCGCTGCGTGCCGGTGCGTGGTTCGCCGCGCGCCTCCAGCGTTGCGAGCCTCCCCCGGCGCCGACAGACGCGACGGGCGGGGACGTCCTGCGGGTGACCGCGACCGCGCCGGGCTCGCTCGACTCGCTCGCGCTGCGCCGGGCCGCGCGGGTCGCCCCCGGGCCCGGCGAGGTCGAGATCCAGCCGCGCGCGGCGGGCCTCAACTTCCTCGACGTCCTGTCCGCCCTCGGCGCCCGCCCCGACGACGCCGGGGACGGCCCCCCGCTCCTGGGCGCCGAGTCGGCGGGCGTGGTGACCGCGATCGGCGCCGGCGTGCACGACATCGAGGTCGGGGACGAGGTTGTCGCCGTCGCCCCCGGCAGCTTCGCCACCGCGGTCATCGCCCGCGCCGAGCTCGTCGTGCCCAAACCAGCCGACCTCGGCTTCGCCGCCGCCGCCACGATCCCCGTGGCGTTCATGACCGCCTGGCACGCCCTGGTGGTGCTGGCCCGGCTCGAGCGCGGGGAGCGGGTCTTGATCCACGCGGCCACGGGCGGCGTCGGGCTCGCCGCGCTGCAGATCGCCCGTCACCTCGGCGCCGAGGTGTTGGCGACCGCCGGGAGCCCCGCCAAGCGGGCGCAGCTGGCGGCGCTCGGCGTTCGCCACGTCATGTCGTCACGCACGCTGGACTTCGTCGAGCAGACCCACGAAGCCACCCAGGGGCGCGGCGTCGACGTCGTGCTCAACTGCCTCGCAGGTCCTGCGATCGCCGCCGGCCTCGAGGTCCTGGCCCCCCACGGCCGCTTCGTCGAGATCGGGAAGCGTGACATCTACGCCGACGCGACCCTCGGCCTCGGACCCTTCCGCAAGAACCTCGCCTACTTCGCCGTCGACCTCGCGCGCATGACCACCGAGCGGCCCGAGCGCTGCGGCCTGCTCCTGCGCGAGGTCATGGCCCTGGTCGCACGCGGCGTCCTGCGCCCGCTTCCGTTCCAGGAGTTCGCCGCCGAGGCCGCCGCCGCGGCCTTCCGCTGGATGGCAGAGGCGCGGCACGTCGGCAAGCTCATCCTGACGATGCCCGGGCCGCCCGGGCCGTCCGAGCGCGACTGGAGCGGCGTCACGTTGATCACGGGCGGCCTCGGCGGCCTCGGCCTCGCCACCGCCCGCTGGCTGGTCGAGGAGCAGGGCGCCCGTGACCTCCTGCTGCTCGGCCGCCAGCCGCCCACGCCCGCCGTTCAGGCGACGCTGCGCCACCTCGAGGGAGCGGGCGCCCACGTGACCACCGCCTGCGTCGACGTCGCCGACCCCGCCGCGCTCGCCCGCGTCCTCGCCGAGCTCGACGCGACCGGCCGCCAGCTGCGCGGCGTCGTGCACGCCGCCGGCGTCCTCGACGACGGCCCTCTGCTGCAACAGAGCCCGGCCCGCCTCGCCGCGGTGATGCGACCCAAGGCGCTCGGCGCCTGGAACCTCCACGTCCTGACCGCGGGCCGGCCTCTGCGACAGTTCATCCTGTTCTCGTCCGTGGCCGCGCTGCTCGGCTCCCCGGGGCAGGCCGGATATTGCGCGGCGAACGCCTTCCTCGGCGCGCTCGCCCACGACCGTCGACAGCGCGGCCTGCCCGCGCAAAGCGTCGCCTGGGGCCCCTGGGAGCAGGTGGGACTCGCCGCCGCCCGGGCCGAGCGCGGCGCTCGCCTGGCCGTCCGCGGCGTCGCCAGCATCAGCCCCGAGCTCGGCATGCAGGCGCTCGCGCGGGTCCTCCACGACGCCCCCCCCGAGCTCGCCGTGATGTCCCTACAGGTCCGCAGGTTCCACGAGTTCTATCCCGCCGTCGCCCGCTCCCCCTTCCTCACCGAGCTCACCGAGCTCACCACCTCGGCCGCCCCCTCCGCGCGGTCCATCCGCCCGGCCCTGCTCGCCGCGCCGCCCGAGCGGCGCCGCGAGTCGCTGCGTCACCACGTCTGCGCCAACATCGGCCGCTCGCTCCGCCTCGATCCCGCTCGCCTCGACGACGGCGCCTCCCTGATGAGCCTCGGCCTCGACTCGCTGATGGCCCTGGAGATCCGCAACAGCCTCGAGACCACCCTCGAGCTGACCCTGCCCGCCTCGCTGCTGTTCAGCCAGCGGAGCATCGACGACCTCACGGACAACCTCGCCGCGCGCATGGGCCTGGAGCTCGCCGTCCCCGCCCCCACGCCCGTCCCCGCCGACGACCTCGACGACCTCTCGACGGACCAGCTCGCCGCGCTCCTCACGGCCAGGCTCTCGGGCCTCGCATCCGACACACCAGGCCGCCCATGACCGACACCAGCCACCGCGGGCTGCTCCAGCAGGCCTATCGCGCCATCACGGACCTCCAGGAGCGACTCGCCCGGCATGAAGGCGCCAGGCACGAGCCGATCGCCATCATCGGCGTCGGCTGCCGCTTCCCCGGCGGCGCCGACGACCCCGACGCGCTGTGGCGCCTCCTCCGCGACGGCGTGGACGCCACCTCCGAGGTCCCCGCGGATCGCTACGACGCCGACGCCTACTACGCGGCCGACCCGGGCGTCCCGGGCAAGGCCAACACCCGGCGCGGCGGCTTCATCCGCGCGGTCGACCGCTTCGACCCGCAGTTCTTCGGCCTCTCGCCCCGGGAGGCCGCGCTCATGGACCCGCAGCAGCGCCTCCTGCTCGAGGTCGCGTGGGAGGCCCTCGAGTCCGCCGCGATCGCTCCGGAGCGGCTCGCCGGCAGCCAGACCGGCGTGTTCGTCGGCGTATACAACAACGACTACGCCTGGAGCGACCCGACCGGCAGCACCATCGCCGACCCCTACGCTGCGACCGGCGCCGCGCTCTCCGTCGTCCCCGGGCGCCTGTCCTTCTTCCTCGACCTGCGCGGGCCGAGCATCGCGGTCGACACCGCCTGCTCGTCCTCCCTCGTCGCGCTGCACCTCGCCTGTCAGAGCTTGCGCGCCGACGAGTGCGAGGTGGCCCTCGCCGGCGGCGTCAGCTTGATCCTGGGCCCGCGCGCCACCCTGCTGCTCGCCAAGATGGGCGTCCTCGCCCCCGACGGCCGCTGCAAGCCCTTCGACGCCAGCGCCGACGGCTTCGCCCGCGGCGAGGGGGCCGGCGTCGTCGTCCTCAAGCGGATGTCCCGCGCGCTCGCCGACGGCGACCGGATCCTCGGCATCATCCGCGCCTCCGCCCTGAACCAGGACGGGCGCTCGGTCGGCCTCACGGCCCCCAATCCGCGGGCCCAGGCCGCCCTGATCCGCCAGGCCCTCGCCGCCTGCGGCCTCCGCCCCGAGCACCTGTCTTACATCGAGGCCCACGGCACCGGCACCCCGCTCGGCGATCCGATCGAGATCGAGGGCCTCGGCGAGCTGTTCGGCGCGCCCAGCCCCGACCACCGCTGCTGGATCGGCTCCATCAAGGCCAACCTCGGTCACCTCGAGGCCTGCGCCGGCATCGCCGGCCTGATCAAGACCGTGCTGGCGCTGCAGCACCGTGCGATCCCGCCGCACCTCCATTTCACCCGGCTCAACCCCCGGATCTCGCTGTCCGGCACCCCGCTCGCCATCCCCACCGAGCTGACCCCCTGGACCTCACCCGGCCCGCGCCGCGCAGGCGTCAGCGCCTTCGGGATCAGCGGCACCAACGCCCACGTCGTGCTGGAGGAGGCCCCACCGCAACCCCACCGCGACCCGCCCCGCGTGCGCAGCATCCTCCTGCCCCTCTCGGCGCGGACGCCGACCGCCCTCCACGACCAGGCTCGCGCCTTTCGCGACTTCCTCGCGGCCGACACCCCCGACCCGCTCCGCCTCGACGACCTGGCGCTCACCGCAGCCACGGGGCGCGCACACTTCGCCCACCGCGTCGCCCTCGTGGCGGACCACAGGGACGCCCTCCTCGCCCGCCTCGACGCCTTCCTCGCCGACCAGCCCAGCCCCGGGCTCGTCGCCGGTCGCGCCGGCGACTCGCGCCCGCGCGTCGCCTTCGTGTTCCCCGGCCAGGGCTCGCAATGGGCCGGCATGGGCCGGCGCCTGCTCGCCGATCAGCCGGTGTTTCGCGCCGTGGTCGATCGCTGCGACGCCGCCCTGCGGCCCCACATCGGCGCATCGGTGCGCGCCCACCTCGAGGGCACCAGCGACGCCTGGCTCGCCGACATCGATCAGGTGCAGTCGACCCTCTTCACGGTCCAGTGCGGGCTCGCGGCGCTGTGGGAGTCGTGGGGCATCGAGCCCGATGTCGTCGTCGGCCATAGCATGGGCGAGGTCGCCGCCGCCCACGTCGCGGGCGCCCTCTCGCTCGACGACGCCGCCCGCGTCATCGGCCGGCGCAGCCGCATCCTCCTGCGCGCGCGCGGACAGGGCGCGATGGCGTCGATCGAGCTGCCCGTCGAGCGCGTGCACCAGGCCCTCCTGGATCACGGCGACCGCCTCTCGGTCGCGGCCATCAACGGCCCCACGTCGACCGTCGTCGCCGGCGACGCCTCCGCGCTCGCGGCCCTGATCGCCGAGCTCCAGCGGCACAACGTGTTCTGTCGGCTCGTGAAGGTCGACGTCGCCTCCCACAGCGCCCAGATGGACCCGCTGCGCGCCGAGCTGCTCGCGGCGCTGGCCGGCATCACCCCACGCAGCGCCAAACGCCGCATGTGCTCCACCGTCCACGAGCGGCCGATCGACGGCCGCGAGCTCGACGCCGACTACTGGGCCCGCAACCTGCGTGATCCGGTCCGGTTCTGGCCGGCGGTCGAGCGGCTGCTCGCCGACGGGGTCCGCGTCTTCCTCGAGATCAGCCCCCACATGATCCTGGGCGACGCGGTGCTCCGCGCGATCGAACACGCCGGGCGCGACGCCCTCTGCCTGCCCTCGCTCCGGCGCGACGAGGACCCCCACGCGACCTTGCTGGCCAGCCTCGGCGCCCTCCACGTGCACGGTCACCCGATCCAGTTCGCGCCGCTGTACCCGGACGCTCGCCGCGTCGCGCTCCCGACCTATCCCTTCCAGCGGATCCGCTGCTGGCACGCGCCCACACCCGCCTCCCGGCCCGCGACGTCCATCGGGCACCCCCTGCTCGGCGCCCGCCTGCCCACCGCCCTGCCCACCTTCGAGGTCGAGCTCGCGGCCAGCACCCACCCCCTCCTCGACGGCCATCGCCTGCACGGCACGGCCCTCGTGCCGCTGGCCGTCTACCTCGCCATGGCGCTCGCCGCCGCCGCGCAGGTGCTCGGCGACGCCGACGAGCTCCTCGACATCGTGGTCGAGCGCCCGTTCGTCGCCGACGCCCCCGTCGCCGTCCAGATCACCTGCCTCCCCGACGCGACCGGCGAGGCCCTCGTCCAGATCTTCGGCGCACCGGCGGCGCCGCCGCGAGCATGGCAGCGCTACTTCACGGCCCGGGCCCGGCGCGCCACCGACATCCCCGACCCACCCGACCCCGCCGCGCTCGCCGACTCGCGTCGCCGCTGCGCCGCCCCCGTGGACCTGGCCGGGCACTTCGCCCGCCTGCGCAGCCGCGGCCTCGAGCTCACCCCCCGCGGCCTCGAGCACATCCATCGCGGCCACGACGAGGCCCTCGCCCGCGTGGCGCTGCCCCCCTCCGACCCCGCCCTCCTCGACCCCGCCCTCCTCGATGCCGCCCTCCAGGTCGTCGGCGCGGCCATGTCCGGCGACGACCTCGCGCTCGTCACCGGCCTGCGCCGCTTCCGCCTGCATCGCCCGCCCGGCCCCGAGCTCGTGAGCCACGCTCGCGTCACCGCCACCGACCCCTCCGGGGCCCTCCTCGACCTGCGCCTCCTCGCCGAGGACGGCGCGACGATCGCAACCCTCAGCGACCTCCGCCTGCGCCGGCCCGCCCCGGCCTTCCTCCGACAGGCCGCCGACGAGCGCGCCGCGAGCTGGCACTATCTGCTGCGCTGGGAGCCGCGGCCGGCCCCTGCGGCCGACACCAGCGCCCGCCGCTGGTACATCGTCGCCGCCCCCGACGACCTCGGCGCCGCCCTCGCCGCCCGGCTCACCGCCTGCGGCCAGACGGCGATCCAGCTGTCCGCCGACCAGCTCGCTGCCGCGCCCCTCGCCGGCGCCGACGTCGTCTACCTTGGCGCCCTCGACGCTGGCTCCCGCGCCACCGAGGATGACCCGGACGACCTCGCCACGTGGGAGCAGGCCCTGCGCGACGCCTGCAGCGGCGCCCTGCGCGTCGCCCAGCTGCTCACGCGCCGCGGCGGCTGCCGCCTGCGGCTGGTCACCCGCGGCGCGCAGCCCGTCGGCGCCGCGGCTCCAGACCCGATCCAGGCCGCGCTGTGGGGCCTCGGCCGCGGCCTCGCCCTGGAGCACCCGGAGATCTGGCGCGGCCTCGTCGACCTCGACGCCGGCGACGCCGAGGCCAGCGCCCACAGCTTGACCACCCAGCTGCTGGCCCACGACCACGAGGACCAGATCGCGATCCGCGGCGATGTCCGGCACGTCGCCCGCCTCACCCCGACGACCGCCCCCCCGCCCGGCGAGCCGAGCTCCGCCGACGACGGCGTGCACCTCATCACCGGCGGTCTCGGCGGCCTCGGCCTGCTCCTCGCTCGCTGGTTGGTCGAGCGCGGGGTGCGGCACCTCGTGCTCGTCGGACGTGGGGGGCCCACCGCCGCCGCCAGCGCCACCCTCGACGCCCTCCGCGTCGCGGGCGCGACCGTCACCCTCGCCGCCATCGACATCTGCGATCCGGTCGCCCTCGCCGCGACCCTCGCCGAGATCGACGCGACCGGACGCCCCCTGCGCGGCGTCTACCACGCCGCCGCGACCTTCTCCGCCCACCCGATCGAGCAGCTCGATGACGCCGCCCTCGCCGCGGCCCTGCACGCCAAGGCCGCCGGCGCCTGGAACCTCCACCGCTTGACCCGCGCGCACCCCCTCGCTCGCTTCGTCCTGTTCGCCTCCACCGCCGGCATCTGGGGCGCCAGCGGCCTGGCCCACTACGCCGCCGCCAACCATGTGCTCGACGCGCTCGCCCACCGGCGTCGCGCCCTCGGCTTGCCAGCGCTCAGCATCGACTGGGGCGTGTGGTCCGCGGGTCAGGCCAGCACCGACTCGGTCCAGCGCTGGGCCGCCCAGAGCGGCCTGCACGCCATGCCCCCGGAGCTCGCGCTCTCCGCCCTCGGCCGCGCCCTCGCCGACCCTGCCCCGCAGCGGATCATCGCCTGGATCGACTGGTCCGTGCTCGCCCCGCTGCTCGCCGCCCGCGGCCCGCGGCCCTTCCTCGAGCACGTCCTCGCTCCACCCGCCGTGCGCGACGCCCCCGGTCGCGCCGCGCTCGCCGAGGCGCTCCGCGACCTCCCCCCCGAGGCGCGCCGCTCCCTGCTGCAGGCCCACATCGTCCGCGAGGTCACCGCCCTCCTGCACCTGCCCGCCGACGCCCTCGATCCGACCCAGGGCTTCTTTCAATGCGGCATGGACTCTCGCACCAGCGTCGAGCTGCGCAACCGCCTCCAGACCGCGCTCGGCTGCCCCCTGCCGACCACCCTCGCCTTCGATCACCCGACCCCCGTCGCCCTCGCGGCCCACCTGCTCACGCGCATGCACCCCGTCGCGCCGACCACGGCCGTCCAGGACCCCCCACGGCCCGCCGCAGCGACTGGCACGACCCAGCGTGACGCGATCGACGCCCTGCCCGACGACGAGGCCGAGGCCGCCCTCGAGGAGCGGCTGCTGCGGCTCGAGAAGAACCTGGAGATCCGGCCATGAGCTCGGCAGCAGACGCCCCCCCATCGCTCACCAGGCGCGCGCTCCGGATGATCGAGCAGCTCGAGGCCCAGCTGGCGGCCGCCGAGCGCGACAGGCACGCCCCGATCGCCGTCATCGGCCTCGCCTGTCGTTACTCCGGGGCCGGGGACCCCGAAGCACTCTGGGCGCTCCTCCGCGACCACGGCGATGCCATCACCGAAGTCCCTGCCGATCGCTGGAACGTCGACGCCACCTACGATCCGCGGCCGGGCGTCCCCGGCAAGACCTACGCCCGTCACGGCGGCTTCCTCGCGGACCTCCGCGGATTCGACGCCCACTTCTTCGGCATCTCGCCCCGCGAGGCGATCAGCATGGACCCGCAGCAGCGCCTGCTGCTCGAGCTGAGCCACGAGGCCATCGAACACGCCGGGCTGCCCGCCGAGCGGGTCTCCGGCAGCCGCACCGGCGTCTTCTTCGGCATCATCAAGAGCGAGTACGCCGACCTCCTGTACGACCGCGGCGACCTCGACCTCCACGCCATCACCGGGAACTCGCTCAACGCCGCCGCCGGTCGGGTCGCCTACGCCCTCGGCCTCCAGGGGCCCAGCCTCGCCATCGACACCGCCTGCTCGTCCTCCCTCGTCGCCATTCATCAGGCCTGCCGCAGCCTCCGCGCCGGCGACTGCACCATGGCGCTCGCCGGGGGCGTCAGCGTCATCCTCACCCCGCGCGGCGCGATCGCCCTCTCACAAGCCGGCGCCCTCGCCCCGGACGGCCGCTGCAAGGCCTTCGACGCGCGCGCCGACGGCTTCGTGCGCAGCGAGGGCTGCGGCATCGTCGCCCTCAAGCGCCTCGCCGACGCCCTCGCCGACGGCGACCGCGTCCTCGCCGTCCTCCGCGGCTCGTCGGTCAACCAGGACGGCCGCAGCAGCGGCCTCACCGTCCCCAACGGCCCCGCCCAGGAGCATGTCATCCGCCAGGCCCTCGACGACGCCGGCCTGACGCCGGCCGACATCGACTACATCGAGGCCCACGGCACCGGCACCCCGCTCGGCGACCCGATCGAGGCCGGGGCCCTCGGCGCCGTCTTCGGCGCCCAGACCCGCCCCGCGGGGGCGCCCCCGCTGGTGCTCGGCTCGGTGAAGACCAACATCGGCCACACCGAGGCCGCGGCCGGGGTCGCGGGCCTGCTCAAGGTGGTCCTCGCGCTGCAGCACGA
>Ga0075163_10010631_pt1 | contig 12035 bp, 7 predicted proteins | sample JI1023141ADNA_FD_71478 | JGI IMG/M metagenome (GOLD analysis project Ga0075163, IMG submission 71478) | Wastewater effluent complex algal communities from Wisconsin, to seasonally profile nutrient transformation and Carbon sequestration -... | ecosystem: Engineered > WWTP > Effluent > Algae...
AAATCGCATGTTTTTTTCGATATTTCTATCAGGGATACGTGCCCCTTATGCAATGCGCCCATTGTTGGCACAAATCCCAGCGTTTTCGAACTGCCTTTTGCATGGGTTAAAAAAGGCAGTAATTCGCTTATTTTGGTGAAAATTAACATGGAATAAGGCCATAAAGCTACGCTTTCCTTTGAAAATTGGATTATTTTTTCTTAATTTTGTGTAAATAATTAAAAAGGAGTTTATATCGTATGAAGAAAGCCAGAGTCCTTTTTGTTTCTCAAGACATCACCCCGTATTTAGACGAAACATACATCGGCAAAATTGCCAGAAAACTTCCTCAAGGTATCCAGGAACGCGGAAAAGAGATCAGAACATTTATGCCAAAGTATGGTAGCATCAACGAAAGGCGCCATCAACTCCATGAGGTAATCAGGCTTTCAGGGATGAACATGGTGATAAACGATGTTGACCACCCGCTTATTATTAAAGTAGCCAGTATCCCTACAGCCCGCATGCAGGTATATTTTATCGATAATGAAGAGTATTTTGGTCGTAAAGCCACATTAACCGATAAAACCACCGGTAAATATTTTGATGATAATGACGAACGTGCAATGTTTTTTGTACGTGGTGTAGCCGAAACGGTTAAAAAACTCGGTTGGCAGCCCGATATCATCCATTGCCACGGCTGGTTTACTTCCTTAATGCCACTTTATATCAAAAAATATTACGCCGAAGACCCTCTTTTTGCTGATACAAAAATAGTTGTTTCTCTTTATGAGGACGAGTATCCTAAAAATCTAAGTAAGAAATTTATTGATAAGCTGAATTTTGACGGATTCAATAAAAAAGATTTGAAGCAAATATCAGACGAATCGAGCCACGCTAACATGATGAAACAGGCGGTAGAATTTGCAGATGGTGTCATCCAGGGTTCCGAGACTCTTAATCCTGAACTTGAAAAGTTTATTAAAAAGTCTGGTAAACCATTTTTATCGTTTAAAAATGAATTGGAGTATATGGATGCTTTTAATGAATTTTATGACGAGATGCTTGAAGAAGCGAACGTTTTAAGTTAACAGGGTATAATTTAGGAAGCCCGCCAGTTAAAATAACATGGCGGGTTTTTTTATTTTCAGGATTCCCAAAAAAAACTAAAACCAAAAAAAATAAGCAATATTACCTATTTTTGCCCCTTATACTTTAATTGAGTGAATTTGTCTGTTAAAATAATATTGCCCACTCTGCTCCTTATTTTTTTAATGAGCTGTAAAAAAGATCACAGTGTATTGGGTGTAGATGTGCAGCCTGTTGGCGACGCGTTAAACGCCACCACGCAGAGCGCCCCCGTTTTTGCCTATACACTGAAATACGATTCCATCATTTCATTAAATGACCGCTATAAGTACTTAGGAAGTAATCAGGACCCTTATTTCGGACGTATGGATGTGGGGTTGTATCTCAACGCCAATATTCCGGATGGTAAAACGTTTGTAAATTTTGGTGACGATGCGCAGCTGACTTCTTCGGAAATTATTCTGGCAATTAACGGAGCGGGGTTAAGTTACGCCGGCAGCTCTTCCTCACCCCTTAGTTTTTCAGTGTTTCCAATGAACAATGCCTTAGATGCGACAAAGGTGTATTACACAAACAGTACGGATCTGTATATTAAAAATTCAGTTTTAGGAGCTTACACAGGAACGCTATCGGGTTACGAGGGTAAATTGGTACTACGTATTCCAATGGACACTGATTTCGCCCGCGCGGTACTTAATAATCCCAATTATCTTTTGGATAATACTACATTTCAAACCGTGTACAAAGGGTTTTACATAAAGAGTGACATCGTTTCCGGTGAAGGTCTAATTGCAGAATTTGATCTGGAAGATCCGGTGAGTGGATTTTATCTTCGGTATAAAAATGGAAACCCCTCCGCCACAAAAGAAGAAAAGAGTTTCAGGTTCACATTTTCAGGAACCAACATCAACCCCATTCGGTTCAATACAGTAAAATATGACCCTGCTAACGGTGGTAATGCCTTGTTGGTTCAGCAAGTTGTAAATAAAGACAGTGTTGGCGGGGCAAGCAATATTTTTTTAAAAGGATTGGGCGCCACGCGGGCTAAAGTTTTTATTCCTTCACTCAAAAGCCTGACCGATTCTTTTGATGTCGCCGTTAACCGGGCGGAGGTCATCTTTCACCTCGATCCTGCCTTTGCACTTACGAACTATCCGGTACCGACAAAGATGTGCCTTTTTCCCATAGATTCCTCAGGCAAGGAAACATTTGCCTTAGATCAACTTAACCTCACTGACAGAACGAGGTACGATGGGAGTTATGATTCAGACAATAAACGATACGTTTTTAATATTGCCCGTCATGCGCAGGCTGTATTATCGGGTAAGATTAAAAATAACGGTTTTTACCTCGTAGTAACGAATGTAGACGATTTGGTTACTTACAAAAATTTTTACAACGGCACGTCTACCGAACTATTGTTTGCGGGCCGGGATCATTTTATTGAGCGGGTTGTGCTGGCGGGTAGCAATAGCACTCAGCTTAAGCCCGTGTTTAATTTAAGTTATGTAAAGCTTAAAAATGATTAATTAACTACCTTCCTTTTCGGTTAAACATTTCATCAGTTATTTAGTCATTATCCGAAAATTAATTAATTTAATTGCCGGGTTATTTTGAGTGGAATTCGATACCTTTATCCATATGCCCCTGCAAGAGGATTTAAAAAAAACAATCTCGATTGTTGTGGAGCCAACCGCTCCAAGGGTAACTATTTTCAGTCCAATAAACAGCGCGCGCATTCAGTACACCTGTAAATTTATTTTTAATCGTGTGTTACAGGTGAATTTTGAAATAGTCACTGACTGGGTTATTTTCGAGCGTACTCGTGGAACTAAAATCAATTATTCAACAAAGGAAGCGAATGGGATAGTGAATATTATTCCTCAGGGTTTATTATTTGAAACCGGCATTGGTTCAGAGAAACCAACGGCTTTTCTGACGAACGGCATGCTTGGGTTTTTTGAAACCCATATTTCGACGAAGGCCTTTCGCTTCGATATTTTTTCATCTGTTTTTTATTTCATTTCCCGGTATGAGGAATATCAATCCTATGAATCCGATACACATAAACGCTTTGAAGCGAAGGAAAGTCTTTTGTTCAAACACAACTTCCATTTAAAACCAGTAGTCGATTACTGGATTCTGGAACTCAAAAAAGTGTTGGAAGATACATATGACGAACTGGTGTTCCCTGAAAAAAAAATCAGGATCATCAGTAGCATCGATGTGGATAATTTATATGCTTTCAAAAGCAAGGGTTTTTTAAGAACTTTGGGCGCATCGCTTAAGGATGCAGTGAAGCTGGATGTTAAAAATTTGCTTACCAGAACCGGCGTGTTGTTGGGTTTCGCAAAAGACCCGTTTGATATTTATGAGGATGTCTCTGCGTTTTGTCAGTCTCACGGAATACCATTGGTTTGTTTTTTTTTATTCAAAACAGGTACCAAATATGACCGTACAGTTGATCCCGGATCAGATGCTTTTAAAAAGGTGTTCGGTATTTTAAAAAAGAACAAAACTTTTATTGGATTGCACCCTTCATACAATGCTGCATTTAAAAACGGGATGTTGAAAGAGGAACTGGAAAATTTTAACCGGGCTCTGGAAGAAAAGGTAAACATCTCGAGGCAACATTACCTAAGGTTTGATATCCGCACCACCCCCCAATTACTCGTGAAAAATGGCATCACTGTTGATTTTAGTATGGGATTCGCCTCGTCACCCGGTTTTAGAGCCGGCACTTCTCATCCTTTCTCTTATTTCGATTTTGAAAATGACGTAGAGGCCCCACTTATTTTTGTGCCGTTTTGCGGCATGGATGGCGCCTACTTCATATATAATAGCATTACTCCTGACGAGGCGTTCAAATCATTGATGGATTTAGCCAATGAAATAAAAAAAACAAACGGTTTTTTTGTTTCCGTCTTCCATGAACGCACGTTTTATAACCACTTGTACCCGGGATTTGGTACTTTATATAAAAATCTGCACCTTCAGCTAAAAGACCTTTAACAAATGGAATTTCGGTGTATCTTTGTAACACTATGAAGTTTTTTAAACCGGTTTTAGCGCTTTTAGCTGTCATTTCACTCCTTACGTCGTGTAAGAATGATTTGAAACTAAACGCCCCTTACAAGGAAATACCAAGTATTTTTGCGGTATTAAATCCACAGGACAAAATCCAGATCATTCGTATTAATAAAGTGTTTTTAGGCGAAACGGATGCTAATCAGATGGCTCAGGTAGCCGATTCCATTAACTATCCGGAGGGGGAACTGGAAGTGTCCTTAACTCGTAAAAACACTTATGGTGTAGCTTTGCCTGCCGCCAAAAGTGGCGCCATGACTATCTTTTTCAGGGATTCTGTGATTCAGGCCCAGGCAGGCGCTTTCAATAAAACTCAGCGTGTGTATGTAACATCTGAAGAACTTTTTACAACTGATATTTATAAGTTAACGGTAAAAAATAAGCACACAGGCAATGTATTTACGGCCAGTGCTACCGCTTTAGATAATATTTTTAACGCTTTTTATAACCCTACAACGGGTTTAAGTGGGCAGATTATCCCGCCCTACGCGTTTGCGCAGCCTTTTTATCCTTATGCTCCTCTCGGCCCACCAAAGGATAATTCCGCGCACTTTATGGATTTCAGGGCAGGTGGCCCTATCGTGTATAGACCCAGCGAAGCCAAATGTGGTAAAATTTACAATTTGGTCATGCGCTTCCATTTTTATGATTCTTTGTTTAATGGTAACAAGGTGTTTCGTTATGTCGATTATAAATTCGGGAACCAGACTATCAAGGACGTTCAGAAAAAGGCCGGGATTGATGTGTTGGTGAACGATTTTAAATCGGCCGATTTGTTTGGTGGGATTGCGGTGGCTCTTTCAAAAATGGGGCTTAGTAACGATATTCCCGGCAGGAAAATGCACAGGCTTGAATTTCTCGTATATAGCTCTTCGCAAGAATACGCGGATTACATGCAATATGTATCACCTTCTCTGAGCATTTCGCAGAGCAAACCCTTGTATTCTAATTTTGATAACCAGGCGGCGCTGGGTCTTTTTACATTTAGATCGAGCTCATCTACAACCAAACAAATGAAAAACGAGTTTATCAATGAATTTGCTTACAACTCGTTCACCTGCGGATATCAATTCATGACTAGCGCCAACTTTTTACCAGGCTGCAATTAACCTGACACCGGTACCGAGAGAGGCGATTCTTTCCGACATTTTTTAACTTTTTAATCAAGGGCGTGACATAGTGTCATACTCTCCGGGTTTTTTGTGTTTTGGCATACTAATTGAGAGTTCTTTTTTAAATTTTACAATTACTAAAATGGGAAAAATAATAGGAATAGATTTAGGCACAACCAACAGCTGTGTTTCTGTAATGGAAGGAAACGAGCCTGTGGTGATCGCTAATAACGAGGGAAAACGTACTACACCTTCTGTTGTTGCTTTTGTTGAAGGTGGCGAACGCAAAGTGGGGGATCCTGCTAAACGTCAGGCTATCACAAACCCTAAAAAAACGGTTTATTCAATTAAACGTTTTATGGGTCATACGTATGATGAAGTTACAAAAGAGGCTTCAAGAGTTCCATACAATGTGGTGAAAGGTGAAAACAACACACCACGTGTGGAGATTGATGACCGCAAATATACCCCGCAAGAAATTTCAGCCATCATTTTGCAAAAAATGAAAAAAACGGCTGAAGATTATTTGGGTACCGAAGTAACAGAGGCTGTAATTACAGTACCTGCCTATTTTAACGATGCGCAACGCCAGGCTACTAAGGAAGCAGGTGAGATCGCTGGGTTAAAAGTGAAGAGGATCATTAATGAGCCTACGGCTGCAGCCCTTGCTTATGGCATGGACAAAAAGAACAAAGAAATGAAAATCGTTGTGTTTGATTGCGGTGGTGGTACGCACGACGTTTCTGTACTTGAACTGGGCGATGGTGTATTTGAAGTTAAAAGTACCGATGGCGATACTCACCTTGGCGGTGATGACTTTGATCAGGTAATTATTGACTGGCTGGCCGATGAATTTAAAAAAGATGAAGGCATCGACCTTCGTCAGGATCCTATGGCATTGCAACGCTTAAAAGAAGGTGCTGAAAAAGCAAAAATTGAATTATCAAATTCAACCAGTACCGAAATCAACCTGCCTTATATTATGCCGGTGAATGGAATTCCTAAACACTTAGTGAAAACCTTAACCCGTGCAAAATTTGAACAATTAGCTGATAGCCTCATCCAACGCACGATCGAACCATGTAAATCTGCTTTAAAAAATGCCGGACTTTCACCTTCTGATATCAATGAAGTGATTTTAGTAGGAGGGTCAACCCGCATTCCAGCAATACAGGCTGCTGTTGAAAAATTCTTCGGTAAAACACCTAACAAAAGTGTGAACCCCGATGAGGTAGTAGCTTTGGGTGCAGCCATTCAAGGGGGTGTATTAACGGGTGAAGTAAAAGATGTGTTATTGTTAGACGTTACTCCCCTGTCTTTGGGTATCGAAACAATGGGAGGTGTGTTTACAAAACTGATCGAGTCGAATACGACCATACCAACAAAAAAATCACAAGATTTTAGCACGGCGGCCGATAATCAGCCTTCCGTACAAATTGTGGTTTACCAGGGCGAACGCCCTATGGCAAAAGATAACCGTAAGTTAGGTGAATTTAATCTGGATGGTATTCCGCCAGCACCACGTGGTGTGCCTCAAATTGAAGTAACACTGGATATTGATGCCAATGGTATTTTAAATGTAAGCGCTAAAGATAAAGCTACCGGTAAATCGCATAACATTCGTATTGAAGCTAAAAGTGGATTAAGTCAGGAAGAAATCGACCGGATGAAACGTGAAGCAGAAATGAATGCTGAGTCAGATAAAAAAGCGAAAGAAGAAGTTGAGAAATTGAATGAAGCCGATACGAATATCTTTCAAAGCGAAAAAAATCTGAAGGAATATGGCGATAAAATTCCGGCGGAGAAAAAATCCGCAATTGAAGGGGCGTTAACTGAATTAAAGGCAGCTCACGCTTCAAAAGATGTGGCTAAAATTGATTCCGCTCTTACTGCTTTAAACGCGGCTTGGCATGCAGCTAGTGAAGATATGGCGAAAGCTCAGCAACAACAGGGAGCTGATCCAAATGCTAATCCAAATGCCGGTGGACAACAAAATACAAATAGCGGTGGCAATACTGAGAATGTAACCGATGTTGACTTCGAAGAAGTAAAATAAGTTGTATTTTTATAATTAGGAAAAACCTCCATAAAATGGAGGTTTTTTTGTGCCAAAAAACCTAAGAACGGTATATTTTTTTCCGGTTTTGAAGTTAATTTTGTCCGAAATCACTTGCCGGAGAGATAGCCATCCGTTATATATAAAAATCTAAAATCAGAAGTATGAAAAAACAAGCTGTTTATTTATTTTCTTGTATACTGTTAATTATATCTGCTCACGCGCAGCAAACTACAATAATTAATATTAGTACTGGGATTTCTGATGGTACAGGTCAAGAGATACCCTCTCCTATCTTGGACGATACTTATAAAGTTGGGATGGTCTATAGTTATGGTTGGTTAGGACAAGGCATCTCACCTTTTCCTTTATCTTATGTAAACGCAAATGCAGTTTGGTCACCACAAGGAACAAACGGGTTTCAGGACATTAATAATGCTTGTAATGCATTATACACACTTTCAGGATTTTTGCCGGACAGTCCTGGTTCCACAGCAATATCACCTTATTTAGATGCTTCAGGCTGGGCCAGAAAACCCACAGTTCAGGATCTACCACTTCCCAATAATGGAGTAAGGGGTTGGAGTGATAGAATTCTTAGCACTTGGTGGAAAGCGGTTTTTAACTTTGGATGTGCACAAGGTCAAAACTGTAGTTCCCCTGTCCAAAGTATCCAGTCGGTAAAATTGAATATCGCTTATTTTTTTGTGAACGGGATGACTATTCAAGAAATATCTTTAAATGGCTTTCAAATTCCTCTAAGCAATATTTCCAGCTTTCCTCAAAGTCTTTTGATACCGACAGCATATTTAAATATTGGAGGCCCTAACGAAATAATTTTTAAAGTGCCGGAATTGTCTTGTCAATTTCCACAGTATAATTCAGTCGGACACGTTCCTATTGTTTTCGATTTGAAGGGCCAGATCGAAATTGCCTATACCAATGATCTTAAAGATTTGGACGGCAATGTAAAAAACATTTTTTGTATTGGAGAAGATGTGTATATGGATGGTAAGAGCTTTGTAGCTAATGACTATACGGTAAATATTGAATATAACAGCGGAAACGGCTACAGTCCTTTGTTAACGCCAAGAATAATAAATGGCGCGCCTTATTGGGTTAATATAACCGACATGGTTGAGTCGGCTATTCCAAATTATTTTTTGAATAATACTAATACAAATACAACCTATCGCGTGACGCTTGAAGTCAAGAACGGATGTGGTGAAATTATAAAAACAACAAAAGAATTTGAATACATCTGTTGTGGCCCAACTGATGCCTCTTTCGAATTAAAGGTGTCAAGTAATAATACCCATTTGGAAGGGAAAAGTTCAGTGAAAGGAAGTCATACTTGGGAGGTATATACTGCTGCAAGTTCAAATGCGGGACCTTATAACCTTCTTAATGTTTTTAATACTCAAAAATTTTCCTTGAATGCGGAAGGCGTCTGTTACTACGTAAGACACTCAGTTGCAAACTTATGTGGCAATGATTGCGTTATAGAGAGCTTTTGCAATTTTAACTGTGATGATAAAGTATGCAATCTGACTGCACCTACCGGACTTTCCGCCAATAGTAAAGGAAGTTTTAGTTGGACAGGTCAAACGGGAGCATCTTCATATATTATTGAATTTAGGTTTATGGATCCAGCTTGTTGCCCCTACCCCCCCGTTAGTGTGCCACTTACAATAACGAAACAAATATCAGTTCCATCAAACTCTTATCTTTTTTCTACTTTTGATTTTCCCTACTTATTGCCTGACGAAATAAAATGTTATTCTTGGCGGGTGTACGCTATTTGTCCAGATGGTACTATGTCCCAGCCATCTCTTCCTCAGTGTTTCAACACCGGGTCAAAAGCTGCAAGTGAAGAAAGTGTCACCGGTATTGCACAAGTTGGAGAGCAACAACCTATGGTCAATATTTTTCCAAATCCAGCAAGCGGACTTGTTTCAATAGAGATTAATACTGCGACGGATGTTGGATTTTCAGTCATTGTATTCGATGCAACTGGTAAACGTGTGCAAATCTGTGAGCAACAATATACAAAGGAAAGGCAAGGAAGTGTAAAATGGGATACGAGAGGTCTTGGCAAAGGTCTTTACGTGATAAAGTTCACAACTTCACAACAAGAAGTGTTTTCGAAAAAAATTATCGTAGAGTAGTTTCAATTGTTTCACAATCATAAAAACACATTATGAAAATCAATATAAGCTTTTATTTTATAGTATTCCTTTCACTGGCATGCACGCATTTGCATTCGCAGTTCTTCGTTGATTTGAAAACGGGGGTTGATAACACAGGTAATTTAATAACAAACGGATTTGATGATGATTGGCAGGTTAGCACGTCTTTAAACGGACCTTATAGTCCTGTTCGAAGTGGTAATGGAATAAGGGAGGGTTTGGGTACTGTTTTCCCCAACAAAAGTTCCGCTGTTGGCTGGTTATCGCCATATACAAATCCGTTAACCGGGGAATACCTTCAAAATCTCCAGGCCACAACACATTATTATAAGAGAAGTTTTTTTGTGTCTTCTTGTGCGGCTACATCTACCACGTTATACACAGAGCATGCGTTGGGAGATAACACTTATGTCAACCTCTATATAAACGGGAGTGTTGCTTTTCTTTGGGCAATCCCTGGAACACCCTTTACGAGTGGTAATTATTATTATATTTTTGGTGGTTTACCTCAAGGCTGGAATACCGTCATTTTTGCTGTTGCTGATAGCGACGGTGGTTGGACTGGATTTGAATTTGATGGAAATATTACTATGCAAACCTGTGCTTATGTTGAGCTAAAATTTAAAGATAAAGATGGTAATGAAAAATCCGAGTTTTGTTTAGATGAAGACGTTTTTTTGGACGCTACGGGTGTCGTTCCTTCCAGCACTGGCATGCAGGTTTCAAAAATAACTGGGACCAGCACGGTTCAAATTGCTTCGCTTCAAAATTTATCACTTCCACCAAATGGTGTAAATTTTACGGAGTATCTAATTAACGCCACTCAAAATCTTAATTTATTTCAACCTAACCAGACGTATCAGTTAAAATTGACTATGGGAGGTCCATGCGGACAATTTGATTACACAAAGGAGTTTTCTTTTGTTTGTTGTGCGAATAGCCCTGACGCTTCGTTTAGTTTGCAATTGAATAATACCTCGAAATTGACAGTTAATAGTTCGGGCAAAGGAATAAGTAAATGGGAAGTATACAATACGCCGGCAGTAAATACTGGGCCATACACATTGTTAGGTAATTCTGAGTACCAGAAATTTTCATTAAATGAAGCGGGGCCGTGTTGTTATGTGTCGCATACGCTTACAAATGCTTGTGGTACTTCTTGTACAGCCCGGACAGTATGTAATTTAAATTGCGAGCAAACCGAATGTGTTTTAAGCGCCCCAACAAATGTTACCATTAATACCCGTGGGAATAGTGTTGCCTGGAATAGTGTTACGGGTGCAAGTTCGTATCTTATTGAAGTCACGTTTGACGATCCCTATTGTTGTGGTACAGGAACTGGAGGTTCGACACCTTTAACTTATAAAAAATATGTTAATGTTTCAGGGACTTCCCATATGTTGACAAACGCTGAATTAGGAATAACCGGCCCCGGTCCACATTGTTTTGCTGTTAGAGTTTATGCTGTATGTTCCGACGGATCCAGATCGAACGCGTCGCAACCCGTTTGCTCAATGTGAACTTAAGACAAATTGAATAGAAAGTATATGGTTTAGATAAAAGCCGGACAATAATGGGAACTTTGACCTGTCTGGGTATGGAAAATTATTTTCCTATTTGGTGTGCTAAGAGTCGGGAAAAAATCACTCAATCAGTATCCTATTTATTTTATTTAATACAGTAGCCATTTTTATTTTTTTTCGGTATCAGTGGACAGCGGCTGTTTGATAATTGTCGTTTATTTTTATTTCATTAAAGAAATTGAGAAGTACACTAATTGATGTCAGTTTTCCAATAACGGTTCCGATATTTTTCAACCGGGCTAAGCACTGGAAAATATGAACGCGGAATCGAAAAAGTGTTACAACAAAAACAAAAGCGTTCACCTTTGCATGATTGTATGGACATGTCGCTTTGTTTTATTGATTTTGAAAACACGCGTCTTCAATATGCGTGGTCAACGGCCAGGGTTACATACCACGAGATAAAACTGGAGCATCAGAATTCAGGGAGTTTGAATCGGGTAAATAACGCAGTAATTTTTCTATTGACTTTGAGTTAGGGCTTTTAAACAAAATATAACTTTTATAGGCTGGAGATGTAATTTATCTTTTTACCTTTGGTTAAGTGGCGCAATTTGGCGGCATACAAACAGAAAATTGCCATGACGGAAAAAATCCTGCGCAAGCGTTTAAAAAAACGTCACTTAAAAACCATAACTTACCTGATAAACAAACAAAGAGACGTTCGGAAGAGCGTGTTAAACAAATGACAGATTGGTTTTGGCAGGTAAACGATTTATTAATAATTGGAATCAGGATTAGATAGCTCTATGCAAAAACAAAAATTATCAGTTGCTCACCAATTGGCTTACGCTTGTGGTATGATGGGCTGGAGCATCATGATCAACCTGATCAGTGTTATCCTTATTTACATGTATTTGCCACCCGACAACAGCGGATTGCCAAAGCTGATTACTCAGGTTGCTGTTTTTGGTTTTTTAAATGTGATAGCGCTCATAAC
>Ga0075163_10010632_pt1 | contig 12033 bp, 30 predicted proteins | sample JI1023141ADNA_FD_71478 | JGI IMG/M metagenome (GOLD analysis project Ga0075163, IMG submission 71478) | Wastewater effluent complex algal communities from Wisconsin, to seasonally profile nutrient transformation and Carbon sequestration -... | ecosystem: Engineered > WWTP > Effluent > Algae...
TGTGTGCGGACTACCAGGGTGACGCTGGACGGCTGAAAGATGCTGTCCGTGGCACCTTGGTAGTGGAGACTGCTGCTGAAGCCCGGAGTGTGAGAACTCTGTGACTCAATCTCCCCGTGATTGTCGGGTTATACAATTAGGTTGTGTCTGAGTACCTGTGAAATCTCAGATGTTTGTACATATAGGAGTCCTATCATGGATGTTCGTGTACAAATAGTAACCTCTGAAGGAATGGTGGTGGTTTTCACCGCCCCTTCGATCTTCGCAGCTATTCAAGCTGCTGAGGAAGCAGGTTACAAAGTGGTTGCAGCAGCCACTCTAAACTAAGACTGCACTGAGTAGGTGAGTAGCTCAGTATAATTGCAAATCCTCTTTTCGATGTTTAATCCTTTGTGGAGATGATTATGAAGGATTATCATACTGACTTGGAGGCTCGTAAGGCCTCCGTTGAGTTACAAGAGTTCTGGGCAGGGGTTATCTGTCTAGTTCTTTTTGTAACTCTTGGATTCTTTCTCGGATGTAATGTTTGAGAAAGAATCCACTCTCCTCTTGTATATGGGAGAGTGTAAACAATATATACATATTAAACTTATACGAATCTTTGAATGGTTTGTATAAGTTTGGTACAGGGTTATCGACAACCGCCTACCGTTCTTGGTGAAGTGTTGTTAACCGGGGTGATGCCCGTCAATAAGGAGCCTGATATGGCACTTGTAACTTGGGAAGAGTTTGAGGCTTTCCTCGACGAACTTCCTGTATTCGTGGGGCCAGAGATGCCCTCCGAAGTCGCTTTGGCTCGTAAGGCGGAAGCGCAAAGTCAGCGTAACATTGCTGACATGGTTCGTCGGCAGGAAGAGGTTGCAAACCACAACCTCTTCCTTTTCGAGGAGAAAAATCGGGTTCTAAACAGCCTCGATTAATCTCCTCACTCCCCTTGTATACGGGAGGATAATAGTATACATGTTACACTTATGGGAATCCTTAGTTGGTTCTTATAATTGTAATATAGGTTATCGACAACTACCTACCGTTCTTGGTGAAGTGTTGTTATTGGGGTGATGCCCATCATTATGGAGAATACATTATGAACATTCTGAATCTGACTCAGCATGCCGCCACTGAAGACCAGCTCAATGCTGGTGTGCTGGATTTGCAAGGTGACTTGAAAGCTGCTCTCGTGGCAGCTATCACCTTCCCGCCTGTTTACACGCACGAAGACTTGATATCCCGCGCGAAGCGTGTAGTCGGTATTGTGCGGGATTCGCAAGTAGACTGCCAACATGTTATGATCGGCGGTATGCCAAGTTTCATGCCAGTTCTGCAGAATGTCCTGCAATCTGCAGGATACCGTGTGGGTTATGCATGTACTGACCGCGTGTCAGTGGATGTACCAGATGGTAACGGTGGCGTGCGTAAGACCAGCGTGTTCAAGCACGTTGGAATGTACTGGGCTGTATAAGCTCGGTACTCTACGTCTAGGATTAACTCTATCCTTCTAATTAGAGTTAACAAATATATAGGTATCTCTATGGTATTTATATATTTGTTCGGGGTTAAGTGTGAGAACCCTTCTTAATCTCACAGTGCCAAAGATAGGAGAATTATCATGGCATATTTTGGTTATGACGACCGCTTCGGTGGTCGCGTGGCAGACGAGGGTCCGAAAGGACCAAAACCCTCGAAAGAGGAGGTAGCTGCAGCTGTTGCAGCACGCGAGTTGCCAGCAGGGAAAGAAAAGGGCGAGAGCCTAGGCTCTTTCTTGGCGAATGCTGGGAAGCGTAAACGCCAATAAGAGCTAACACCTGATCAAGTGTATAAACTGATCTTACATACTTATGTGTATTAGTTTTTAGTACATATAAAGTATGTAAGGGGTTAAGTTGTGAAACCCTCTTGAATTCACAACACTGCTTTGGAGTATTCTTATGGGATACATGGCAGGGGTCACTGACGACCCTCACGCCTCTGTAGGAGGCGATAAGCCCATTGCTGTATACGATAAATTTGTATATGGCTTCGGAACTTCGGCACGTATGCTGAATGTGTACGTGCAGTTTGGCGAGGCAGAGGATGGGACTCCTCTGGTGTCAATGGAGCGGGGCTTCGACGGGACTTGGTGTCTCTGCGAAGAGTCATACCCCATCATGGAGGTAGAGTTTGCCATTGTTGCAATGGCAGTCTACTGGCATGGGGAGTCTCAAGTAGGAAGTAATTCCTACGAAGGGATTGTTGAGCGTGCCTCTGCTTTGGTGGCTCACCGCATCAGCGAGTTCATTACATATGGACATCGCTCAATCGGACTGGAGGAGCATCCAAAACTCTTTGCTGACATTATTGAGTACTTAATGCCAGTCAAGTAAGTCTCCCTTGGTGGGTACACAGCCAAGTAAATTAAATGTGTTTGTATTTAATTCTGGAGAAGTCTATATGAAGACTCCGATTAAATACTTGTTGACCATCAATGGTTGCATGTACTGCCAAACGGCAGGTGTGACCGTTGACGTGACTGTTGCTGAATACCAAGCCAATAAGCGCTGGTATGACGCAGCATGTCACGAGTGTACCTCAGAACGAGGTCATCAATCGAAGACTATCTTCGGTGGTGGTCCGTGCTGTGATGCACTTGGTCACAAGATCACTCCTGTTTATCAGGATTAATGTGATCTGCTCGTTGGTAGAGAACTACTCGAAGTGTGGCTACTTTGTCTCTCAAAGCTAGGGTGATTCTTCTAATAGAATTAGGTTACGTACACTTACCTGGAAACTGTGTACACCGTTGTAGTTAATAGGAGAAGCTTTATGCTTACTATTGAACAACGTTTGGCTCGCCTGAAGTTCCAATTGTGGAGCTTGAAGGTGGACGCTGATGTCGCTGAAGATAGCGGCTACGGCGTTCCGGAATACCTTTTGAAGGATATCCGGAGCTTTACTTGTGCAGTTGCTGCTCTCGAAGCACAATTGACCAAGTAAGGTTAGCTGGTTGGTAGACTACTACCCGAAGTATGACTAAGCTTTGTAACTCAATTAGTCACCTAATCTATGAGTATCTGTTTTGAAAGGGTATTTATAGATTAGGTTTTGAAGCTGAAAGGCTTCTTGTACTGCTCCTAACACAGAAAAACAGTACTCTGGTGGATATGCAGCCAGTTTTAAATGCATGCTTGGTGTTCTGTGGAGTCTATTTAATATGGACATACATGAGCACATGAGCCGTGTACTTGCTTTTGCTAATAAAGCACACGCAGGTCAGATGAGACGTGGTGGTGTTGAGCCATACATTAATCATCCGATTCGTGTGTGTAGGCTATTAGCGGAGCAATGTTGTATAGGTAATCGTGATATTCTCACGTTAGCTATACTGCACGATGTTGTAGAAGACACACCTTATAGTTTTGAAGATTGCAATGTATTCTTCAATTCTCAAGAAGGTGTTGAAGCTCTTCGTCTTATCACTAAGATGGAAGGTGAGTCTTCTGCTGATGCGTTGGATCGTCTTGTTGCTTCTGGTAATCGTATTGCTTTGTGGGTTAAAGCTGCGGATGCTATGGAGAACAGTGTCATGTGCGAAGCTGGTGAGAAATTCACTCGTGAAGTACTTGGCAAAGATCCTGACGTTGAACGAGCTAAGTATATTGAGAAAGCTCAGGCTTGTCTTAGTGTGCTTGGTAAGGACATCGAAGTCTTCACGGCGGGAGTTTAACGAGCTCTCTGACTCAATCGTAGTCTTATAGTACGATAGCACTTGATGTTGAGTGTGCTAGACTACTGTAAGCTGTGCGAACTCTTAACGCATAAGAAATAATATAGAGTCTGTGAGTGGCAGTTGAAACCACTCAAATCATCCCTAGGGGTCATGCCCTTCTTATTAAGGAGAGAATACATGAACACACAACAGATGGCGCAAGTAGTACGCAACAAATTGGCAGAAGCGGGTGTCGTTGTGCCAGCTTCTGACTACTTCTACATCGGGGACGATACCGTCCTCGGGGAGATCCCTTCAGATGTAAAGTACCGTGTCGACCAACATGATACTGACCTCGGTCTGATCCAACTCGTATTCCTGGTCCTAGAGGAAGCTGAATACGAAGATCTATAATCTTCTCCAGTGGTGATGGGTACAGCCATAAATGTACCCATTTCTATTAATATAAGATTACATTGTTGATCTTATACTTAATGGGAATCCTGTGAGGAGTGAGTTATGTACGCTCATGACCATGAATGGATGGACTCCGCGATAGGCCATCCTTGGGGTGTTGGTGAGAAGTTGGAAGATGTACTTGTTGTACGTTTCCATTTCAATCCTTCGCCCCTTGTTGGGAACTCTGAAGCTCAAGGTAAGTGGCTACATGCCATGACTCTTGACGAGTATTCTTCTCTGTCTGTAAAAGAGAAGAAAGAGTTCTCAAATAAATTCGGTACATATGTATCAATGCTTCATCTGAAATATGGCGAAGTGGTTGGTATTCAGGGTTGGGATGTGTGCTTCCTTCCTGAAGATGTACTTGAATTTGAAACTGTGTAAGACCTGCTAAGTCTGGCAGTGTCTACACGTTATTAAGACGATCATAACGGCAAAAGGAGCCTGATCATGCAATTCAAAAACACCCGCGAAACCGTCGGGACAGTGGTAGAGGTGAGCACTTCCCTCAAGACCAGCAATGGTCGTGCCGTCCAGGTCAAGCTGACCCGCGAAGACCGTGCCCTACTCGACCACATCGAGCAACTGCAACAAGACAGCTACGGTGCTGTCAACTCGTTCTCACCCTCCCTGAAACTCAAAGTGGAGATCACCTCTGACACATTCCGTGGTGGGTTGGTTGGCAAGTTAATCAACCTCAAAGAGGTGCACCAAGTGTGGGTGAAAGCCCACAAGAATTGGATTAAAGGAGGTATCTAATCATGGTGTTCAAACTTGTGCTGGTTCTTGTAGTCTTGCTGCCGCTTTATGCGGCTAGTGGGATGCCAATGAACAACCCTACCTATGTTTATGTAGGTCTTGGTTGTTGGCTTATTGCCTTGCTCGTTGTGGCATTTGTTGTAGGCTATGGTCACCGAGACGATTTAGCTTAAATTGTTGTGAGGGTATTCATTTACCCTCCTTCAAATCTATGAGTATCTGAAATGGTATTTATAGATTTGAAGTTCAACTTACTATAGGAGTAAAAGTTATGAACTTTTCAAAATCCTGCCGTCTGGCAGTTAACCTGAGCGAGCAATTAGTTCGTTCGTTGGTATCTCCTTATGACGAGGAGATTCGGGAAGTGCGTGCTTCGCTGGATGATCTAGCGGAGCAGTACAACGCGGGGGTGGGTGTATTCCGTCACTGTGAAACAGCAGATGATGCTGCTGATCTCCTCAATCTGAAATGGAAGGAGATTGAACAGAAGCTTGCTGCCCTGCGTGCCAAGCGCCGTACTTGGATGGAGATGTGATTATGAAGAAACGTAAACGCAGATCCAATCGACCTTAGCATGTCAGAAAACTGCTTAGAAACCATCCGTCCATTAGTCATCTTACAGGAGATCTTACATGACTAAAATGACTTCCCAACTGGCCCAGCAAGGCCTTGACATGGGCGCGATCTACGAGATCCGCTCAATGTACAAGTACCAAAGACCTCACGAAGCCTACAAGCTGACTGCAAGCATGCTGGAGCATGCGGTCCACACCGACTACACGTACTTAAATGTACTTGTGGTTGGGACAGGCGAGGTAATCCCTACTCGCACCTTTAAATCGAAGGTGTGGCCTGAAATCAAGAAGCAGGATGTGGCAGCCCGTCGTCCACACCACTTGACAGGTGGGGCGTTTGAATCAGTTGACTGCGGTAAGATCCGCTATCATATGGTACTTACAATTGATAATATACTTAAATTACGTGTGTCTTATAAGAAATCCTTAAGTGGTAAATCAGAAGAGATTATGTATATTGAGAAAGTAAATGCTAGCTCCGTAGATTATATTCAGATGAAAAACATGATTGACGACTTACGTCCTATCTTTGATATTTTAACGTATAAGAATAAATCGTGGGCTAGCTATAACCTTAGCTTGATCCTTAAGAAGTGGGTAACTAATAACTAACAGAATACACTCCTAAGCAAGAGTATAAACTGCTTACAATTTATTATGGGATTCGTATTGGATTCTATAATAAATTGGTTGTGTCATAAGGAGACACTCATGGAAACGATCAAAATCTACACCTTTATCGGTGTAGAATTGATGTCAAGTCCTGACACTGAAGTTGTGTCAATGGGTTTGGTGTGGCTAGACAACTCTCAAGCTGCAATTAAGTTTGCAGGAGAAGTGTCTACATTTGGGGTGCAGAATGTGATGATGCTTGCTGCTACATCAGATGAAGTACTTAGTGTGCTGATACAAGAGGGTCTTGTGCCGTATCAGTATCACATGGAATCTTCTTCATTCTCACGGATTGTATTGTGATGGGTGATCAGACTCTTCTATTGGAATACAGAAAGGAGCAAGCTGAACGTGAGTATGAGAAATACTTGTGTAAGCTTGTTTCAACTGTATTGTGTTTAGGGTTCATCGCTGTGATGACAACCCTGATTTTTGTTCTTTGATTTTTGGAGTTTGACATGAATCCAGGTATATCAATTTCTTTGGGTTTAATTTCTGGCTTGTTAGTTACAATTGTCATTGTAGGGACTATGCCAAAAGAGAAAGTAATCGCACCACCAGAACAAAAGGTTGTATCTGTTGCAGAGGTGTGTAACACCAATAACGAGGACAACCTCACGGTGTATCAATCTGCTGCAGTAACTGTTGTGGCTGCTTCTCAAGGTGATTATACTTGTGTGTTGTACCATCCGTACGGGGAGCGTGATGTTGACCAGCCAATGCGCATCGAGGCAATTTACCATAACGGTAAAGAACTTCGTACACAGTTCTCAACTGAGTTCGCCAAGTCTGCAGAGATGCGCGTGGTTGTGGAGCAAGCTAAGCTACATAGCGAACCACTGATGGCAGCTGAAACACTCTAACAACAAATTTATGGGTATTGTCTCGTTACAGTATCCATATGTGTGTTGTTACGCTCATAAGGAGAGCTTATCATGTTGATTAACTTTGTCGAGAACACCAAAGGTAACGGTGTGATTGGTACACATCCGACAGGATTGGTGGTGTTCGCTGACTTCACTGATACAAGTACATTCGATGTGATGTTCACTGGTGTAAGTAAGTCTGGGAAGGCTTTGTTCTGTACTAAGATTCCTGACGAAGGTGTTAAGAAAGTACACACCAAGAGTGGCTTCAGTGTTCGTGGTAGCATGTGTTCCACTAGTGCTGGTGCTACAGATGAAGCTGGTGCATTTGTTATGGTGTACCCAGGCAAGCTAGATCGTTGCTTGTTTGTAGCTGATCATCTGACAACCTCTGTCCGGCCTACTGTAGGTGGTACATTGTACGTTAGCATGTACAAAGGGGAGTGGCGTGGGTGTGGTGTTGAAGACATCTGGTTGTTATCTGCATTGACTCTTGATCATGCTCCGGGCTATAAGCAGAAACTAAAAGATCTCACTCCACGAGTAGGTCAGTTGTACGTGATGACTACGTATGATGGATCTAAGGTGTACTGTGAGATCACAGGGGAGGGAGATAATTGGCATACAGCTAAGGCCTTCCACAAGAGTCTGAATGCAGAGGTTTACATTGATCTCTGTATTCAAGACTGGGTGCGTTGTAACTAGAATCTTTATCTTGTCACCTACCTAAGCAGGTGACAACAGTAAAGGTTTTTCCCACCACCATGTCGTTAGGAGACATACCATGGCTGCACTTCCTGCATTTCGTTTGAACATGATTGCTAAAGTGATCGACTGCACCACTGGCAATGAGATTGTTCAAAAAGAGTGGAACAATGTTTTCACAAACAATACACCTGTCACTGTTTTGTTCCATGACAACACTTCCTTTATTGCTGTTAGTGGTAAAGTGGTGTATAACAGTGATGTATTAGCTGCGGTTTCTACATCGTTTCAGGACTATGTACATACAGTGAAAGAAATTCGTGCTGTACGTAATCTTGAGAAAGAGTTGCGTAAAAAGCTTGCTGGTTTCAACTACAAGCCAAAAACCCTTGGTGACCTTCTGCTGGCAGTTGGTGTGGATTTAAAAGCCAGTAGTGAGGCTGCCCTACAAAATCAGAAAGGCAGTCATTAAGTGATTGGCTTATAGCTGATATTGTTTTCACATCTAAAGGGTGTCTCACAGAATGCAAGACACCCTCAATGTCTTTTCCTGCTTAAGAGGTAATCTTCATGTCTCAATACAAAGATTTCATTGGTAAGTTGGTCTTACCACACCAACTACATGTTGGTAAGATTGTCTATGTAGCAGATATCTATCTGCAAACAGTACAAAGACACAAAGTTGTTAGTAATTTATTTACTAATGACCAAATGTATCCTTTACCACGTTATAATACTTTAATTAGTATTAACAACAAGTGGTATCAATATCAATTACTTCTTGCTTATATGGAAAATCCTGAAACACTTAGTGTTAAGCGTGTATTCCATACTAAGAAAGCTGCAGAAGAATTCTTACAGTTTTCATATGTTGATCCTGCTTGTACAGAAATTATAGAACAAATTGTTGATGAATATCGTCAATATGATGATTACCTACCTGATCCTACTGATTGGCTTGGTAGCGAATAAACAAATTTATGGGAGTTAGTAATAGCTTCCATATGTGTGTTTATTTGACTTGTAATTAAGATTTAGTATCAGTAAATCTTTTTCCTTCAAATCTTTTTCTCACCCCCAACTGTCAATAAGGAGACAGTCATGCTTAAGCAAGCAATCACCAAGTTCTTTTCACCAGATCATGCACTGGAGGCTGATGTGACACAAAACAGCGTTGCACTTGCGCTAGCCTGTGCGATTGCAGCACCAGTGCAAACCAAGCCAGTTTATCTCTTGGCTTTAGGCTTGATGGCTACTAAGCGTCAGAAGGCTGGTATTGTTGTAGCGGGCAGTGCACTTGCAGCAACAAACTTGTACTTTGCGTTCACACTACAAGGCCGTAAGTATTTTGCAAACAATGCAAAAACATGGGCAATGCTAGCACTCTTGTTGCCACTTCTTTCTGAAAAGAAAGTAGAAGCTAAAACTCAACCAAAAACTCTCTCAATTGCAGAGTATGATATTGAGTTTCAGTTGGACAAATACCGTTGGATGATGGTATTTGCTGATGGCACTACACAGTCCATTGAGACATTTACTACAGACGGTATGATGTCTGATGGTGAGGTGTATGTAACTCACACCATTAATGGCATTCCATATCAAGACAATGGTGAAGTGATGTATTTCGATGGTATTGTAGATCTATCGTATCATACAATCACGAAGATCATCAAAGAGCCAATCACATTCTAAGAATCTTTATCTTGTCACTTGCTTAGGTAGGTGACAATAGTAAAGGTTTTTCACACCCCCCATGTCTTAAGGAGACATATCATGGCTGCACTTCCTGCATTCCAATTAAACATGATTGCCAAGGTGATCAACGCTGGTACTGGTGAGGTTGTACCACAAGCTGACTGGGTTGGTTCCTTCACCGGACAACACCCAGTTACTGTACAGTTCCAAGATGGTTCTTATATCATCTGGAACAAAGACCAAGTAATCTTCACTCAAGATGTGTTGGAAGCGGTTAAAACGTCTTTTGCAAAGTTTGTTTGCACTGTGGAAAAACTCCGCAATGTGCGTGAACAAGAAAAGGCACTGAAGGCTGAGTTGAAAGGGTTCTATCACAAAGAGCCAAAAACCCTCGGGGACCTGCTGAAACTGCAATTGGCCCAGCAAGCAGCACGAGATTAAGCTAGTCGAGTGTACTTCTGTAACAAGCAACGGGTTATCTTGCATGGTGTGAGATAACCCAATTCTTTTTTCTGCTTAAGAGGTAAGCAAACATGAGCAATTTCTTGCAAGTAACAGACATCACTGGTATTAAAGTTGGTGACACTGTAATGTTCCGAGATGGACGTACTGATGTTGTTGTGGGAGTTGGAAAATTTGGATACCCTGTTGAAGAGGTGTCTCTGGATTTTCAAAATGATGCTCCAGCAGAGGTCGAAGAGACCGAAGAGTTCTACTTTGAACCATATGCTAACCATTACTACCGTCCTGATGGTATTAATAAGAAAGCAGCATCATGGGACATTGTAGAAGTTGTTAAAGCATAGAATCTTTATCCTGCTAGTACAATAGTTGCTAGCAGCAGTAAAGGTTTTCTTCCCGTAAGCTTAAGGAGCTTATCATGTCATCAATCATTGATCAACATCGTCACCTGACTGCCACTATTCGAGATTTTAACCAAAGTCTCATGGCTACGTTGAAAGATCCCCGGTCTTTCTCTTACCTCAACCCAAAGAATGCTACAGCCTTGAATTTTGAAATGGATGGGGATTATGTAAATTGTTTCTGTATTCGCACTCCAGAAGGGCGCTATTACAACATGGCTTGTAAGGCAGGAGTTACTGCCAAAGAAGCTCACACTATTTGTGAGAAGTATCAAATCATCTGTATGCTTTGCTAAATCTTTTGCATTGCCATTCTTTATTTAGGATGGCAACAACAAACGATTTCCCCACCTGTCGTAAGGAGACAGACCATGCAACATCCATTCCAAGGTGTTACCAAGATTTTCAACCCTGACACACTTGAGGTATACCCGATCCAGCGGTGGCCTGAAGCTGTTAGCTTGCGCGAGACTCCCGTTGTTGTTCAATTTGGCGACCACGGTTTTGTATTCGTTGAAGAATGTTCTATTGCAGGGCAGTCTTACGGAGTTAATGCATTTTTGAATAACTTTAAGAGTTATTTGACAGATGTGTTAACACTCCGAATTGCTCAAGAAGCTGTGAACATCCAGCACATGGCTTTTGATTGCTATCTGCAAGCTCAACCTGAAGAGGATATTGACATCACCACCTTAAATAATGGCGATATGGTAACACTCCGTGATGGCACTACTTGGACAGTGTTTGTTTGGGCGCTTGTTGACCCAGAGATCGGTAAATACCGTATTCGTTTGTGGAATGTTGTTAATGACATTCCTGATGATAAGGTTTATGCTTATCAGCAAAATGGTGCGCACTGGCATCGCGATCTTTTTGATATTGTACGTATCACTCGCAAGTAAAGAATCTTTATCATGTTACTCTGCTTAATGTAGGGTAACATTATTAAAGGTTTTGTTCACTAACAGGAGATGTGATATGAGTATCATTACACGTCCACAACATGTTGAAGAAGTTGTTGTTAATTTCTTCGACAAAAGTGGTAAAACTGCAACTGAATCTGATATGACAGCACACGTTGCTGGACGTATTAGCGAAGGTTGTGGTGATATGTTATACCAAGCTTGTATGGCTGAAGCATCTCGGGTAGCTCGAGAATTGCTTGCTGTCAAATCAACTTAAGCTTTCTTATCATACTACTTTGATATTCGTATTGAGGTAGTATTATTAAGCAAGTTTTCAACCAAAGGAGAAGTAATATGAATTCTTCATTAGTGCAGAGTGCTTTGTACTTGGCAACAAAAGCACATCAAGGGCAAATACGTCGTGGGTGGCACGATTACATTCTTCATCCTGTTGCTGTAGCTATCTCCGCTATGGCGCATGGTATGAGTGATGCATGTGTCGCTTGTGCATTGTTACATGATGTTGTCTTCAACAACATCAGTCACTTTTGTACATCTTGAGGCATTGCCTTGGATGACAGAAGAGATGTTGGATATTCTTCATTTACTTACCAAAGTGAAAGGAGAAACAAGCCAACAACATCTGAAACGTATTCTTGATTCAGACAATGTTAATGCTATTAAGCTGAAACGTCTAGATCTTGAACACAACAGTTACGTACACCCGTATGATAACTGGGATGGTATGGAGGAAGCTCTGTACCGTTATAAGGTAGCTCTGGAAGCCATTGAGAAATATCTCGAAGGCTAAAGAGCAGAAGGTGCGAGCCGGACTTTTTCAAAACTCAA
>Ga0075163_10010633_pt1 | contig 12032 bp, 11 predicted proteins | sample JI1023141ADNA_FD_71478 | JGI IMG/M metagenome (GOLD analysis project Ga0075163, IMG submission 71478) | Wastewater effluent complex algal communities from Wisconsin, to seasonally profile nutrient transformation and Carbon sequestration -... | ecosystem: Engineered > WWTP > Effluent > Algae...
GCCGATGGTGGCCGCCGGTCCGTTGGTCATCATCACGATGCGGTCCGACAGCAGAACCGCCTCGTCCACGTCGTGGGTGACCATCACCACCGTGCTGCCGGTCTGCGCGATGATGCGCAGCAGCTCGTCCTGCAGATGGGCGCGGGTCAGCGCGTCCAGCGCCCCGAAGGGCTCGTCCATCAGCAGCACCTTGGGTTCCATCGCCAGCGCCCGGGCGATGCCCACCCGCTGCTTCATGCCACCGGAAATCTCGTGCGGACGCTTTTCGGCGGCACTGGCCAGGCCCACCATCTCGAGCGCCGCCATCGCACGGGCCTTGAGCTTGGCGCGCGGTTCGTCGCGGCCGAACACCCGCTCCACGGCCAGATGGATGTTGTCCAGGCAGCTCATCCAGGGCAGCAGCGAATGGTTCTGGAAGACGACGCCGCGGTCCGGCCCGGGCCCCTTGATCTCGCGGTTGCCCAGCAGCAGGTGGCCCGAAGTGGGATCGAGCAGCCCGGCGATCAGGTTGAGCAGCGTCGACTTGCCGCAGCCCGAATGGCCGATCAGGCTGACGAACTCGCCCTTGGCCACTGTCAGGTGGATGTCGCGCAGCGCAATGAAGTTGCCCTTCTTCGTCTCGAACACCATGCCCGCGTTGTCGACCACCAGATAGTTGGCCTCGAAGCTGGCCCGCGCCTTGCCGTCCAGCGGCGTGGCGGTCAGTTCACCGATCATAGCCATCGCGTGTCACCTCACTCGTACGAGAAACGACGGGCCAGCCACATCAGCGCCAGCTCGAGCAGCAGTCCGACCATGCCGATCACCAGGATGGCGATCAGGATGTTCTCGACCTTCAGGTTGTTCCATTCGTCCCAGACCCAGAAGCCGATGCCCACGCCGCCGGTCAGCATTTCGGCGGCCACGATCACCAGCCAGGCCACGCCGATCGACAGGCGCACACCGGTCATCAGGTAGGGCAGCACCGCCGGGAACAGGATCTTGGTGAAGATCTTCCATTCGGACAGGTTCAGCACACGGGCCACGTTCATGTAGTCGGTGGGCACCCGCTGCACGCCGACCGCGGTGTTGATGATCATCGGCCACACCGACGAGATGAAGATCGTCCAGATCGCCGCCGAGTGTGCGCCCTTGAACACCAGCAGGCCGATTGGCAGCCAGGCCAGCGGCGACACCGGGCGCAGCAGCGAGATCACCGGCGCGGTCATCTTGTCCAGGAAGCTGAAGCGCCCGATCGCGAAGCCCGCCGGAATGCCGACCAGCGCCGCCAGGCCGAAGCCCAGGCCGACCCGGCCAAGGGAGTTCATCAGCTTGATGCCGATGCCCTGGTCATTGGGACCGTTCTGGGCGAACGGGTCGGCGAACACCTGCAGCGCCGCCTTCCAGGTGGCCACCGGACCGGGAATCGTCTGGCCACCGGCCGCGATGGCCTCCCAGATCAGGATCAGCACCAGGATGCCCAGCGCGGGCGCGAGAAAGGTCGCCAGGCGCTCGTTGCGGGCGCGCCGGCGCACGGCCTCGGAAATGACCGGTGCGACCGGCCTGCTGGCCTGCAGCAGCACCGGGGTGTCGGCCGCGGAGGCGGCCACTGACACGGCCACCGAGGGCGCGACCCGCGCAGGCTGGAGCGCGTCGGCCCCGGCGCGCGCACCCGGCGCGGGTTCGGACCCTGGGGGCAAGGCGCCGGAGGCCGCGGCCAGCGGCGTGATCGATACGGAAGCACTCATGGGCGTTCTCCTGGACACGTCGAATGGCTCAAGCAGTCTTGACCTTGAAGGACCCCGCGTACTGCTTGGGGTTGCTGCCGTCCCAGACCACACCGTCGACCATCGTCGACTTGCGCATGTCCGACTTGGGCACGCTGACCTTGACCTGAGCCGCAGCGTCTTTGTAGATCGCGGTCTGATTCACCTGCTTGGCAATCGCCAGGTAGTCGGGGTCTTCCTTGAGCAGCCCCCAGCGGCGATGCTGGGTCAGGAACCACATGCCGTCGGACAGGTACGGGTAATTGACCGCGCCGTCGTTGAAGAACTTCATGTGATTGGCGTCGTCCCAGGTCTTGCCCATGCCGTTCTGGTAGCGGCCCAGGATGCGGTCGATGATCACGTCGCGCGAGGTGTTCACATACGCCTGCTGCGAAATGGTGTCGGCCATCTTGTTCTTGTTCGACAGGCCGGCATCGATCCACTTGCTGGCCTCCAGGATGGCCGCGGTGACGGCGCGCGAGGTATTGGGGTTCTGCTTGACGAAATCCAGCCGCGTGCCCAGCACCTTCTCGGGATGGTCCTTCCAGATGTCCTGGGAGGTGATCGCCGTGACGCCGATGCCGTCGGCAATCGCGCGGTGGTTCCAGGGCTCGCCCACACAAAAGCCGTCCATGTTGCCCACCCGCATGTTCGCGACCATCTGCGGCGGCGGAACTGTGATGACCTTGGCGTCCTTCATCGGATTGATGCCATGGGCCGCCAGCCAGTAGTACAACCACATCGCGTGGGTGCCGGTCGGGAAGGTTTGCGCAAAGGTGTATTCGCGCTTCTCGGCGGCCATCAGCTTGGCCAGACCGGCGCCGTCGACCGCGCCCTTGTCGGCCAGTTTCTTGGACAGCGAGATCGCCTGGCCGTTGTTGTTCAGGCTCATCAGCGCGGCCATGTCCTTCTTGGCCCCGCCCACGCCCATCTGCACCCCGTAGATCAGGCCGTACAGCACATGCGCGAAATCGATCTCGCCATTGACCAGCTTGTCGCGCACCGATGCCCAGGAGGCTTCCTTGGTTGGGATGATCTTGACCCCGTACTTCTTGTCGATCTCGAGCACGGAAGCCATCACCACCGAGGCGCAGTCGGTCAGCGGAATGAAACCGATCTTCACTTCCTTCTTCTCGGGCGCATCGGACCCCGCCGCCCAGGCCACCGCCTGCAGGCTGGGCGGCACCACGCCGCCCAGGCCACCGGCCGAGACAGCCGCCGAGGCCAGCGTCAGGAAGCGGCGCCGCTTCATCGGCGCGACCCATTCGCCCGCTACCGGCAGCACTTCGTTGGCCGGCTGAACCGACGCCGGAACTTGCGGTTGTTCAATCAGCGACGGTGTGACGACTCGATCCGGAAGCATTCGTTGACCTCAAAAAAAAAAAGACGCTCGTAGCCATCGGTCAGATGGCCGCGAACGTCGTTGTTCGATGCATGCGAACCGCCGTTGGCCCGCCGCACCCAGGTTGTCTGTCTGAGACCGAGCATTGGCCTCGACAAAACAACACGCAGGATCCATGCCAAGCGAAAACGCCCGTTTTCAGGGACCGGAAGGACGAACTGGGGTCATGAAAGGCGGCGCACGCCCACCGAGCGGGAGATCCGCTCGAAGCACGATGGCGAGGGGTGCACTTGTGCAGTGCAGCATGCACCGGTCCGGCGCCCGCCGGCGCCAGATCGGCCGTCAGCTGTCGAACATCGTACCGACGGCGATGACCTGCTCGGCCACGTCGCGCAGCTTCAGATTGCGGTCCATCGCCATGCGCCGCAGCAGCTGGTAGGCGTGCGCCTCATCGCAGGACTTGCGCTTCATCAGCACGCCCTTCGCACGCTCGATCGTCTTCCGATCGGCGAGCTGGGTCTGGGCGTCGCGCACGGCACCGCGGAGGCGCTGGTCCTCCTCGAAGCGCGCGATGGCCAGATCGAACAAGGTCGCGAGCTGCTCGATCGGAAGTCCCTGCACGACATAGGCGGAAATGCCCGCCGTCATCGCCTTGCGCATCAGCTCCGGCGACGCATCGGGGGTCACGAGCACGATCGGCCGCGGCGTGCGTTCGGTCACCACGCACACCTGCTCCATGGTGTCGCGAGTGGGGGACTCCGCGGCCAGCAGGACGATGTCGGGTCGCAGTTCCTCGACCCTGTCGGCGAGGTCGCGGGCCGAGCGTTCGACCGGCAAGACTTCGAATCCCGCCAGCTCGAGCGCGTCGAGCAGGCCCGACATCTGGTTGTCCGATTCGTCGAAAAGCAGGACGCGCATGCTGATACGGAGCGCGGACGCGGATGTGGTTGGGCTTCACACAATACCGCCCGCCATAGTGCAATGCAACATTGCAGACGAACGTCAATCCAGCTAGCACATACTGCCGAAATTTCATTCAAAACTTTTGAATGTGCATGGCAAAAACCTTTTCAAAAGCAGGGCTATTGAGGGCGCACCGTAGACACATCAAGACACGCCGCGGCTTGACCGGCACATTCGTGATTCGCAGCAGCGACTGCAGCAGGGTGCGCGAGGCCTCCCCGGCAAATCCCAGGAGCGCACCATGATTCGCCACACCTTCCGACCCGTCGCCTGCGCCATCGCGCTGGGCATCGCCCTTGGCGTCACCGGCACGGCCAGCGCCGTCGACGCGGACGGGGCGCAGACCCTGATCCGAAAGAGCGACTGCACGAAATGCCACGCGGTCGACAAGAAGAAAGACGGTCCGTCGTTCAAGGAGACGGCGGGCAAGTACAAGGGCAAGGCCGATGCCCCCCAGAAGCTCTTCACCCACCTGACCACCAACCCCAAAGTCAAGATCGACGGCAAGGAAGAAGAGCACGCCTCGCTAAAGACCAAGAACGAGGCCGAGGTGCGCAATGTCGTCGAGTGGATTCTTTCGCGCTGAACAGCAGTTGACGCGCTTCGATGCGCTGTGGGGATGAACATGTCGGTCGGTCCAGGACGCGTTCGCAGGATATGGGTATGGCTCAGATCGCCCAGCGCCCACCTGTCTTTGCTGAGCCTGCTGCTCATCGGATTCATCTCGGGAATCCTCTTCTGGGGCGGTTTCAACACCGCGATGGAAGCCACCAACACCCTGTCGTTCTGCACGTCCTGCCATGAGATGCGCGACACGGTGTTCGTCGAGTACAAGCAGACGATCCACTACTCGAACCGCAGCGGTGTCCGGGCCATCTGCTCGGACTGCCATGTGCCGCGCGACTGGGTTCACAAGGTCGCCCGGAAGATCCGGGCATCGGGCGAGCTCTACGGCAAGTTGACCGGCGTGATCGACACGCCTCAGAAGTTCGAAGCCAAACGATCCGAGCTGGCCCAGCGCACCTGGAAGCGGATGAAGGAGACCGACTCGATCGAATGCCGCAACTGTCATTCGAAGGAAGCGATGAGCTCCGAGAAGCAGACCGAAAAGGCCAAGACCCGCCACGCGAAGGGCTTCGCGGAAGGCAGCACCTGCATCGACTGTCATTTCGGAATCGCACACAACGAGCCGGAAGGTCCCGGGCCGAGGGAACTGTTCGGCAAGTAGTCCCGAGGTCGCGGCCATGCGGACGGCCGGTGGTTGCAAGCGGGCGGATGCCCGAGGGGAACGAACATGAAGAACATGCTCTGCAATCTGACTCGCGCGCTGAGCGCGGCCGTTCTGGCCCTGGGCCTGATCGGCCCGGCCCAGGCGGCCGACAAAGCCGCGACCAAGGACCTCGCCCTGAAGGGCGACGCGGTTTGCACCCGCTGCCATGACGAATCCGAGGCGTATCCGGTGCTGGCCATCGGCAAGACCCGGCATGGCACGGTCGCCGACGGCCGCACACCGACCTGCACCAGTTGCCATGGCGACAGCAAGAGCCACGTCGAGAACCTGAAGAAGGAAGGGCAGTCCGGACGGCCGAAGCCCGACCGTACCTTCACCGGGCAACTGCTCACCGCACCATCGGCAGACGTCGTCGAACGCTACTTCGGCCTGGCCGGCAAGCGCACGACGACGCCCGTCGCCGAACGCAACGGAGCCTGCATCGGCTGTCACCAGGGAGGCAAGCGCATCCACTGGCAGGGCAGCGCGCACGATGCCAGCGAGGTCGCATGCACCTCGTGCCATCAGGTCCATACCCAGCACGACAAGGTGCGCGACAAGCTCACCCAATCGGAAGTCTGCTTCACCTGTCACAAGGAGCAGCGCGTCCAGGTGAGCCGCATGTCACGCCACCCCATCAAGGAGGGCAAGGTCGCCTGCACCGATTGCCACAACCCGCATGGCACCGCCGGAGTCAAGCTGCTGGTCCGCGATACCGTCGTCGACACCTGCTACACCTGCCACATGGAGAAGCGCGGACCGTTCGTCTTCAATCACCAGCCGGTGACCGAAGACTGCTCGAACTGTCACAACCCGCACGGCACGACCAACCCCAATCTGCTGAAAGCGCGGGCCCCGTTCCTCTGCCAGCAGTGCCACGAACCGACCAGCCACCGCGGCAACATCCCGGGACTTCTGCCCGGCACCGGCAACGCAGCCGGCACCCGCGGCGTCACCCAGGCTCGGTCCTGCCTGAATTGCCACACCAACATCCACGGCAGCAACAACCCGGTCAACAACGCCGAGTCCCGCTCATTGCGGCGCTGAGACTGGCGCAGGAGGATCGATCATGAAAACGCAGTACCGCAACACCGCGTTTCGCCTCAGCGCCCTGGCCGGCGCCATCGCCCTGGCCAGCGCGTCCGCGTGGGCCGCCGATGGCGATGAAGTCGCCGATCTGGTCAAACCCGAGAGCTCGATTCGGCTGGGGATCGGCCATCTGTCCGATCGGAATCGCCGCTTCGGCCAGTACAACGGACTGAGCGAAGGCCGGGCCTACGGGCTGTTCGACATCGACTACGCACGACGGGAAGACGCCTCCGGAACCTGGTACCGGCTCTACGGCCGCAACCTGGGCCTGGAGAGCCGCGAACTGCGCGCCGACGTCGAGCGCCAGGGTGTCTGGGGCGCCTTCGTCGACTACAGCCGCATCCTGCGGCTCGAACCGCTCCAGGTCACCACCGGCCTGAGCGGCATCGGAACCGCGACCCAGGCGATCGGGGGCACCGCGCCGCGCGAGATCGACCTGCAGACACGGCGCGACCGGTACTCGCTGGGCTTCGACAAGGCGCTCGGCCAGGGCCTCGACCTGCAGCTGCGCTTCAAGCAGGAAGACAAGGATGGCGCGCGAATCTTCGGGCGCGGAACCGGGCAGTTCCTGGCCGAACCCATCGCCGGTCAGACTCAGCAGCTCGAGGCGATCATCAACTACGCCGGCAAGCAACTGCAGCTGTCCGGCGGCTACTACGGCTCGTTCTACAAGAACCGCAACTCGGTGCTGATCGCGACGCCCGGCACGGCGATTTCGCTGGCGCCCGACAACGAGTCGCATCAGCTGTTCCTGGCGGGCGGCTACAACGTCACGCCCGCAACCCGCGCCACCTTCAAGGTGGCCAAGGCCCGTGGCACCCAGAACGAAAGCTTCTTCACGTCGCCCGATCTGGCGGGCAACGTCCAGACCAGCCTGAACGGCCGCCTGGACACCACCAGCGCGCAGCTGGGTCTGACGACGCGCCCGATTCCCAAGCTGTCATTGAGCGCCAACCTGCGCTACGAGGACCGCGAGGACAAGACACCGCGTTACCAGTTCCTGACCCCGTCCACGGGCCGCGACGGCTTCAACACGCCGTTCTCGCGCACGACGGTCAACAGCAAGCTCGAGGCGAACTATCAGCTGCCGATGGGCTTTCGGCTGATCGGCGGCGTCGAGCTCGAACAGCGCAAACGATCGGTCCTGTCGATTCGCCAGGCCAGCTGGCGCGAACAGAACGACGAACAGTCGTACCGGGTCGAACTGCGCCGGTCCCTGTCCGAGACGCTGAACGGATCGATCTCGCTGATCCATGCCGATCGTGGCGGTTCCGACTATCTCCCGGCGAACAACAACGCGGCGGCCGACTTCATCGATCCCATCCACTTCGCGGACCGCAAGCGCGACAAGGCGAGGTTTTCGATGGACTGGATTCCGCTGGAGCAGTTGTCGGTTCAGCTGCGCGTCGACGACTCGCGCGACCGGTATGCCGGGCGGCCCCGCGGGCCGGACACTGGAACAGCGCGGCTGTATGCGCTCGACGGCACCTACACCGTGTCCGACAACTGGCAGGTTTCAGCCTGGTTCACCCGCGACGACACGCGGGTCAGACAATCGACCCTCACGGGCGCCAACGGCACGACCGTGCTGGCGCAGGAATGGCAGTCGAACCTGCGCATGCTGGGCGACTCGGCCGGATTGAGCGTGCGCGGCAAGCCGAGCGGCCGGCTGGAGATCGGGGCCGACCTGCAGTTCGGCCGCGAAACGAACCACTATGGCCTGCTGGCCAACCTGCCCGCGGCCGCGGCATTGCCGACGATCGTCACGCGGCGCACGGTGCTTCGGGTTTTCGGGCAATACGCGGTTCAGCGCAACTTCGGCTTGCGTCTCGATCTGATTTCCGATCGGGCACGAACCAACGACTGGACCTGGAGCGACTGGCAATACGCGGACGGAACGCGCGTCTTTCAGGATCCGAACACCCGAGTGACCTTCATCGGCGTGACCGCCATCTACCGGATGCGCTGACGGCCTCGCCCGGCGGGACGAGTCGGGCGGCGCAAGCCGCCTGACCAGGCGCCTCGCCGCCTTGGCGACGATCGGCACCGGCTGCAGGCCGCACGCTGCGCTCGGTACCGGCGGCGCACCAGGGGCTGCAGCAGGCCTCGCACGCGCGAGTGGGCTATGCTGGCGCCCCCATGACCTCCCCGCTGTCTCGCGATGCGCACCCCCCAGGGCGTGCGATGGCTGCCCTGCTGCTCAATGCCTTCATCTGGGGGGTGTCGTGGTGGCCATTCCGCTGGCTGAACGAGCACGGCCTGCACAGCCTGTGGGCGACCGCCGCGATCTACCTGCTGGCCTGGCTGCTGGTGATCGCGCGCGACCCGCTCGCGACCCTTGCCGCGATGCGCAACCCCGCCCTGCTCGCGCTGGCGGGCGCATCGGGCGTCACGAATGCCTGCTTCAACTGGGGGGTGGCGACCGGCGATGTGGTCAGGGTCGTCTTGCTCTTCTATCTGATGCCGATCTGGTCGGTGCTGTTCGCCCGGGTGCTGCTGAATGAGCCGATACGGCTGCGCTCGATCGGCCTGGTGCTGCTCGCGGTCAGCGGCGCGGTCATCGTGCTGTGGCGTCCTGGCGCCGGGATGCCGTTGCCCGAGTCGCGGGCCGATTGGCTCGGCCTGATCGGCGGAGTCGCGTTCGCATTGACGAACATCCTGCTGCGCAGACTGTCTGCCCGCCCCTCCGGTGCGCTGGCCGGCGCCATGTTCGCCGGCGGCACGATCATGCCGGCGTGCGTTGCGCTGGGGATGGCCTCGGGTATCGGTGGAGCATCCGTCCCCTGGCCGGCACTGGCGTCCGCCGGTTACGGTCCGCTCGCCCTGCTGGCGCTCGGATTCGTCGCGGCCAATCTGGCCCTGCAATACGGCGCCGCACGCCTGCCCGCACGGGTCACGGCCGTGGTGATGCTGAGCGAAGTGGTCTTCGCCGCCGGATCGGCGGTATGGCTGGGTGGCGAAGTGCTGACTGCGCAACTGGTCCTTGGTGCGACCCTCATCATCGGAACCAGTCTGATGTCCGCCCTGCAGCCGCGGTGAATCAGGGCGCGGCAGGATATCGGCGAACCGATATCCGCGCGACAGCACATCAGGCCGGCACGGCCCCCGCCAATGGCGCGACGAGCGCCTGCGGCTGATAGCCGACATTGGCCATGTGTGCGACCAGGGCGGAGTCCATGGTGCTGGCGTGATGCTCGAACCAGGGTCCCAGCTCGTTGACCAGCACGCCGACCAGCTTCCATTCGCCGGCCAGGGCCCGGGTGCGCACCGTGCGGATGATCTCCAGGACCTGATGGTGTTCGCCCGCATGGCAGGGAGGTCCCCAGCCGGAATCGACCATCCATTCCTCTTCCTGCCGGAAGTGCAGCACGGTGTGCTCGATCAGCCGGTCGAGCGCGCTGATGGTGTCGGCCTCGGCCGCGCGGGCGAGCTCGCCGAGCAGCTCGACGAATTCGCGGTGCGTCTGATCCATCGGCTCCACGCCGACCAGCAGACGGTCATCCCAGTTCAATAGCGCCACTGCACCGACTCCTTCCATGACCTAGACGGCCGACGCGCCAGTTTAGAGGAGGCTTTCGAGTGTCGTCGTTGACAGATCGCAAGCGCGATGGCCGCAACATCGGATTCGGGAGACTCTGACATCCCTGGCCGGCCTGTGAGCCGTCCTAGGCGCCGTCCAGCAGCCGGCCCAGGTCGGTGACCAGCGGCGCCGGACCCTGTCCGTGCTTGACGAACAGGCGCAGCCGGCCCTTGGGGTCGAAGACGTAACTGCCCGCCGTGTGGTCCATCGAATAGGTGCCCGGCGTGCTGCCCGGCACCTTCTGGTAGAACACCTTGAACTCTTTGGCGACCTTGGCGGTCGCCTGCGCGTCGCCGAGCAAGCCCAGGAAGCGCTTGTCGAAGGCCGGCACATATTGGGCAAGCAGCGCGGCGGTGTCTCGGTCGGGATCGATCGTGACGAACAGCACCTGTACCTGATCGGCACGGCTGCCCAGCTGGCGCATCACCTCGGCCATCTCGGACATGGTGGTGGGGCAGACATCCGGGCACTGCGTAAACCCGAAGAAAATGACCACGACCTTGCCGCGGAAGTCTTCGAGGGTGCGGGCCTTGCCGTTGTGGTCCGTCAGTGCCAGCGCGCGCCCGAAGTCGGCGCCGGTCACGTCGGTGTTCAGGAACCCCCCCTTGCCCTTCTGGCAGGCCGCCAGCAGTGCCAGCGCCACCAGGCCACCCGCCAGGCGGCGACGGGCGACAAAGGGAAGTCGGGTCGGCACGTTCAACCTAGAAGCGGAAATAATGGTCGACCAGCAGCGCGCCGAAGAGCGCCGCCAGATAGAAGATCGAATAGCCGAAAGTGCGCCGCGACAAAGCATCGGTGTAGTGCCGCCACAAGCGCCAGGCATAGCCGAGGAACACGCCGCCCAGAACCAGGGCGCTGACGAGGTAAAGCAGGCCGCTCATGCCGATCAGGAAGGGCAGCAGTGTCGTGGCGAGCAGCAGGAACGTGTACAGCAGGATGTTCAGCCGGGTGAATTGGGAGCCGTGCGTCACCGGCAGCATCGGCAGGCCGGACAGCTTGTAATCCTCGACCCGATACAAGGCCAATGCCCAGAAATGCGGCGGCGTCCAGACGAAGATGATCAGGAACAGCACGAGCGCCGGCGCACTGACCTCGTTGGCGACCGCAGCCCAGCCGAGGACCGGCGGCATCGCGCCGGACGCGCCGCCGATCACGATGTTCTGGGGCGTGGCCGGCTTGAGCACCACCGTGTAGATCACCGCATAACCGACGAAGGTGGCCAGTGTCAGCCACATCGTGAGCGGATTGACGAACGCGTACAGCATCCAGGCGCCCAGGCCGCCCAGCACACCCGCGAATACCAGCGATCCGGCAATGCTGACCTCTCCGCGCGCCGATGCGCGGGCGCGCGTGCGTGCCATCCGGGCGTCGATGCTGCGCTCGACCAGGCAGTTGAACGTGAAGCCGGAACCCGCGAGCAGGGAGATCCCGGCCAGTCCGAACACCAGCACCCGCCAGGGCACCCAGTTGTCGGACGCCAGCAGCATGCCGATCAGCGCGCAGAACGCCGCCAGCAGGGTCACCCGCGGCTTGGTGAGCTCGAAATAGTCGTGCACCAGGCGGCGCAAGTCGACGGTGGTGGTGGGTTGGGCGTGCATCCGGGCGTGTGTGAGGGCGAAAGCAGATCCGGATCAGACCTTGAAGGCAGCCTGCCGGGCGCGGAAGTTTAGCACCAGCGCGAGTCCGAGCAGCAAGGCCGCCCCTCCATTGTGGGCGACAGCCACCGGCAGGGGAAGGCTGAACCAGACATTGGACAGGCCGAGCAACCATTGCACGATCAGCATCGCCAGCATCGCCAGTCCCAGGACGCCGATTCCCGGCGTGCGCAGCGTGCGCCAGCCGACCCAGCCGACGATCAGGGCGACGCCGACGGCGCCGAGCCGATGGGACAGATGGATCGCGGTCAGCGCCTGCATCGGCAGCGCCGAGCCATCGCCGGTCTTGCCCAGTTCGCGAACGAAATGAAACCCGTCTGCGAAGTTTACGTGAGGCCACCATTGACCCTGGCAGGTCGGCAGGTCGGTGCAGGCCAGAGCCGCATAG
>Ga0075163_10010634_pt1 | contig 12031 bp, 11 predicted proteins | sample JI1023141ADNA_FD_71478 | JGI IMG/M metagenome (GOLD analysis project Ga0075163, IMG submission 71478) | Wastewater effluent complex algal communities from Wisconsin, to seasonally profile nutrient transformation and Carbon sequestration -... | ecosystem: Engineered > WWTP > Effluent > Algae...
CGCGCGGCGCGCCGCGCCCGCCGCCGCGGGTGGTCGACGGCGATCACGTCGAGGCGATCCTGCGCGCGACGCTGCCGCCGGCGTCCACGCTCACGGTGGTGTGGCCCGAGCATCGGACGTACCGACCGAGCCCGGTGATCACGATCGACACCGACGCCCCGGCGCCGGCGCTGGAGGCGCTGGCCGCCTACGCCGCGACCGTCGACGCCAGGCTCACCGTGTGGGCCGCCGAGCTCGACCGGCTCGACGCCGCGCTGGCCCGGGTCGTCGACGACGCCGGTCGGTGACGGCGACGTCGGGCTACGGGATCGGGATCTCGATCGCCGGCAGCCGGAAGATCAGGTACGCGCGGAACGTGTTGGTGCCGGTCGAGCGGAACGGATCGGCGACGCCGCCCGGGTTGAACCACATCCAGTGGGCGGCGGCGTCGATCCCGTTCGGCTGGTTGACGCAGGTCGGCGGGAAGGTGCCGCCGGCGGCGGGGTCGTTGGCCTCGCCGACCGCGGTCGTGCCGATGGCGCCGGCGGTGACCGGCCCGACCCGGTTGACCCAGCCCTTGCTGGTCATCGTCGCGTTGCCGCTGCCGGCGTTGCAGATCGCGATCTGGGCGTTGACCTCGGCCTGGGTCGGCCCGACGGTGCTGGCCTGCAGGTTGATGCCGGTCGCGCACACCTCCCAGGCGTCGTCGCCGGTGTAGAGCGGGACCCCGCCGCGCTTGAACTGGCCGAGCACGCCCTGGGTGACCGCGAGGTCGTCCCACGACACGATGTAGAGGTACGCGGTGTCGGGCGCCGACGCCGCCGGGACGACGTAGCTCTCGGGGCCCTCGCCGCAGTTGAAGATCTGGCCGGCGGTCTGGGCCCGGCTGCCCTGGATGTAGGTCGTCACCCCGCTGACGTCGCCGTAGCCGAAGCTGTAGGCGTTGTCGGCGGTGATGGTGACGTTGACGTCGGGCGGCGGCGGCGCGTCGGGGCTGTCGATCGGCGTGGCGTCGATCGGGCGGGCGTCGATGGTGGCCGCGTCGGTGCCGGTGTCGTCGGCGTCGTTGCTCGGGCCACAGGCGGTGAGCAGGGCGAGGCCGAGGCCGACGGCCGCGCCGCGACCGCGTCCCCTCGGGATCGAATGGAGCATCCGCCCATCGTGCGCGTCCGCGCGGCCGGCATCAAGGGCGCGGATCGCCGCCGGGCGCGGATCCGCCCAGCCCGACGAATGCGGCGATGCGGGCGTCGGCGTGATCCTCCATGTGATCGCGGCCGACGGTGTACAGGCGGGCCTTGTCGAGGTTGGTGACCACCAGGTCGGCGCCGATCATCGTCAGGATCAGCACGTTGGTCTCGAACTTGAGCACGGTGGTGACGACGTCGGTCCAGCGGAGGTGGAGCAGCCGGGTCAGCCCGCCGAGGGCGGTGATGATGCACACCGCCGACAGGATCATCACCGCCAGGTAGACCTTGCGCGCCCGCTTGATCGCGTGGAGCGCGTCGGCCTCGGCCAGCGGCCGGGCCAGCGCGAACCCGGCCCGGCACAGCATCACCTGGCCGATGACCACGCCGACGATGCCGACCATGAACCAGCCGTTGCCGGTGAACTGGTAGGGCACGACCAGGATGACGTAGACGAACAGCGCGTACATCGGCGCCGCCATCGCGATGAGCCACCCCGGCGCCGACGAGCCGGGGAACAAGAGCTTGATCACCATCGACGACCGGATCAGCCCCGGCATCAGCGAGATCACCTTGGGCGCGAGCTGCAGCATCGCCAGCATCGCGAACACGAACGGCTGGACCGCCTTGTTGTAGACGCCGCTGACCCCGAGCGCGAGCCAGGCCTCCTTCTTCGATAGCTGCTTGGCGACCTGCTCGAACACCGTCCGCAGCGGGTAGACGAAGACCACGAACGGGGTCAGGAGGAAGATCAGCCAGCCGTAGAACAGGATCTTGCGCTGCTTGCGCCAGTGGGCCCAGTTGCGGAGCTGGTTCCAGCAGATGCCCATGAACAGCGCCTCGGCCAGCGCCGGCCCGAGCTTGACCATGCGGATCTGCCAGGCGACGTCGCCCAGCCGGGTGACGTCGTAGAGGCCGATCACGGTCAGCGGGACCAGGAAGCAGGCGACCAGGAACAGGAGCGACCGCCGCCAGGCGAGGAAGGCCTGGAGGTCGGGCTCGACCACCGGCGGCGACGCTCGCAGCAAGGTCTCGCGCTCGGACGGCAGCACCTCGGACGGCTCGATGCGCAGCCGCCACGCCCGCCGCAGCGACAGCTTGAGGCGATCGAGGAACGGCTTGACCGGGACGTGCTCGATGACGTCGGCGAGCGAGAACGAGTCGGGCCGCGGCGCCGCCCGCTGCGGGCCGGACGTCCCGGGGGCCAGCGGGAGCTGCGGCGACGACGGCGACGGCGACGGCGGGTAGGCGACCGGCGCCAGGTGCGAGCCCGACGACGGGCCGACCGCGGCGACGACCGGCGCCGCGACCTCCCCGCCGGGCGCGCTGGCCGGCGACGCGATCGATTCGCTCGTCGCCGGGGGCGTCGGCGCGGGCGTCGGACCGGGCGGGCTGGCAGGGGGCGGCGAGCCAGGCCCGTCACCATCCGAGGACGACATGGCCGCATCCTACATGACGGCCGGCTATCATCGACCGGTGCCACCGCGTCCGACCGCTCGCGCCACCCTCAGCCGGGCCGCGCTCAAGCCCGAGCTCCTGGCCCGCGCCCAGGCCGCGCTCGACACCGCCCGCGCCGCCCACGCCGCGGCGGTCGAGGGCGCCACTCACAGCGAGGCGCGGGCCGAGAACGACAAGGACACCCGCGGCCTCGAGCAGTCGTACCTGGCCCGCGGCCTGGCCGGGCGAGTCGCCGAGCTCGAGGGCGCGCTGAGCGCGATCGCGCTGTTGCCCGAGGTCGGCGGCGGTACACGCTCGACGATCGGCGCGGTCATCACCGCCGAGGACGCCGACGGCAAGGCGGTCCGCTACTTCCTCGCCCCCTGGGGCGGCGGCGAGGTGCTGACCGGCGACGTCGTGGTGGTGACGCCGTCGTCGCCGATCGGCCGGGCCCTGCTCGGCCGCGAGCTCGACGACGACGTCGAGATCCAGCGGCCGGGCGGCGCCCGCACGCTCACCATCACCGCCATCGCCTGATCGGGGCGCAGCGGCGCCGCGGTCGGATCAGAGCTCTGAGAATCGGCGGCGCGGTCGGCGGACCCTTACGCAGCGGCGAAGGCGCTCCTTGTTTCTTCGGACCCTCGCTGCGCTCGGGGTCCTCAGGGACTGTGAATGAATCGGCGGCGCGGTCGGCGGGCCCTTACGCGGCCGCAGTGGCGCTCCTTGTTCCTTCGGACCCTCACTTCGTTCGGGTCCTCAGGCCTTGATGATGAAGTTGACGTAGACGTTGATCGGGCGGGTCTCGCTGCCGCCGGTGGCGCTGGTGGTGGTGCCCCGGGTCCACATGGTGAACGGCGTCGAGGTGCCGCCCTGGAGGTGGCCACCGACCACCGAGCCGTCCGAGGCGAAGACGTCGTAGCCGTGGGCGTGGAGGAGGAACTGGTGGCTCTGGAGCGAGCCGACCTGATCGCCGGTGTTGCCGCCGGTCGCGATCGCCACCCGCTGGGCGACGTCGGGGTCGACGCCGGCGCCGCGGTTGACGCCGCGGAGGAACCGGCCGCGCATGTCGGGCAGGCGGAACGTGGTCGTGCCGTCGCCGGCGCCCCAGGCGGTGCCGATCGCGGCGAACAGCGCCGGGTTGGTCGCGCGGCTGATGACCGCGCCATCGCACAGCAGCCAGCCCGGCGGCGGGTTGACGCCCGCGAACGCGACCACCGCCCCGACCGGCGCGGTGGCATCGACGCCGTTGGCGCCGTCGACGCCGTTGGCGCCGGGCGCGCCGGCCGGCCCCTGGCTGCCGTTGCAGACGAAGCCGGTGACCGCGCCGGCGCTGAGCACGAATCCGCCGGCGGGGCAGTTGGCCCCCGGCGGCTCGACCGCCAGGGTCACCGAGCCGCCCGGCGCGCCCATCGGGCCGGGCGTACCCATCGGGCCGGGCGTACCCATCGGACCGGCCGGGCCCGCGGGACCTTCCGGACCTTCGGCGCCGGGCTCCCCGGCCTCGGGATCGTTGCAGGCGGCCAGCGAGGCGAGGAGGGCGAGCGCGAGCGCGGCGAGCGGGGACTTCATGATCATCCTTTGCGAGAGCGGTGACGGCGCGACACCTCGTCGCGGCCGTGGCCGACCCATTTGCACCGGCCGTGCCGCCGCGCGCGCCCTCACCGTCGCCGCCGGGCGCGGCTCGACGGCGATCGGGTGTCCAGTCCAGCGGACATCGAGCCCGCCGGCGTCCTGCGCAGCGGACAGCGCCGACCCAACGGCGTCGACGGCGGGCGAGCTCCCGCGTTCGATCGACCACGGAACGGGTAGAATCGGCCGATGGACCGCGCGCGCCCCGCCCTGCTGCTCGTCACCCTCGCCGCCGCGGCGCTCGCCGGCTGCGGTGACGACGGCGCCGCCGCCACCGACGCTCGCGCCGACGACGCGGCCGCTCCCGACGCCGCCGCCCCCGACGCGGCCGTCGACGCGACGCCCGACGCCGGCGGCCCGCCCCTGCCCGGCTTCGGCGCCATCACCGGCGACTGCGGCGTGATCACGCCCGCCCAGCTCGACGGCACCACGCCCTTGTGGTTCACCGGCGACCTCGACTTCGCCACCGACCGCTACGACGATCCGGCCGAGCGCGACCTGCTCACCCCCGGCGGCCGCCAGATCATCCTCGACGGCAACGCCGGCGGCAGCTCGCTGTACTCGGAGGTCTTCGCCTACGAGTGGCTGGCCCGCTGCGAGCTGGCGACGCTGCTCAAGACCGAGACCCAGATCACCTACGACGTCGTCGGCAAGAAGGCCGACCTGCTGGTCGAGATCGACGGCCGCAAGGTCGGGGTCAGCGTGACCCGCGCGGTCACCTTCCCGTTCGGCCAGCCGTACACGCTGGCGGCGGCGACGACCTTGTTCGAGCGCAAGCTCGACGACCTCCAGCTCGCGACCATGCAGGTGTCGGCCGCCGACCGCTGGACGTCGCAGATGGTGGTGGCCGAGGCCTACGACCTCCAGCACGCCCAGATGGCGATGCAGGCCTGGAGCATGCTCGACGCCCCGACCCGCGGCGCCACCATCCTCATCGTCTACGTCACCAGCGGCGACGATCGCTTCATCTACACCGATCAGTGATCGCGGCGCGCGGCCGGCGTGCTCACACCAGGACCGGGCCGCCGCGCTCGATGGCGCGGGCGTAGGCCGGGCGGGCCCGCATCGCGGTCAGCACCCGCATCAGGTTGGCGGTCCGCGCCGCCGGGCCGCCGCGCTCGACCGCGGCCTCGAGCGGGTAGCTCATCTGGATGTCGGCCGCGGTCAGCTCGTCGCCGGTGAACCAGGCCCGGCCGGTCAGCTCGGCCTCGAGGAACGCGAGGTGGCGGGTCAGGTTGGGGGTGACGAACGAGCCCTCGATCGAGCCGGCGATCTTCCTGGCGATCGGCTTGGCGAAGAACGGCATCTTGGCGGTCGCGATCCGCTGAGCGATGAGCTTCACCAGCAGCGGCGGCATCAGCGAGCCCTCGGCGTAGTGGAGGAAGTAGCGGTAGCGCTGCGCGGCCGGCGTGCCGGGCGCCGGCGCCAGCCGGCCGCCGCCGTGGCGCTCGATCAGGTACTCGAGGATGGCGCCCGACTCGGCGATGACCGCGCCGTCCTCGGTGATCACCGGCGACTTGCCGAGCGGGTGGATCGCCTGCAGGGCCGGCGGCGCCAGCATGGTGGCGGGATCGCGCTGGTAGACGACCAGCTCGTACGGCAGGCCGAGCTCCTCGAGCAGCCACAGCACGCGGTGCGAGCGCGAGCGCTCGAGGTGATGGACGGTGATCATGCCGGCCAGTGTATGCGACCCGGCGGCCGTGCTACGCCGGGCCGATGCAGGTCGTCGAGTACGATCGATACGGTGGCCCCGAGGTGCTCGCGGTCCGCGACCGGCCCACGCCCACGGCCGGCAAGGGCGAGGTGCTGATCCGGGTCCACGCCGCCGCGCTCAACCCCAAGGACGTCCTGATCCGCGCCGGCAAGATGCGCTGGCTGGCCGGGCGCCGGTTCCCCCGGCGGACCGGCTACGACTGGGCCGGCGAGGTCGCCGCGGTCGGCGCCGGCGTGGTCGACCTCGCGGTCGGCGATCGCGCGCTCGGCATGATCCAGGCGATGGCCGGCGGCGCCTGTGGCGAGTACGTGGTCGCCGCCCGCGCCGAGCTGACCCGCTGCCCGGCCGCGCTGCCGTGGCACGAGGCCGCCGCCCTGCCGCTGGCCGGCCTGACCGCCTTGCAGGCGCTGCGCGACCTCGGCCAGCTCGCCGCCGGCCAGCGCCTGCTGATCAACGGCGCCTCGGGCGGGGTCGGCACGCTGGCGGTCCAGATCGGCAAGGCGCTCGGCGCCCACGTCACCGGCGTCACCAGCGCCGGCAACCGCGACCACGTCGCCGCCCTCGGCGCCGACGACGTCCTCGACCACGCCCGCGACGACCTCGCCCGCCCGGCCCGGCCGTACGACGTCGTCTTCGACGCGTTCGGCAACCGGTCGCTGGCCGCGCTCGCGCCCGCGCTCACCCGGCGCGGCACCTACGTCACCACCGTGCCGTCGGCGCGCGCGGTCGTCGATCACCTGCGCACCCGGCTGGGCGGCCGCCGCTCGCGGCTGGTGGTGGTCCAGTCGCGCACCGCCGACCTCGACACGCTGCTCGCGCTCCACGCCCGGGGCGCGCTGCGGGCGGTGATCGATCGCCGCTACCCGCTGGCGGCGATCGCGGACGCCCACCGCCACCTCGGCACCCGCCGGGCCCGCGGCAAGATCGTCCTCGACGTCGCGCCGTGATCGCCGATCAGTAGCAGCCGGTCATCGGGTTGGAGACGATGCTGGCCAGGTACAGCTCACCGTCGACGATCTGGAAGGTGAGCTCGAAGCTGCGGTTGTCGGCCACGAAGCCGCAGCGCGGCGCGCTGGCCGGCCCGACGCAGCCGTCGCCGTTGGCGCGCTGGCCGCGCGGCAGCTCGTCGCCGCGGACCGTGGCCCGGCTGACGGCGTCGCGACCGCGCGCGACCAGCGGCGGATCGCCGGGGCAGACCTCGTGGAAGATCTCGACCTCGCCGGTCGGCGGCAGGAAGTCGCGCAGGTAGCCCTGGCGCGACGCGCGATCGAGGCCGGCGACGAGGCAGAGGGCCCGAGTCAGCGCGGCCGGGGTGGCGGCCGCGTCCCGGCGCGGCACCCACGCGGGCTCGCCGGCGCTGGCGCGGAGCTCGGCCGCGAACATCGCGCCGTCGCAGGCGCCGAGCCGGGCCAGCAGCCGCTGCTCGGCCGGGGTCAGCGCCGCGACCGCGGCCCGCAGCGCGGCGTCATCGAGGCGATCGGCGTCGAGCCGCTGATCGATCGCGCGGACCGCGGCGAGGTCGGCGGCCGGGGCGGCCGCCGCGGGGTCGGGCGGCGCCGCATCCGCCGGCGTGGCCGCGGCGTCGGGTGCGGTCACCGCCGCGTCGACGGCGGGCGCGGCGCGCGGGCTGGCGATGGTCGGGGGCGGCGCCGGGCGCCGTCGGTCGCAGCCGGTCGCGAGCCCGAGGCCGAGCCCGAGCCCGAGGATCAGCAAGCGGGTGGCGGTCCCGGGCATGGTCATAGCCGGTCGATGCCCGGGAACGGCAACCCGGCGCCGTCGTCGAGCTGGTAGACGGTGGCGCGGTCGCCGATCCGGACCACGCGGGTGCCCAGGCGGGGGAAGTCGACCACGTCCTGCTCGGCGTGCTCGCCGCCGGCCAGGTAGACGACGTCCTCGGCGAAGACGTTGCGGAGCTGGTGCGGCGCGGACGGGGTCGGGAACACGATCAGGTCACCGGCGCCGACCTCGTGGGCGACGTCGCCGCTGTCGACGATCGCGCGGCCGGCCAGCACGTACAGCCACTCCTCCTCGTGGAGGTGGGCGTGGTAGGTGAACGACGACTGGCCGGGCGGGACGCGGAGCAGGTTGACGCCGGTCCGGCGCAGGCCGGCGGCGCGACCGAGGAACGCGGCCCGGATCTCCGACGTCGGGTTCCACGGGTGGACGAACGCGACCGCGCGCTCTGCGATCTCGGCGGCGCGGACGACGACGGCGGGCTTGGCTTCGCTGGACATGGGGCGAGGATCGCACGCGCGGCGGCGCCGGCGGGAGCCCCTCGCCCTCACGAGGCCGCGCTGGCACTCCTGGTTCCTTCGGACCCTCGCTGCGCTCGGGGTCCTCAGGGATAACGGCCGCGCAGCATCGCGTCGCGCGACCGGATCCAGGCCCGGGTGTAGGCGACCTCGGCGTCGTGATCGAGGAAGTCGGTGCGCCCCGACCAGCGGCTGAACGCGCGGTAGGCGGCGCCCCACTTGCGCTGGTTGCGCTCGGCGACCCGCTGGGTCTCCACCACCATGGCGTCGAACAGCGCCACCACGTCGTCGACGGCGAGCGGGCCGCCGAGCATCTCGCGGTAGCGCCCGGCCAGCGCCGCGCCGAGCCCCGGGTCGTCCATCATCCGGGCGAAGATCTTGTTGCGGCCGCGGAAGTCGTTCCACGCCGTCGCCCCGGTGCGCGACGTCTGCCAGGCCTGGCCGAACGAGTGGTTGAGGTCCCACGGCACGAACCGCCACGGGCCGACCGCGGGGTCGTGATAGAGGTACGCGTTCTTGCCGGCCGAGTCCTCGGCCAGGGTGTAGGTGGCGAACACGAACCAGTCGCGGAAGTCGCGGACGTCGATCCGGGTCGGCAGCTCGGCGGCGAAGGTGGCGGCCGGGCTGGTCGCGGTGAAGCGGGTCAGCTCCTCGAGATCGGCGAACGCGCCCGGCTCGCCCTCGAGCGGCAGGCCCTCCTTCTTGATCCAGCCGAGGCGGAGCTCGGACTTGGCGCTGCCGTTGGCCGCGACGACGTCGAAGTTGGCGTCGTGGGTGATCGACTTGTAGACGTTGCCGGCCTCGTCGAGCCCGTGGGCGCCGAACAGGTTCTGGTCGACGTGATCGGCGATGGTGTACAGGCCGTGGAAGCTGCCGTCGACGTACATCACCGCGTTGTAGGCGCGCTCGGCGATGTGGTCGGGATCCATCCGCCGCCACAGCTCGTAGCCGAGGCGCTGGCGCAGGTAGGTGTTGTCGTCGAACGTGGTGATGGTGACGATCCGCTTGCGGTCGAAGAAGCCGCCGGCCTGGGTCGGATCGTTGAAGTGATCGCCGGGCGCGAACTTGATCGTGTAGCTCAGCATCGGGTAGCTGAGCGAGCTGGCCCCGCGCCGCTTGCCCTCGGCGGCGTAGGTGTGGCCGCGGTAGACCACCGAGATCGGCTCGTAGACGGTGCTGCGCGGCGCCGGGCTGATGAAGATGACCGGCACCCCCAGCTCCTCGGGGTACGCGGCCGGATCGAGCGGCGGCACGTTGCCGGGGGTGTCGAAGGCGTCGGCGACCGCGAGCTTGACCCGGCCGCTGATCAGCTCGTCGACGACCTCGATGGTCAGCTCGCGGACCGCGGCCTGATCGAGGGCCGGCGTCCAGGTCACGGTCGCGGTCGCCGGATCGTAGACCGCGCCGTCCGGCAGATCGGACAGGATGAAACGGTCGCCGCTGCGGACCTCGCCCGGGTTGGCGCAGGTGATGGTGAACGTCACCGTCTCGCCCTCGACCAGCTGGTACGGGCCGCCGGCGGTGGGCGCGCACTGCGGCGGCGGCGGCAGCGGCTGGTCGTCGACCGGCGGCGGCTCGGTGCAGGCCGCCAGCGCCGCGGCGGCGAGCAGGGCGGCGGTGACGCGGAGGCGGCGGTGGCGCGGTCGATCGATCACCATCATGACGGCCCTCCCGGTGGCGTGAGCCAGGCGCGGACGATCTGGGCGAGGAGCGCGGCGCGCAGGCCGGCGCGGCCGACGGCGACCGGCGGCGGCGGCGGGCCGAAGGTCGCGGCGTAGTCCTCGAGGCTGCCGAGGCCGCGGGCGGTGAACCGCTGGGCGGCGGCGCGCAGATCGATCGCCGGCGTCGGCAGCGCGCCGCCGGCGAGGGCGAACAGCCCGGGGCCGTAGTGGCCCCAGGCCAGCGCGCGATCGGTCGGCCGGACGAAGCCGGCGAACGCCTCGAGCAACGCGGCGCGCGCCACGCCGGCGCGGAGGACGTCGGCGGCCAGGCCGGTGTGGAACGGCGCGCTCGGCGACAGCGGGTGGTCGGGCGCGGCGATCACCGAGAAGGTCTCGCCGGTGGTGACGCGGTGGGCGACCCAGTGGACCAGCTCGTCGGGCGGGTGATCGGGGCCGCTGGCGTACGGCCACGCGTTGGCCTCGGCGACCACGCACACCAGCGCGTCGGGCGCGGCGAGGACGTCGGCGGGCAGCGGGCGGCGTGGCGGCCCGGGCGGTCGCGGGGTCCGCCGACGCGGCGACGGCGCGCGGGCCTGACAGGCGAGCTGGGCGTCGACCATCGCGCGGAACGGATCGAGCAGCGCGCGGAACCGGGCCGGGTCGCCCTCGAGCGCGCCGAGCACGTGCATCAGCGCCTCGATCGTCGACACGTACTCGTCGCTCGGCTCGCGCCGGATCCGGTACTCCGACGGCGCCGGGGCGGTGAACGCGTAGCGCGGCAGCGCCCGCAGCACCGGGTTGTCGCGGACGACGTTGCGGGCCTGCGACCAGGTACCGTCGACGACGACCAGGGTGACCGGGCCGGGCGGCGGCGCGCGCAGGATGTCGGTGGCCTCGGGCCCGGGGTACAGCAGGATCGGCGGCCGCGCCGGATCGGCGAGCGCGCGGGCCAGCGCCGGGTGCTCGCCCCAGCGGACGCCGACGTGGAGCTCGGCCGACGGCAGGGCCAGGCTGGCCATGCGGGCGGTGCCGATCGCGACGTCGCGCTCGCGCGGGTGCTGGAGGATGACGACCCGGGTCGCGGTCTCGATCCGCGGCAGCGAGGCGCAGTAGCAGACGGTGCGCGGGCGGCGGCAGCGGTCGCAGACCTCGCGGCCGAGGGACGGCGCGGGCGGAGACGGGCGGCCGGTGTCAGCGGGAGGAGGACCGGTCAACAACGTCGCCCATGGTATCGCAGGTCGCGCCCTGCCCCGCGGCTGTCGTCGAGAACCCTCGTGATCCTGATTGCTTGCCCGATCATCATGGCTGAACACTTGCGCAGTGTCAGGGGTGCGTGGTCGGATCGCCCTCGATGCTGCGTCACCTGCGGGTCTCCAACTTCGCCATCCTCTCTGACGTCCAGCTCGAGCTGACCACCGGGCTGGTCGTGCTCACCGGCGAGACCGGCGCCGGCAAGTCGTTGATCGTCGAGGCGGTCAACCTGCTGCGCGGCGGCCGGGCCTCGGCCGACATCCCCCGGGCCGGCGCCCGCGAGGCGGTGGTCGAGGCGGTGTTCGACGTCCCCGACGATCTGCGGCCGCGGATCCGCGCCGTGCTCGAGGCCGGCGGCCTGCCGCTCGGGCTCGAGGTCGACGGCGAGGTCGACGCCGGCGAGGTCGGCGACGACGACGTCACCGCCGACGGCAGCGGCCGGCGCGCGGCCGGCGCGGCGCCGCTCCTGCCGGGCGAGGTCGTGGTCCGCCGGATCATCCACCGCGGCGGCAAGAGCCGGACCTACGTCAACGGCGCCCTCACCACCGCGACCCGGCTGGCCGAGCTCGGCGCGCTCTTGGTCGATCTCTCGGGCCAGCACGAGCACCAGGGCCTGGTCGACGCCGCCCGCCACCGCGAGATCCTCGACGCGTTCGCCGCCGAGCCGGCGGTGGTGCAGGCGATGGCCGACGCCTGGGCCGCGCTCGATCAGCTCGATCGCGAGCTGGCGGCGCTGACCGGCGACGAGCGGGCCCGCACCGAGCGGGCCGACTACCTCCGCTACCAGCTCGCCGAGCTCGACGACGCCGCCCTCGAGCCCGACGAGGAGGAGCGGCTGGCGATCGAGCGGGCCCGGCTGGGCGCGATCGAGGAGCTGGCGGCCGGGGCCCGGGCCGCGATCGCCGCCACCCTGGGCGACGAGGG